>Ga0326762_1000687_pt1 | contig 14323 bp, 10 predicted proteins | sample NORPS_S_FD_207669 | JGI IMG/M metagenome (GOLD analysis project Ga0326762, IMG submission 207669) | Hot spring sediment microbial communities from Norris Geyser Basin, Yellowstone National Park, WY, United States - NOR.PS_S | ecosystem: Environmental > Aquatic > Thermal springs > Near-boiling...
TGGGCCTTTCCACAAGCCGCCCCTCCAGGAAGGCGAAGCCCTCGGGGTAGTAGAAGAAGGCGGCCTCGGGAAGGCCGGGCACGGGCGGGTGGGTGGGAAGCCCCAGGTGGCGGGCGAACTCGTAGGCGAAAAAGCCCATCCAGGCGGGGAAGAAGCCCCGCCCCAGGCCCCTTTCCAGGTGGCGGAAGAGGTCCAAAGCCTCCCCCACCCGGCGCCCATCCAGGTAGAGCCGCCCTTCCAGGACCTCGAGGCGGTGCCGGGGCTTTAGCCCCAGGAGGGAGAGCCGGGAAAAGGGGGTCTTTGGCCCCAAGGACTCCAGGAGGGCCGGGCGGAGGCCCAGGGCCCTCGCGGCCTGAAAGAGGCCCAGCACGGCCAGAGTATACTCAGGGGAGATGGTCAAGCACCGCTTCACGGTGGAGGCCTACCACAAGGCCTACGAGGCGGGGGCCCTCCCCGAACGGGTGGAGCTCCTCGAGGGGGAGGTGTACGCCGTGTCGCCCATGGGGAAAAACCACATCCGCTACCTTATCCACCTCACCAAGGTCTTCAGCGAAGCCTTCGGGGACGAGGCCCTGGTCGTCTCCCAGATTCCCATCCTTCTTTCCGAGGTGTCGGAGCCGGAACCGGACCTGGCCCTCCTGGCTCCCCCGGAAAGCCGTTACGACCAGAGGCCCCCCAGGGCCGAGGACGTTCTGCTTCTGGTGGAGATCTCCGACACCACCCTGGTCCAGGACCGCGCCCTGAAGCTTCCCCTCTACCAGAAGGCGGGCATCCCCGAGGTCTGGCTGGTGAACCTGGTGGAGGAGGTCCTCGAGGTCTACGCCTTTCCCCACTACGCCATGGAGCGCCACCCCAAGGGGGAGGCCGTGGCCCCCAGGGCCTTCCCCACTCGCCCCATCGCCTGGTGGGTCTAATGCCACCCCATGCTGGCCCAAGCCAGCATGGGGCCCCGGCAAGGGGAAGTTACCGGGCATGGTGGGCCGAAGGAAAAGAGTCAGTCCACGCTGAAGTAGCGGGCCTCGGGGTGGTGGACCACCAGGGCGCTAGTGCTGTGTTCGGGAACGAGCTGGTAGCTCTCCGTCAGCCCCACCCCGATCTGGGAAAAGTCCATGAGGCGGTCCAGCTTGGCCTGGTCGGAAAGGTCTGGGCAGGCGGGGTAGCCGAAGGAGTAACGGGCCCCCTGATAGCCCTGCTGGAAGAGCTTGCGGACATCGGTGGCGTCCTTCCCCGCGATGCCCCACATCTGCCGCATCCTCTTGTGCCAGTACTCCGCCAGGGCCTCGGTCATCTCCACGCTGAAGCCGTGGACGAAGAGGTAGTCCTGGTAGGCCCCGCTTTCAAAAAGGGCCTTGGCCTTGAGGGAAGGCTCCTCCCCCATGGTGACGAGCTGCACCCCTAGGACGTCCCGCGCCCCTGCCCGGAAGGCGGCCTCGGGCATCCAGGCCGCCTCGTCCCCCAAAGGCGGGGCGAAGCGGGGGCGGAAGTAGTCCACCAGGGATAGCCCCCCGCCCTTCTGCCGGGGAAAGGGGAAGCGCTCCAAAACCTCCCCCGTCTCTGGGCTGAACACCAAAAGCTCCTCCCCTTCCCGGGCCACGGGGAAGAAGCCGTAGAGGACCCTGGGCTTAAGCCACCCCTCTTCCCTGGCCTCCTTGAGGAGCCTCCGGAATACGGGCTCCGCCTCCCTTTCCACCAGGGCCTGCCAGGCCTCCCGGGAAAGCCCCTTTCGGCTGTAGCCCCATTGGCCCCGGTAAAGGGCCAGCTTGTTGACGTAGTGGGCGATGGTGTGGAGGTCCAACCCCTCCTCCTTCCGCACCCCGAAAAAGGGCGGGCGGGGAATGAAGGCGGGCTCGCCCACGGGCTTGGCCTTCACCTCCACCCGGGGAAGGGGAGCCTCCCGCCCCTTGACCTCCCGCCGGGTGAGCTCAGGGGGAGCGTGGCCGGTGAGCTCCTCCATGAGCCTCAGGCCTTCAAAGGCGTCCTCGGCGTAGTGGACGTTGGGGTAGATGGCCTTCAGCTCCTCCACGTAGGCGCGGGTAAGGGCCGCCCCGCCCAGGATGACGGGGAGGGTGTAGCCCCTTTCCGCCATGTACTCCAGGTTTTCCTTCATGACCACGGTGCTCTTGACCAGGAGGCCCGACATGCCCAGGGCGTGGGGCCTGTGCTCCTCCACCGCCTTCAGCATCTCCTCAATGGGCACCTTGATGCCCAGGTTGATCACCTGGTAACCGTTGTTGGTCAGGATGATGTCCACCAGGTTCTTGCCGATGTCGTGCACGTCCCCCTTCACCGTGGCCAGGACCATCCTGCCCTTGCCCTCTCCCCGCTTCTCCATGTGGGGCTCCAGGAAGGCCACAGCCCGCTTCATGACCTCAGCCGCTTGGAGGACGAAGGGAAGCTGCATCTTTCCCGCTCCGAAGAGCTCCCCCACCTCCTTCATCCCCTCGAGGAGGGGGCCGTTGATGAGGTCCAGGGGCTTATACCCGGCCTTGAGGGCCTCTTCCAGATCGGCCTCGAGGCCCCCCTTCCGCCCCTCCACGACACGCCGCTTTAGCCTCTCCAGAAGGGGCAAGGCGGAAAAGGCATCCTCCTTGGCGCCCACGTCCTCCCGGTGGGCCTCAAAGTAGGCCATGAAGGCGAAGAGGGGGTCATAGCCCTCCCGCCGCCGGTCGTGGATGAGGTCCAGGGCCAAGGCGTAGGCCTCCTCGGGGATCTGGGCTATGGGCAGGATCTTGCCGGCGTCCACGATGGCGGCGGTGAGGCCCCGCTTCCTGGCCTCGTCCAGAAAAACCGAGTTCAGCACCCGCCTGGCCCTGGGCTTGAGGCCAAAGGAGACGTTGGAAATCCCCAGGATGAACCCCACCCCGGGAAGCCTCTCCTTAAGCTCCTCCATGGCCAGGAGGGTCTCCCGGGCCAGAGGGCGGCTTTCCTCGTCCCCTTGGGTGATGGGGAAGGTGAGGAGGTCCAAAAGGAGGTCCTCGGGGCGAAAGCCGTGGTGAAGGGTGAGGCGCTCGTACATCCTGAGGGCCACCCGGACCTTCTCCTCCCTGGTCTTGGCCATGCCCTTCTCGTCAATGGTGAGGGCCACCAGGGCCGCCCCGTGGGCCTTGGCCAGGGAGGCCACGCGGTCAAACTTCTCCAGGCCGTCCTCCAGGTTCACGGAGTTGAGGAGAACCCGGCCCGGCAGGTGCTTCAGGGCCAGCTCCATGGCCTCTGGGGAAGTGGAGTCCACCATGAAGGGCACGGTGACCGCCGTGGCCAGATGGGGAAGAAGCCACTGGAGGTCCTCTAGCTCGTCCCGCCCCGTCCAGGCCACGCTGAGGTCCAGGGCGTGGGCCCCCTCCTCCACCTGCTCCCGGGCCAGGGCCAGGATGCCCTCGAGGTCCCTCCCAAAGAGCATCTCCCGGAAGCGCTTGCTCCCCGTGGCGTTCAGCCTCTCCCCCACCAGGAATACGCTGGCCTCCTGCTTGAGGGGCACCGCCAGGTACAAGGAGGCCACCTGCGGGGGAAAGGCCTGGGGGCGCTCTGGGGCGGGAAGCCCCCTCACCGCCTCGGCCACGCGCCGGATGTGCTCCGGCCCCGTGCCGCAACACCCCCCCACGGCGTTCACCCCGTACTCGGCCACGAACTTGCGGTGCCACCTGGCCAGCTCCTCGGGGGTGAGGTCGTAGACCACCTTCCCCCCCTCGTTGCGGGGCAGGCCGGCGTTGGGAAGGCAGGAGACGAAGCGGGTGCTGTTCTTGGCGAAGTAGCGGATCTTGCTGTCCATGAGGTCGGGACCCGTGGCGCAGTTCATCCCCACCACGTCTATGGGGAGGCTCTCCAGGGCCGCCAGGGCCGCCTGCTCGTCGGTGCCCACCAGCATGGTGCCCGTGGCCTCAATGGTCACCTGGACCTGGAGGGGCACCTCCCGCCCCACCTCGGCCATGGCCTCCCGGGCGGCCAAGACGGCACACCGCACCTGGAGGATGTCCTGGGCGGTCTCCAGAAGGACCAGGTCCACCCCGCCCCTAAGGAGCCCCCGCACCGCCTCCTTGTAGGCCGCAAAAAGCTCGTCCCAGGTGATCTGGCCCAGGGAGATGAGCTTGGTCCCCGGCCCCAAGGCCCCGGCCACGAAGGCCCCGTAGGGCTCGGCGGCCTCCTTGGCGAGCCTGGCCCCCAGGTAGGCGAGCTCCTCGGCCCTATGGCCCAGCCCGTACTCGGCCAAAACATGGCGGAGCGCCCCGAAGGTGTTGGTCTCTATGACCTCGGCCCCCGCCTCCAGGTAGGCCAGGTGGATCTCCCGGATGACCTCGGGCCGGGTGGCGTTCAGGACCTCGGGGCAGCCGTAGTAGGCCTCCCCCCCGTAGTCCTCCGGGGTCAGGTCCCGCTTCTGAAGCTCGGTCCCCATGGCCCCGTCAAAGATGACCGGCCTTTCCAGAAGGGCCTTCAGGTAGGGGAACTTGCGGGCCCGGGCCTCCTTGTTGTAGCCCAGGCGCACCAGGGGAGCCTCGCCCCAGCCCGCCCCACCCAGGTGGTGGCGGCAGCCGGGACTGCAGGTGTGGACCTCCACCATATCCCGCTAGTGTAGCCGGAAAAGAGGGGCTATGCTACCCCCATGGACCCCTTCGGCATCCTCTACACCGACCTCTACCAGCTCACCATGGGCCAGGTCTACTTCCGAATGGGCCTCCACGAGCGCGAAGCCCTCTTTGAGGCCTTCTACCGAAGAAACCCCGACTACGGGGCCCACCAGGCGGGCTACACGGTCTTCGCCGGGCTGGACCCCCTCCTTTCCTGGATGGAGGAGGCCCGGTTTGGCGAGGCGGAGCTCAATGCCCTCCGGGCCCTCAAAAGCCGCTCGGGCGGGCCCCTTTTTTCCGAGGACTACCTGGCCTACCTGAAGGCGATGGGGGGGTTTTCCGGCCTGACCGTGAGGGCCCACCTCGAGGGCCGGGTGGCCCACCCCCAGGTCCCCCTCATCAGCGTGGAGGGGCCCCTCCTCCAGGCCCAGCTTCTGGAGACCGCCCTCCTCAACCGCATCAACTACGAGACCCTGGTCGCCACCAAGGCCAGCCGGGTGCGGGAGGCGGCCGGGGAGGCGGTGGTGCTGGAGTTCGGCCTGCGGCGGGCCCCCGGCAAGGGGGGGGAGAGCGCCACCCGGGCAAGCCTGATCGGCGGGGCCGACCGCTCCAGCGCCGTCTCCCTCTCCCACCTCCTGGGCCTCCCCTCCTCCGGCACCCACGCCCACAGCCTGGTCCAGGCCTTTTTGGCCCTGGGCCACTCGGAGGAGGAGGCCTTTCAGGCCTTCGCCGAGGTCTTCCCCGATGACACCATCCTTCTTCTGGACACCGTGGACACCCTGCACTCGGGCCTGCCCCACGCCATCAAGGTCTTTGAGGCCTTGCGCAAAAAGGGCCACCGGCCCGTGGGGGTCAGGATAGACTCGGGCGACCTGGCCTACCTGGCCATCCAGGTGGCCCGGGAACTGGACAAAGCAGGCTTCCCCGAGGCCCTGATCGTCCTCTCGGGGGACCTGGACGAGCTGGTCATCTGGCAGATCAAGAGCCAGATCCTGGAGGAGGCCCCCCGCTACGGGGTGGAGCCGGAGGCCCTCCTGAAGCGCCTAGTCTTTGGGGTGGGCACCCGGATGGTGGTCTCCTGGGGCTACCCCGCCCTGGGAGTGGTCTACAAGCTGGTGGCCATAAGGGAAAACGGCGCCTGGGCCCCCGCCATCAAGATCTCAGACTCCCTGGAAAAGATCCTGAACCCCGGCCACAAGCGGGTCTACCGGGTCTACGACGAAAGGGGCCTGGCCACCGCCGACCTCCTGGCCCTGGCCGAGGAGGAGGTGCGGGAGGACAGGCCCCTCACCCTGCGCCACCCCACGGACCCCACCAAGAGGCGGGTCCTGAGCCCCGGGGCCTTCACCCTCGAGCCCCTTCTGGTGGAGGCCTTCCGAGGAGGCAAGCGCCTCTTCCCGCCCCTCTCCATAAAAGAACTGAGGGCCCGACGGGACCGGGACGTGGCCCGGCTGGACCCCGGGGTGCGCCGCCTGGTAAACCCCCACATCTACCACGTCTCCCTCACGGAGAGGCTCTTCGCCCTCAAGGAAGAGCTGGTGAGGAAGCTGGAAGGCTAAGTGCCCGCGCTTTGGTTTCGCAACATGGGGTAAGGGCTTTTCTGGGGCCCCCACCGCGGCGAAGGCCGCGGTGGGGTACTTAGGAGGCTTGTCTCAGCTTGGCCTCCTCGAGGGCCTTCAGGGGCTGGTCCAGGTGGGGAAGATCTATGACGATCTCCCGCACCCCGCTTCCCGGGGCCTCAAACATGAGGTCCACCATAGTCTTCTCCAGGATGGCCCTAAGGCCGCGAGCCCCCGTGCCCCGCTTGAGGGCCCGCCTGGCGATCTCCCGGAGGGCGGCCTGGGTGAAGCGGAGCTCAATCCCCTCCATGCGCAGAAGCGCCTGATACTGCTTGACCAGGGCGTTTTTGGGCTCGGTGAGGATGCGCACCAGGTCCTCCTCGCCTAAGGGGTGGAGCTGGACGATCAGGGGGGCCCGGCCCACGAACTCGGGGATGAGGCCGAACTTCACCAGGTCCTCGGGGATGACCTCCATGGGCTCCTCCTTGGCCCTGGGGCGGGTGAAGCCGATGGTGGTGCGCTCGGTGCGGGCCTTGACGATGTTCTCCAGCCCCTCAAAGGCCCCGCCCAGGATGAAGAGGATGTTCTTGGTGTTGACGGGAATGAACTCCTGGTGGGGGTGCTTCCTGCCCCCCTGGGGGGGGACGTTGGCGATGGTGCCCTCAATGATCTTGAGGAGGGCCTGCTGGACGCCCTCGCCGGAGACGTCCCTGGTGAGAGAGGGGTTTTCCGACTTGCGGGCGATCTTGTCAATCTCGTCAATGTAGACGATGCCCATCTCCGCCCGGGCCACGTCAAAGTCGGCGTTCTGCAAAAGGCGCAGGATCACGTTCTCCACGTCCTCCCCCACGTACCCCGCCTCGGTGAGGGTGGTGGCGTCGGCGATGGCGAAGGGAACCTCCAGGAAGCGGGCCAGGGTCTCGGCGAGAAGGGTCTTGCCGGTGCCCGTGGGGCCGATGAGGAGGATGTTGGACTTGCCGATCTCCGCCTCGGGGTGGAGGAGGCGCTTGTAGTGGTTATAGACGGCCACCGAAAGGGCCCGCTTGGCCGCCTCCTGCCCCACCACGTACTGGTCCAGGTGGGCCTTGATCTCCTGGGGCTTGGGCAGGCGCGTGGGGCCTTTGGGCCTCTCCCCCTGGCGGAGGATCTCCTGGGCCCTTTCCACGCAGTCCTCGCAGATGTAGACCTCGTCAATGGGGCTTTCCAGAAGCCGACCCGTCTCCGGAGGGCGGAGGCCGCAGAAGCTGCAGAAAGGCCTAGGCTTCTTCACGGGTCACCACCTGGTCAATGAGGCCGTACTCCAGGGCCTCCTGGGCCGAGAGGTAGTAGTCGCGGTCCGTGTCCCGCTCCACCTTCTCCAGCGGCTGGCCCGTGTGCTTGGCCAGGATCTCGTTGAGGAGCTTTTTGGACTTCAGGATCTCCTGGGCCTGGATGGCGATGTCGCTGGCCGTGCCCCTGGCCCCGCCCCAGGGCTGGTGGATCATGACCTTGGAGTGGGGCAGGGCGTAGCGGCGCCCCTTCTCCCCCGCCGCCAGGATCACCGCCGCCATGCTGGCCGCCATGCCGATGACGATGGTGGAAACAGGGGCCCGGACGAACTGCATGGTGTCGTAGATGGCCAGGCCGGCGTCCACCTCCCCGCCGGGGGAGTTGATGTAGAGGCGGATCTCCTGGTTGGGGTTCTGGGCGTCTAGGAAGAGGAGCTGGGCCACGATGGTGTTGGCCACCTGGGCGTCTATGGGGGTGCCCAGGAAGATGATGCGGTCTTTGAGGAGGCGGGAGTAGATGTCGTAGACCCGCTCCCCGCGGGCGGTCTGCTCAATGACGTACGGGATCACCATACCGCCTCCTATTGTAGCGGCAAGCCCAGGGGGAAACCCCCCCTGGGCCACCAATGGAACCATACCCTTGTTTCCTTCGGCCCACCATGCCGGGTAACTTCCCCAGGAACCCTTTGCCGGGGCCCCCATGCTGGCTTGGGCCAGCATGGGGTGGCATCAGATCTGGCCCAGGGCCTCGCGGAGAGCCTTGTCCTGGACGTAGGCCGCCCGCAGGCGGGCGAGGCCCCGCTCGCCGAACTCCCGCTTGAGCTCGGCCAGGCTCATGCCGTAGGAGCGGGCCACCGCCTGCAGGTAGGCCTGCCACTCCTCCTCGGTGACCTCGGGCTTCAGCTCCTCGGCCAGCTTCTCCTTGGCCAGGGAGCGCCTGACCCGCTTCAGGGCCTCCTGGCGGAGCTCCTCCTTGAACTTTTCTAGCTCCCCCTTCTCCTCCAGGGCTTTCAGGTAGGCCTCCAGGGTCACGCCCTGCTGGTAGAGGTCCTCCGCCAAATGCTCCAGGAGGTGGCGCTCCTCGGCCTCCACCATGGAGGGGGGGATCTCGGCCTCCAGCCCCTCCGCCAGCTTCTCCAAGAGGGCCCGCTCCCGGGCCTCCTGGTAGGCCCTTTGGGCCTGGGCCTCGAGGCGTTGGCGCACCTTGGCCCTCAGGTCTTCCAGGCTCTCGGCCTCGAGGGTCTTGGCGAACTCCTCGTCCAGCTCGGGAAGCTCCAGGGTCTTGACCTCCAGGATCTCGGTGCGCACCTCCCGCACCTTCTCGCCTTCTTCGTTCAGGACGGGGACCATGACCACCTCCCCCGCCCTCTTGCCCAAAAGGGCCTCCCGCACGTGGGGCAGGGCCTTGGAGAGGTCAATGGGGAACTCCACCCCCTCCTCGGTGCGGACGAAAACGTGGTCCCCTTCCCTGGCCTCCCGGTCCACGGGGACAAGCTCGGCGTAGCGGTGCCGGAGCTCCTCCAGGGCCTTGTCCACCATCTCCTCCGTGACCTCAGGGGGAGGCACCTCCAGGGAGAAGCTCCGCCAGTCGGGAAGCCTCACCTCGGGGTAGTTCTCCACCTCGGCCACGTAGCGGAAGCCCTCCCCTTCCTTAAGCTCCTCCTCCACCACCCGGGCGGCCACGGGCAAAAGGCCCAGCTCCCGGACGGCCTCGGGGTAGGTCTCCTCCACCAGGCGCTCCTTGAGGTCCTCAAGAAGCTCCTCCCGCCCAAGCCGGGCCTCTACCACCTTGAGGGGGGCCTTGCCGGGGCGGAAGCCCGGGATCCTGACCCTTTTGGCCAGGTCCTTCAGCATGGCCTGATAGCTGGCCTCCACCTTTTCCGCCGGGACCTCAACCCGGACCTTCACCAGATAGCCGGAACGCTCCAGGATCTCCGCCACGCCTCACCTCGCAAGAACAGGGCCCCGCCCTTTTGGTGCGAGGAGCGGGACTTGAACCCGCACGGGTTGCCCCACCGGATCCTAAGTCCGGCGCGTCTACCGGTTCCGCCATCCTCGCAAGGAGGGCGAGGCCCTCCTCTAAAATACCACCCCTTTCGGGGTGGCGGGATTGGGGTGAGCGATGGGACTTGAACCCACGACCCCCGGATCCACAGTCCGGTGCTCTAACCAGCTGAGCTACGCTCACCACGCTCAGCATCCGCCATTCTAAGGGGCTATCTCCCCCCCGTCAAGGCCTGGAGGCCGCCCTCCAGGCTCATGGCCTCGTACCCTTCCGCCTCCAGGTAGAGGGCGGCCACCTGGCTCAAAAGCCCCCTCTCGCAGACGAGGAGGAGGGGGACCTTAGGCAGGCCGTGCTCCCCCTTTTGGATCTTCTCCAGGGGTACCCACTCGGCGGGAAAGGGCAAAGGGGTCTTTCGCTTCTCTGGGGGGCGCACGTCCACCACCTTGACCCCGGCCTCCAGAAGGGCGGGGAGCTCCTCGGGGCGCACCTTGCGCATGGGGTCAGTATACCGAACCCCTCCCCCGCGCGGTCGCAACTTTATGCGCAACTTCCTGGGCCAGGCGCATACCTTTGCCAAACCCCCTTGGCCCCGGAAGCCCTCTGTGCTAAGCTTGTCCCCCGGGTACGCGATGCCGCCGAGAAGAGACCTCAGGAAAATCCTCATCATCGGTTCCGGGCCCATCACCATCGGCCAGGCCGCCGAGTTTGACTACTCGGGTACCCAGGCGGTGAAGGCCCTCCGGGGCGCGGGCTACGAGGCCATCCTGGTGAACTCCAACCCCGCCACCATCATGACCGACCCCGACCTGGCCGAGAGGACCTACGTGGAGCCCCTCACCCTCGAGGCCCTGGAGAAGGTCATCGCCAAGGAGGCCCCGGACGCCCTCCTCCCCACCCTGGGCGGGCAGACGGCCCTCAACCTCTCCATGGCCCTCCACGAGGAGGGGATTCTTAAGCGCTACGGCGTGGAGCTCATCGGGGCCAACGCCGAGGCCATCAAGAAGGGAGAAGACCGGGAGGAGTTCCAGAAGGCCATGCGGAAGATCGGCCTGGAGGTGCCCCGGGGAAAGATGGTGGGGAGCGTGGAAGAGGGCCTCCACTTCGCCCGGGAGGTGGGCTTTCCCGTGGTGGTGCGCCCCTCCTTCACCCTAGGGGGCACCGGGGGCGGCATCGCCAAAGACGAAGGGGAGCTCAAGGAGGTCCTGGCCCGGGGCCTGGCCCTCTCCCCGGTCCACACCGCTTTGGTGGAGGAGTCGGTGCTGGGCTGGAAGGAGTTTGAGCTGGAGGTGATGCGGGACCACGCCGACACCGTGGTCATCATCACCAGCATTGAGAACGTGGACCCCATGGGGGTCCACACCGGGGACTCCATCACCGTGGCCCCCGCCCAGACCCTCTCCGACGTGGAGTACCAAAGGATGCGGGACGCCGCCAAGGCGGTGATCCGGGAGATCGGGGTGGACACCGGCGGCTCCAACATCCAGTTCGCCGTGGACCCCAAGACGGGCCGCCAGGTGGTCATTGAGATGAACCCCAGGGTCTCCCGCTCAAGCGCCTTGGCCTCCAAGGCCACCGGCTTCCCCATCGCCAAGATCGCCGCCCTCCTCGCCGTGGGCTACCGCCTGGACGAGCTTCCCAACGACATCACCCGCAAGACCCCGGCCTCCTTTGAGCCCACCATTGACTACGTGGTGGTCAAGATCCCCCGCTTCGCCTTTGAGAAGTTTATGGACCTCCCCAACACCCTGGGGGGCCTGAAGGACGAGCTCGGGACCCAGATGAAGTCCGTGGGGGAGGTGATGGCCATGGGCCGCACCTTCAAGGAGGCCCTGATGAAGGCCCTGCGGGGCCTGGAGCGGGATGTGCGGGCGTTGGCGGGGGTGAAGACCGAGGCGCTGGAGAAGAAGCTCTACCCCAACCCCGACCGCATCTACGCCGTGCTGGAGCTCCTTAGGCGGGGGATGGGGGTGGAGGAGCTTCACCAGGCCACCCTGATTGACCCCTGGTTCCTGCACCAGATGCGGGAGATCGTGGAGGCCGAGGCCTGGCTCCAGGGCCACCCGCCAAGGGACCGGGAGGCCTGGCGCTTTTACAAGGGCCTAGGGCTCCCCGATGCCCGGATCGGGGAGCTTCTTGGGAAAAAGGAGGCCGAGGTCCGGGCCGAGCGAAAGGCCTTGGGCGTGGTCCCCGTCTACAAGACCGTGGACACCTGCGCCGCCGAGTTTGAGGCCTACACCCCCTACCACTACTCCACCTACGAGCTGGAGGACGAGGTCTGGCCCTCAAAGAAGCCCAAGGTGGTCATCCTGGGCTCGGGGCCCATACGGATCGGCCAGGGGGTGGAGTTTGACTACGCCACGGTCCACGCGGTCTGGGCCCTGAAGGAGGCGGGCTACGAGACCATCATGGTGAACTCCAACCCCGAGACCGTCTCCACCGACTACGACACCGCCGACCGCCTCTACTTTGAGCCTTTGACCCTCGAGGACGTCCTCAACCTGGTGGAGCACGAGAAGCCCCTGGGGGTGATCGCCACCTTGGGGGGGCAGACCCCCCTGAAGCTGGCCCAGGGCCTGGAGGAGGCCGGGGTCAGGCTTCTCGGCACCCCCTTCCAGGCCATCCACCAGGCCGAGGACCGGGAGGCCTTCCATCGCCTCTGCCAGCGCCTCGGCATCCCCCAGCCCGAGGGGAGGGTGGCGAAAAGCCCGGAGGAGGCCCTGGAGCTTGCGAAGGAGGTGGGCTTCCCCCTCCTGGCGAGGCCCAGCTACGTCCTGGGGGGGCGGGCCATGCGGGTCCTGAGGAGCCAGGAGGAGCTTAAGCGCTACCTGGAGGAGGTCTACGGGCCCCTCCAGGAGAAGCCCTCCATCCTTTTGGACCGCTACCTGGAAGGGGCCCTGGAGCTGGACGTGGACGCCCTCTCCGACGGGGAGGAGGTCATGATCGCCGGGGTGATGGAGCACGTGGAGCGGGCCGGGGTCCACTCGGGGGACTCGGCCACGGTCCTGCCCCCCGTCCACCTCTCCCAGGAGGCCCTGGAAAAGGTCAGGGCCTACACCCGGCGCCTGGCCCTGGCCCTGGGGGTCCGGGGGCTTTTGAACGTGCAGTACGCCGTGCTGGGCGAGGAGGTCTACATCCTCGAGGCCAACCCGAGGGCCTCCCGCACCGTCCCCTTCGTCTCCAAGGCCATCGGCGTGCCCCTCGCCAAGCTGGCGGCCCTGATCGCCGTGGGCAAAAGCCTGAAGGAGCTCGGCGTGCGGGACCTGGACCCCGTGCCCCCCTACTTCGCCGTCAAGGAGGTGGTCATCCCCTGGCTCAAGTTCCCCGGGGTCATCCCCGTCCTGGGGCCCGAGATGCGCTCCACCGGGGAGAGCATGGGCCTGGACGAGGACCCCTACCTGGCCTACTACAAAGCCCAGCTGGGGGCCGGGCAGAGGCTTCCCCTCTCGGGGAGGGTCCGCTTCATCGGCGAGGGAGAAGGGGTGGAGGCCCTCAAGGAGGCCTACCGGGAGGCGGGCTTCGCCCTAAGCGAGGGCGAGTACGACCTCCTCATCAGCCTCATCCCCCACCCCGAGCTAAGACGGGCGGTGGAGGCGGGGCTTCCCTTCATCACCACGGAGGAAGGGGCCCTCTGGAGCCTCAAGGCCATCCTGAGGGCCCGGGAAAAGCCCCTAGGGGTGCGAAGCCTCCAGGAGTGGCACGGGGTGTACAATAAGGCCCAATGAAGCTCATCGTGGCCATCGTCCAGGACACGGACGCCCCCGGGCTCACCAAGGCCCTCTTGGAGCGGGGGCTCCAGTCCACCAAGCTGGCCTCCACCGGGGGCTTCCTCAGGGAGGGGAACACCACGCTCCTCATCGGCCTCGAGGACGACCGGGTGGAGGAGGCCCTGGAGCTCATCCGGGAGAAGTGCCGCACCCGCACCCGCCTGGTCACCCGGGGCCTCCCCCTCTCCGAGGCCCCCGACCCCTTTCTGGCCCAGCCGGTGGAGGTCCAGGTGGGGGGGGCCGTGGTCTTCGTCCTGCCGGTGGAGGCCTTCTTCCGGGTATGAGGCGGCTTTTCCCCCTCGCCCTCCTCCTGGGCCTGGCCCTGGCCCAGATCGGCCGCCCGGTGGAGGCCTTCCAGAAGGCCCTGGGGCCCCTTCCCCCGGGGGCCAAGGTGGAGGTGGAGGCCAAAGGGGGCCGCCTCCTCTCGGCCACCTACCGGGGGCCGGAGAACGCCTCCTTCCTGGCCCGCTTCCTGGAAAAGGGCACGGGGATGCCCTTCGGCCAGGCCTTCTTGGACTGGTACGCCAAGAACAAGGAGGCCCTGAAGGGCAGGCGCCTCACCCTGAACCTGGGCGAGGACTTCCTCCTGGAGCTCTACCCAAGCCCATTCCAGGCCCGCCTCCTCCCGAGAAGCGTCCCCGAGAGCGCCTTCGGCCAAGACCGCCTGGTCCTTGGGCAGAAGGGGCCTTTTCTCCGGGTCTTTTCCGACTTCCAGTGCCCCTACTGCCAGCGCCTGGCCCGGGAGGTCCTGCCCGCCCTGAAGGCCAGGGCCCAGGAAGGGGAGCTCCGCTTAAGCTACCGCCACTTCCCCCTCACCGAGATCCACCCCGAGGCCCTCCCCGCCGCCCACGCCAGCGAGTGCGCCCAGGAGCAGGGGGCCTTCTGGCCCTACCACGACCTCCTCATGGCGGGCAGGCTCGGGGACTACCTGGGCTTAGCCCGGGCCCTGGGCCTGGACGGGGAGGCCTTCGCCCGCTGCCTGCAAAGCCCGGAGGTGCGGAAGCGGGTGGAAGAGGAGCGGGCTTTGGCCCTGCGCCTGGGCCTTAGGGGAACCCCCACGGTCTTCGCCGGGCCCTACAAGGTGCCCAACCCCTTTGACCTGGCCCAGGTTCTGGACTACCTGGAGCTCGCCCGCTAAAGTGGGCGGGGTGGAAGGCGGGCTCGTTCT
>Ga0326762_1000695_pt1 | contig 14223 bp, 2 predicted proteins | sample NORPS_S_FD_207669 | JGI IMG/M metagenome (GOLD analysis project Ga0326762, IMG submission 207669) | Hot spring sediment microbial communities from Norris Geyser Basin, Yellowstone National Park, WY, United States - NOR.PS_S | ecosystem: Environmental > Aquatic > Thermal springs > Near-boiling...
GGCGCGTGCGGTGCCCATCCCGGTCATCGCCCTGGGGGGAATCACCCCGGCGAACGCCCGATCCTGCCTGGAGGCCGGGGCCGCGGGGATCGCCGTGCTGGGCGGCCTCATGGAGGCAACGGATCCCGGTGCCGTCGTGGTGGCCTATCTCCAGGCGTGTCGGCTTACGTGATGGTATGCACACCATGGGCTTAGAAAAAGTCACACCACCCGGGCAGCCGCCTGGGTTTAAAGTTTCAAGGAAGCCACCGAAGGTGGCGGCGCAAATGTCATCGCAAGCGAAGCAATCTCCGGGCTCGTGAGAGGGACTACCTCGGCAGCACTTCGGGCGAGCTTCGGCTTGGCCCTATTGCCGCCTCGCAATGACGATAGATGTTAAACAAATTTGGGGGGCATCGAAGATGAGACTGGGACCTCAGTATCCACCGCGGCTTGTTGATTTGCTCTTCTGGATCGGAGCAGCGTTAGTGGTCGCGGGAATGGAGCCGCTTATCGGGATGTCTATATCCGTCTCCTCTCCACAGCCTTCCAGAGGGCTCGTTCCCTCGCCCGTGCCGATGCGGCCCCAACAGATCCCTCCGGTTGCATCCTTTCAGACCCCTGCACCGGCCTGGTTGTCGTCCTCCCCACAACCTATCCCACCTGTCTATCCTCCCACCCGTATTGTGATTCCCTCGGCAAGCGTGGATGCCCCGATCATTCCCACTCACTCGGAGCTACGGAAGGTGGCCGGGACCTGGCGGCCTGTCTGGGTAGTTCCGGATGTTCCGTATGTGGGCTGGCATCAGACTTCCGCCCCGCTGGGCCAGATAGGGAACACCGTCTTAAGTGGCCATAACTGGCCGGAGAATGGTCCCTTCCGATTCTTATATAAGGTTCGGGTAGGGGACCCTGTGATCTTATACTCTGGCTCTCTTGCTTTCACATATCGAGTCGATGAAGTTCTTGTTCTGGAGGAGGCTGGCCAGCCATTGGAGATCCGCTTGGCGAACGCGCGCTACGCTCAACCCACCGACGACGAGCGGGTCACGTTGATTACCTGTCATCCCTATGGAAGCATCCGCTTTCGCCTGATTGTGATCGCGCGGCCGGATAACTCCCCCTGAGGGGCCGACCACGAATCTTGGTACGAATCCATGAATCTGGTCTCCGGAGTTTCCAAGCGCGCCTCCTGTTCATGCATTCGTGCCCTCATTTGTGGACGGGCTCTCACGGCATGAGCAAATCCAGTCGCCTCTCAGGGGCCTGCGGTCAGGCATCTACCGGCGGACATCACCGTCCACGTAGGTGGACAGCCAACCGGGTAGCCGAACGCATGGCCTTCGGCTACCTGGCGCCATTTCGAACCGCCGGCCTCCTCCGTTGATGCATGTTGAGGGGGTTGGATAATCCCCCCATGACCAAAGTCCTAACGCCTTCCTTGGAGTTCTCGGGTATAAGGAAAATAACTTAGTGTCCTTAGAGGTCAGATGGGAGAAATTATAAGATGGATATAACAAATGCAACTAACGATCCGGGGGGTGCCATGCTCCGGGAGGGTCTGGGTTCCCGACGTGGGATAGGAGGGTGGGTAGGATGGATGATAGTGATCGCTTGGCTGCTCGTCGGTGGAGTGGCGGCCGGCAAGCCAGCCCTTGCCGGTTTTACCCCGACTCCGACGGAGACGCCTACCCTGACCCCTACTGTGACGCTCACCCCGACTCCGACGGAGACGCCCTTGCCGCCACCGCCGCCGCCACCTTTACCATCGCCCACCGAGACGCCGACGCCCACGCCAGTCCCTCTCCTGCCGGAAACTGGCGGAGATGCCTCGGTCCCCTGGGTCTTGATCGCCCTGGGCGCGGGTGCTCTCTTGACCGGGTGGCTGGCGAAGCGCAGGATATCAGGCATAGGGCACGGTTCCTAACGCTGAGGTCGAGGAGATAATCCATATGGGTCGCGCCTGGTTCTCCTTGTGGACACTTTTCTCTCTCTGGATGAACCTGGTGGCCCCGGCCGGGGTGTTGGCTGCGCCTTCCCGAGTGGGGACAGAACAGATCGGGCTGAGCCTTCCTCTTCTTCCCGCATGGTTCACCGCGGGATCTGAGCCTCTTCCGGGTTCGGGGGAGCTCCTGCCCGCTTGGTTTGCTCAGGCGTTGTCCCGCCGTGGGGAGGATCCCCATGCTGAAGCGGGGTCATCTGATTGGTGTCCCCTGCCTGCAGTTTCCGGATTGAAAAGGGATGAGGGGCTTCGAGGGGAAAGCCCGTGGCCCGCGTGGTGGATCTTCCCGCTGGGCTCCGCATGGTGGACAACCGGGCTGGATCTGCAAGCACTAGGCGAAAGCCGGGAGGCCACAGACGGCGCACCTCGGATGGCAAATCCATCGCCTCCTTCATGCCCCAACCTGCGCGCTCCCGTGGAATTCAGAACCAACAACACGTGGGACTTCAGCTTTCCCGTAACGCATCATACCATCTATCCCTCCGCGCTGACTGTCCTCGGCCCGGATGGTCCGATCAACAACTGCGATGTGGTCACCTTCACCATCGTCGCGGCCAATGACAGCGTGACCACCACCAACGTCATCATCACCAGTGCGATGCCCGTCGGCTTTGAGCCCATCGAGAGAGTCTTCAATGTCGGCACCGTCTTGCCGAACGAAGTCATCACCCGCTATGCGGTCTTCACGGCCACCTGCAACGCTGTCTCCGGGCAGAACGTGGTCACCCTCACCCAAGATGGGGCTCCACCCATCGTCCGCTACACCGATTTTGTGGTCAACCCCGGCGCGATCACTGTCCGCAAGGAGCCGGCGGTTATCCCTGCAGGGCCGGATGACATCGTGACCTGGACCGTCTACATCGAGAACACCGGCTACGGCAAGGTCTCCAACGTCCGGGTGACCGACACCCTGGGGAGCGGGCTCCAATATGTCTCCGGCCTCACGTCCGCCTATATGATTTCGATCCCTGTTGGCGGTGTGGTCACCCTCCCGATCGTGGCCCGCGTCGTCGGTTGTCTCAATCTGGAGAACGTGGTCACGGCCACCTGGGGCTGCGACAGCGGTGCCTGCCTCACCCCTCAAGTCGCTAAGGGCGCAGTGGATCTGCAGCTGCGCAACCCCGACCTGGACTTCTCCCTGCCCGCTTTCAACGTGCCCTACTGCGCCGGTTCCGGCGTCTTCACTGTTCCCATCATCAACACCGGTGACGGCACGGCCTACTCCGCTACCCTGGCGGTGGACCTCTCGCCCTTCAACGTGGCCGTCGCCCCGCCGGCCTCCTACTCCGGCGGTGTCTTCTATCTGCCGCCTATCTCACCCGCTCAGACCTACAATCTGGTCTTCACCCTGACCCTCCCCTCCGCGGTCTGTGCGATGCCTCGCAGCGGCACTTTCGACTTTAACCTGACCTACTATGACCGCTGCGGCAATCCCTACACCGAACTTCCCCAGTCCGCTCCCTGGCAGCTAGCGAACGCGCCTGGGGAGTTGAGCGTAAGCAAGTCCATGCCCCGCGAGGTCTACAGGGGCGAGAATGTCACCGCCACGGTCACCGTGAACGCCAGCGGCATCGTCGGAAGCATCCTCGTCACCGACCAGGTGCCTGCTGGATGGAGCGTGGTGGACCCGGCGGGCGGCAACGTCTTCACCGTGGGCGGGGTCACCTACATCACCTGGACCCTCTCCGGGTCAGCCATCCTCACCCCGGTCTTCGCCACACCGGATGCCGACACCGGCTGCGCCTACTGCGGCACCGCGGCCACCAACATCGTCACCGCCACTGCCTCGGACTGCCAGAACTGTCGCCAGACGGCGGTCGCTCAAGCCACCACCTACATTCAGTGCCAGGAGCCGGTGGCCAGGAGCTTCAAGCAGGTCTCCGCCCCCGCTGAGACCTGTGCCAGCCCGGCCTTCACTTACACCAACACGTATACGTTCGCAAGCTCCTTCATCGTGACCCCTACATGGGAGGGGATGATTTTCACCGAGACGCTGCCCTTCTTCCAGACCTACGTCACCGGCAGCGCCTCGGTCTGGATGAGCAACGGCGCCTTGACCTGCACGGCCCTGTTCTCTGAAGCGGTTGTGGGTGGGATGCTGGTTCTCTCCAACATCTCTCCCACCTGCCCCATCACCGTCCCCGAGGCCACGATGTGGATTTCCTACCAGACGGCGGTCGGCGAACCGTCGGCCTGCTCCGACCTTGAGTGGTACGACTGGTCCTACCTGAACCTGGGGGTGACGGGCAATCCGCAGTGTGCGGCGGATGGCGTGATCGAAGAGGGCGTCTTCGCCCAGACCAGGGCCCCCGCCATGAGCCTCAGCCTTTCCGGCCTGCCGAGCCGGGTTGCCCCCTGTGGGGTCTACACGGTGACTCTCATCGCGCAGCGGACCTCCGCGGTGGGGGCTTATGATGCGGTCATTGATGTGCCCACGTCCACGTTCCGGGTTTTAGAGGTGTTGGGCTTCTCCGGTGCCACGCCGGCTTATACGGAGACAGACTCCGTTGGCTACCACTGGTATTACTCGGACACCTTTGCCACCGCCACCACCGGCACCGTTCAGTTGCAGGTGCAGCTGCCTTGTGAGAGCGGCATCGCGCCTTTCCAGGGTTTCCTCTACTACGACAACCGTTGTGCGGACAATGATATCTATCGGGAGCGGTGCAGCGCCGGAGGCCCGCTGGGCTCGCCATTGGTGGTCCAGCCCCTGCAAGTTCTGGCCAAGTTCCCTGAGGTCATTTATGCCCATGGAGATGTAGTCACATGGACGTTAACAGCCCTGAACTCCGGCGCCGGCCCCGCCTGCAGTGTGGTCCTCACGGATCGTCTGGGTGGCGACCTGCGCTACGTGGATTCCTTCATCACCTCCACCCAGGGGTCCGCTGCCGGGGTGACCCCCATCACTTCTTCCAACTTGGTCACCTGGAACCTGTCGTTCATCCAGCCCAAGGAGAAGGTCACGATCCAATACGCCGCCGAGATCATCGGATGTGCGGATCTCACCAACCGCTTCGCCAGCGCCCAGGGTTGCCAGGGCCAGACCTGCCAGACGGCTGGGCCGGTGCAATCCCGTGTGGAGCTCCCACCGACCATCCTCCTCAACACCAACCAGGCAGTGACACCCATTGACACCTGCTACACCCGCACTGTCACCGTCACCGTGCGAAACGCCGGTTTGACCAGCGTCTACTCCGCCACCCTCACTGAGACGTTGCCGGCCGGCCTGTTTTACATCCCCGGCACTACACAGGTGAGCACGGACACGGTGAGCTGGCAGACCGGGCCGGATCCGACCATCAGCGGGCAGGACCTCGTTTGGGGCCCGGAGAGCGGCGCGCCGTTGGATGCGCTTCTCTCCCGCATCCGCCCCGGTGAGACGATCTACCTCCGCTTTGACGTCCGCGCCTCCTGTCCCTTTGCGGGCGGGCTACTACGCATCCAGACCGCATACCGGGATCCCTGCGGGACCCCTCACCTCACCGATGCTTCGTATTTCGCAATGCCGGTCCGCGTAGCGAACCTATCCATTTTGAAGGTTGGGGAGAACCTGAGCCGAACCTCCCCGGCACCAGATCTCATCTACGCCGAGCCAGGGGAGCCGGTAGTCTTTACGATTACGGTCTCTAACCCCGGCAGCGCCGCTCCGGCCCGCGCGGTAGTGGTGACCGATACGCTGCCGGGCAACCTGGTCTTCCAGAATGCCACCCCCGGCTACACCTTCTCCGGCGGCCCGCCGGGTGGTGTGCTTACCTGGACCTTTGACATCATCACGCCGGGCACATCCGTCGTCCTGACCGTCACCACTGTGGTCAGTCAGCCCGAGGGGTGCACCGTTGATGACACCTATAACACTGCCGAGGTCTCCTGGGGCTGCCCCGACGGCTGCCGCCAGAGCGCGCGCTCCGACCAGGTCACCCTGCGCACCCGGCCGGTGTTTGATTGGCCGATCATCCAAACCTCCATCCCGCCGGCCACCCTTCACCGATGCGGTGGCCAGATAACCATCATCCTAAATAACCAGGGCCCGCCTGCTTACAACGTTATCCTCACCGACACCCTGCCCAGTGGGTATGTCTACAGTGGGACGATCGGTGCCAGCACGCCGCCGCTCGGCATAGTGGATCTGGGCGGGACGGTGGTTTACACCTGGAGCATGCTCCCCACAGGCCTGACCACGATCACGCTGGCCGTGCGCAACAGCGTGGGGCCCGGCATATGCGCGGTCCCCTCCGGCTCCAACGTCATCACCCTCACCTACGATGACGACATCCCGGATTGTGCGACCACTGGCCCCTACAGCACCACGGCAACGCAGGCCATCAACGTGGTCGGCCCGAACCTGGTGGTGGATAAGTCCCCCGCCAGCCTCACCGCGCAGGTAGGCCAGCGCGTCACCTGGACGCTGCGGCTTACCAATACCGGCACCGGCACGGCCTACAACGTGGTGGTGACCGACGTGGTGGGCTCGTCCTTCATCAGCGTCACGGCCACCCCAGGCTCCGACGGCTCCTCCCCGGTCATCGCCGGGAACGTGGTCACCTGGACGCCCGCACCGATCTCAGTGGGCGGTGTCTGGACGGCGCAGGTGAGCGCGGTGGTCACGGAGACCGGCGTCAACCGCAACGTCGTCACCGCCACCGCCTCCTGCGACACGGGCTGTCTGGCGACCTCCGCCAGCGACATTTCCTACGTCACCCTGCGGCAGGCCTTTGACAAGGGGCCGGAGATCCAGACCGGCACGATTGGCAGCCTGGTCGTCTTCACCTTCACCGCCATTCTGCCGGACGTGGACACTGTCTACGAGCGCGTCACTCTGACCGACACGCTCCCGACAGGGCTGGGCTATGTCGGCTCCGTCCTCACCTACACCTGGGATGTGGATGGCAATCAGGGCGGGCCGTATACGGCCATCTCCACCACGCCGACCATCAGCCCCGCCTATCTATCCTCCGGCAACGTGGTCTGGCGGCTGGGGAACCTGACCGGCGCGGTGCAGATCGACGGCGTCATCACCGCTGTCATTCAGAACATCACATCCAACTACGACGGCGTGCGCCGGACCAACATCCTCACGCTGACCTACACCGACGACGGCCAGCCCTACGTCTATACCGACACGGCGAACGTGGACATCGTGGAGCCGCTGCTGCACATCGGCAAGTCCTACGTGACGCCGTATGGGTGCGGGGCGACGCTGCTGGAAGACAATTTCAACGCTGGTGTTTCGGGTTGGAGTACGACTGGCGGGGGAACCTGGGTTTGGAGCAATGGCACGTACCAGGCACCAACCGGCGGCACCGGCATCGGACGGATCAGCCGAAAGGGGGATACGGGCTGGACGGATTACAGTTATTCAGCGATGATCCGCTCAACATCTACATCTGGCCACTTTGGCTTGGTATTCCGGGGTCCCACAGCCGGAACCAATACCTTTTACCGCTTCCGCTGGGGCAACGAGGCCAACAACAACCGTCGCCTGGAACGTATAGTGGGAAATTCCATTCAGGCAACATTAGCCCAAGACACCGCAGCGTATGTCCCGGGGCGGTGGTATCACATTGAGGTGCGCGCCGAAGGGAATCGCTTGCGCGTTTATGTAGACGGAACGCTTATCTTTGATGTAACTGATGCATCTGCGAACGCATTAACGACGGGGAACATCGGCGTCTATGCGATTAACCAGACCAATGCGTATTTTGATGACATCCTGGTCACCCGCCTGGGGAACCAGTCCTGCTACGTGGGCGCGGGCGACCTAGTCACCTACACCCTCACCATCTCCAACCAGTCCCCCATCCCCGGCTACGACCTGGTCATCACCGACGTGGTGCCGGCGGGGATGAGCCTGGTCACTTACACGATGACCTCCGACGACCCCACCGCGCAGGTGGTGGCAGAGCCCTCCCCCATCCCCGGCGCCACCGGCGTCCTCACCTGGGGCGTCAACCACCTGACGCCCACCGTCCCCTACACCTGGGGCCAGCACACCGCCATCACCCTGACCGTGGTGCTCTCGGTCTCCGACGGCATCACCGCCAACACCGTCCTCTCGGACCAGGCTTTCCTCTCCTACAGCAGCCAGCCCGGAAGCGGCCCGGTGGGGGTAGAGCGCGGCTACAGCGGCGGCTCCCACTCCGCCGCCGTCCAGACCGTGAACGCTGGCATCTCCAAGACGGTCACCTTCAGCCCGCCGCCCACGGCCACTCTGGGCACTCTGGTCACCTACACCCTCATCATCCCCGACCACCCCATCTCCGCCACCCTCTACAACGTGGCGGTGACGGACACCATTGATAGCCGGATGCAGATTGTGGCGGTCACTGCTCGCGACACCTCCTGGAGTTATGGCTGGTCGGGCCAGACGGTCACGGCGACCTTCGCCTCCATCCCGCACGACACCCAGGCCTACGTCACCATTACGGCGCGCATTCACACCGACCTGGGTGCTAACGCAGGCGACGTCCTCACCGATGTGGCCCGGATGAGCCACGCCACCGCGCCGGTCACCAATAGCAACGTGGTGAGCACTACCGTGGGCGAGCCGCGCCTGCTGGTGGAGAAATCCGTGGAAAGCAGCGCCGGTCGCCTGACCGACCTGGACGGGACGGCGCTTTTGACCTACACCATCCGCCTGACCAACACCGGCTCCAGCCCGGCCTACTCCGTTCACATCACCGATGCGGTTCCAGCGGGCATCTCGGTCACCGCCCTCTACGGCGGGGACGACCGCAGCGCGCCCATCGTCGGGCCGGGCATCCTCACCTGGACCGTGAACTCCATCAGCAACGTCGCCCCGGCCAACGTGGTCCTGCTTACCTATACGGCGCGCATCACCCAGGCCCTGAGCAACGCCTGGCTGACCAACACGGTGGACATCCTCTACCACTCGCTCACCGAGACCATCCCCGGCGTGCGGCCCTACACGAACACCGATCAGGCCTCGGTGGAGACGGCGCAGCCGACTGTCTCCAAATCCACCGAGCCGCCGGTCCTGCGGGTGGGGGACCTTGTCACCTACCATCTGGTCTTCACCATCCCGGCGGGCACTGTCGGAATGGGTGGTAACTCCTTCCTGCGGGATGCCCTCCCGCCGGGCATCTGGTACATCACCGATAGCGAGACCCTGATCTGGACACCTTCCACGGTGAGTGTGACGATTACCAGCAGGGTGAGCACCACGACCGAGGTGCCCGGTTATCAGGTCATTCGCTGGTATTTCGCGCCCATCACCAGCGAGCAGGACCTGCCGACGGTGGTCACGCTGACCTTCCGCGCCAAGGCAGTGGGCTTGCGGATTGACAATCTCAGTCCGGTCTGGCCGGACCAGACGGTCGTCTACACCCCAACCGACTGGGTGGAACTCTGGCAGCGGGATGTGTTCATCGGCAACGACTGGGCGCAGAACGATGTCATCCAGCCGCTCCTGTCCATAGATAAGTCCAGCACCCCGCCGCCCGGCGCGTACGTCGGCGCGGGCGACCGCATCACCTACACGTTGACGGTGACCAACTCCGGACACGGCGCGGCCTACGACATCGTCATCAGCGACGTGCTGCCGGCGGAACTGTTCTACGTGACCTCCACCATTGCCAGCACGGCCCCGCCGACGGTCGCTTTCACCTATGAGCCTGCCGTGGGGGCCACCGGGGTGCTGACCTGGCGGGTGAACGAACTCTGGGGCACGGACTGGGGCGGCGGCGTGGCAGTCATCACCGTTGTGGCGCAGGTGACCGATACCGTTGGGGCCAACCTGCTCTTGACCAACACCGCCGCCATTCCCTACTACGACTCCCAGCCCGGCGACGGCCCCGGCCCGTACACGCCCGATGAGCGGGAGTACACCGACGGCTCTGATTCGGTCTCCCACCGCACCGTGGACGCGGCCATCCTCAAGGCCCTCACCCCGCCCACGGCCACCCTGGGCGACGTGGTCACCTACGTGGTCGTCGTCCCGGCGACGCCCATTACCGCCACCCTCTACAACGTGACGGTCACGGATCAACTGGACTCCCGCCTGCAACTGCACGCGGTGGCCGACGGGCCGGACGGGACGGTGGTTACCGCGGGCAACGGTTTCACCGTGACCTACGCCAGCATCCCGAACGGCCAGCAGCGCTTCATCACCGTCACCGCCGTCCTCTCCAGCCCGCTGGGGGCGGTCGCGGGCAACGTCATCACCAACCTGGCCGTGCTGCGCCACCGGGACGGCGGCCCGACGCCCTCCAACCAGCCGGCCTTCACCGTCACCGAGCCGTCGCTGACCCTGGTCAAGGCCAGCGACCCGCCCACCTCCAGCACCGTGCGCGTGGGCGAAATGGTCACCTACACCGTCCGCATCACCAACAGTTCCGCCATCACGGCCAGCCCGGCCTACGACGTCGTCTTCACCGACACCCTGCCGGTCGGGATGCGGGCCACGCCGCCCGCGCTCATCACGGTCACCCTGAACGGCGCGCCGGTGGCGGCCTCGGATTACGTCACCGGCTACAGCCCGGCCAGCGGCGTCTTCACCGTCGCCTTCACCCCGGCCTTCTCGGTCCCGGTGGGCGGTGAACTGGTGATTCAGTACGTGGCGACGGTGGATTCAGATGCCCCGGCCGCAACCGACCTGACCAACCGGGCCGAGGCGACCTGGTCCAGCCTGCCCGGCCCCGTCCCCGGCGACCGGGACTACGGCCCTATCTCCGACACAACAACCGTCCATACCCCGCTGGCCACCGGCCTGAGCAAGAGCGTGGCGCCGCCCACGGTCACGGTCGGCTCCCAGGTGGTCTTCTCCATCACCTTGCCCGATCCGCCCATCGGCGCGGTGCTCCACAACGTCGTCTTCACCGACGTGGTGGACAGCCGCCTGCGGATTGATGCCGTCAGCCCCAACGCCGCGTTCAGCGGCCAGGTGGTCACGGCGTTCTTCACCACCATCCCCACCTACACGCAGGAAGTCATCGTCATCACCGTCACGGTGCGGGACCTGGTCACAGTGACGGCGGGCACGCAGATCACCGACGTCGCGGTCTTTGACTACCGCGACAATCCCTATGGGCCCATCTCGTCCAACCCGGTCACCGTCACCGTGGCCGAGCCGCACGTCACCCTGGACAAGTCGGTGCAGGTGCCGCGCGACCCGCTGGGCGCGGGGGACATCGTCACCTACACGCTGGTCTTGCGTAACGAGGGCGACAGTCCTGCTTATGATATCTGGATTACGGATACCCTACCGCCCGGCCTGGTATATGTGGCTACCGTTGCCTTCACCCTCACGAACCCGATCACGGCTGTCCTGACCGATACGAACAGCCCGGGCGATACGACTTTAGTGTGGGGTGTTTCTGAGCTCAGTGGGGATGGACCCGGCTCATGGCAAGAGGTGGGCGTGGTCTTCAGTCCTTCTCTCGGAGTTTACTACCCATCGGTGCTCTACGATCCCAATGCCTTTGGTCATGCCGCAGGAGATGTTATCTCAGCATCATTGCCATATACTTATCGGGTCACACCATACTATAAAATGTGGGTGGGCACCAGGTCTGCTCCCAATTATATTCAATTTGCCTACTCGGACGACGGCATTGCTTGGTATCAGTTCAATGGTGGTGCTCCACTCCCCGGCTTGAAGAGCGGTGGCTACCATTCCGTGGTTCTCTACGATCCAGCCGGTTTTGGGGACGGATTTTACTACAAGATTTGGTATTGGGATTCTACTGTTTCGGTTTACACCATAACTGCTATCCGCACAGCTGAGTCGGTCAATGGGATTGTCTGGCAAAACGATCAACCGATAACGCAGGACCCAACTGCCCCGCTGATCAGGGGATTCAGCGGAACCTGGGACAGGGGCACCTACGGCCCGGTTTGGGTGCTGTATAATCCGTCCGGCGCTCCTGGTTTTGATGACACCAACATCTGGAATAACCGCTATGTGATGTATTATGATGCAACTAACGGAAGCTTTGAACAAGTTGGATTAGCCTATTCGGCCAACGGGAAGCATTGGAAGCGATGGGGAAATCATCCAGTGCTCCCGAGCGGGAGGCCCATCACAGAGCCGTGGGGACAGCCCACGCCGTGGGATAGCTCCTATTCCACCTTTGGCACCGTCCTCCGCCTCAGCAATGGCACCTGGCGCTTCTGGTACAGCGGCGGCACAACAGCCTCCCATCAGGGTATTGGCCTTGCGTTTTCCGGGGATGGCCTCCACTGGGCGAAAGCTATAGGCCCGATGATCCATATCAACGATGGCGTATTGTATCGGACAAGGCGGACGTACACCCCATGGGTTTTATATAGCCCTACGGCCTTCAATGGTCACGGGCCGGGGTGGCACTATAAGATGTGGTTCTCTTGTGTGGACAATAGCAATAATTATCGCATCTGCCACGCTTACAGCGCTCTCGCTCCAGGAGGCGTGCTCACCATTACCTTCACCGCGCAGGTGGCCTGGGACATCGGCGCGGGCCTGACCTTGACCAACTCCGCCGGGGGCGCCTATAGCAGCCTGCCCGGCCCCAGCGCGGACGAGCGGACCTACCCCATCCCCACCGATACCGTCCCGGTGCGGACGGGCTACCCACTGCTGGACATTGAAAAATCCGCCGAACCCAGCCCGGTGGAAGCGGGCGGCCTGCTGACTTACACCCTGACCGTCACCAACACCGGCATCGTCTCGGCGACGGGCGTGGTGGTCACCGACGCCGTCCCGGCCAACACCACGTACCTCTCCTGCGGTCCAGCGCCGTGCGGCGCAGCGGGCGGCGTCGTCTCCTGGACCCTGGGCGTGCTGGACATCGGCGTCCCGCGCGTCCTGACGATGCTGGTGCGGGTGGACTCGCCGCTGCCCAACGGCACGGTCCTAACCAACACCGCCTGGGTGACCTCCACCGAGGGCCTCACCGACACCGACATGGTCACCACGCCGGTCAGCAGTGCGCCGGTTCTGAACCTGGTCAAGTTCAGCACTGATGCAAACGGCGCGCCGCTGCGTCCCGGCGACCGCATCACCTACACCCTGGTGGTCTCCAACACCGGCAACGAGACGGCGACGCTGGTGACCGTCTCCGACACAGTCCCGGCGCACACGACCTACGTGGCGGGCTCCATCGCGGGCGGCGATAGCCGCAGTGATGCCAACCTGCCTGTACTGACCTGGACCATCAACACTCTGCCACCCAATGTGCCGGTCTACCTGACCTTTGCTGTCACCGTGAGCCTGCCGCTGACGGACGGCCTGCAAATTGTCAACACCGGTGCGGTGACCTGCACGCAGGTGCCCACGCCGACGACGGACACGGTCACGGACACGGTGACCTCATCGCACACGCTGGAAGTGGTCAAATCGGCCACTCCGTCCCCGGTGCAGGCGGGCGCCCTGTTGACCTACACGCTGGCCTACACGATCACCGGCGACGAGCCGGTCTACGGCGTGGTGGTGAGCGATACCACTCCGGCGAACACGACGTTCTACACGGCCACCCCGCCCGCCACGAGCGACCCCGGCGTGGGCGGGACCGGCCCGGTGATCTGGAATCTGGGTGACTTCCTGCCGCCGGAGAGCGGCACCACCCAGGCCACCGGCGTCCTGACGCTGGTGGTGCGGGTGGATAGCCCGCTGGTGAGCGGGACGGTCATCTACAATGCGGTGGTCATCACCGACACGGCGGGTCTGACGGACACGGATGAGGTCACCACGCCGGTGGAGAGTGCCCACAGCCTGAGCATCACCAAGACGGCGGACCCGGCGGTGGTGCAGGCTGGGGGGTTGCTGACCTACACCCTGGCGTGGGCGGTGAGCGGGAACGAGCCGGCCTTTGGGGTGACCATCAGCGACACGGTGCCGGTGAGCACGACCTACCAGGCCTGCTACGGTGGCCTGTGGTGCGGTCTGGAGTCTGGCGGTGTGGTCACCTGGTACCTGAACACGGTCGACCCGCCGGCCTCGGGGGTGGTGACGCTGGTGGTGCGGGTGGACAGCCCGCTGGTGAGCGGGACGGTCATCTACAATGCGGTGGTCATCACCGACACGGCGGGTCTGACGGACACGGATGAGGTCACCACGCCGGTCCAGAGCAGCCACAGCCTGAGCGTGACCAAGACGGCGGACCCGGCGGTGGTGCAGGCCGGGGGGTTGCTGACCTACACTCTGGCCTGGGCGGTGAGCGGGAACGAGCCGGCCTTTGGGGTGACCATCAGCGACACGGTGCCGGTGAGCACGACCTATCAGGCCTGCTACGGTGGCCTGTGGTGCG
>Ga0326762_1000699_pt1 | contig 14179 bp, 4 predicted proteins | sample NORPS_S_FD_207669 | JGI IMG/M metagenome (GOLD analysis project Ga0326762, IMG submission 207669) | Hot spring sediment microbial communities from Norris Geyser Basin, Yellowstone National Park, WY, United States - NOR.PS_S | ecosystem: Environmental > Aquatic > Thermal springs > Near-boiling...
GCCTACGACGAGCTGAGCCAAGCCGTCGCCGACGCGGGGGAGGAGGACAGAGAGAGGCTGGAGGTGGATAGATACGCAGAGGCCTTCTACGCCGCGTTGGAAGACGACTTCTCAACGCCGGAGGCGGCGCAACAGCTCTACGGACTGGCGCGGTACATAATCTCCACCGTGTTGCACAAGGTGGACAAGATATCCCGCGAGACGGCCCTGGCGACGCTTAGGAGATACACAGAGATGGCCGACGTGTTGGGCGTGTTGGAGAGACGTCAAGCCCCCAAGGAGCTTGAGGAGGCGGTCAAGTCGCTGGTGGAGGCCAGGGCGAGGCTACGCCAGGAGAAGCAGTACGCGCTGGCCGACTACATAAGGCAGAGGCTCGCCCAAATCGGCGTGGAGCTCCACGACTTCGGGCCCAGGACGTACTACACCTACAGGCGGCGCCAAAGTTTTTAAGGCGGAGGGCGGATAATACGTGGCACTGACGCCGGAGGAGAAGAGGCGCTTTCTCAAAGCGCCGGAGGAAGACAAGGAGTTCAAAATGGCGGTAGCCGGCACGATAGGCCTAGGCGAAATACTGGAGGAGCTGAAGAGGCTCCGAGAGGACTTCGAGAAATGGATTAAGATGGAAAAGAAAAGATGGGAGGCCGCAGATAAGAGGTTTGCCCGCATCGAGACGACCCTGGGGGCTATTGCTGAGGCTCAGTTCAGCCGGTACGTCTGGGAGGAGCTGATGGAGGAGATAAAAGGGCGGGGGGAGACCGTGCTTAGACGGGAAAGGAACGTGGAACTAGACGGGGTCGACCTGCTGGTGGAGACCGACAGGCATGTATACGTGGTAGAGGTGAAGACGAGGCCGAAGATAGCCGACGTGGGGGCTCTCCTCGCGAAATGCGACGTGGCACAACAGAAGCTAGGCAAGCCAGCGATCCCCGTACTCACCGGCGTCATGATAGGCAGAGAGGTGGAAACCTACGCCAGAGGCAAGGGGGTGACGATAATGAAGTTCTAATGCCAAAGAACCTGGATGTAGAGAAGCCAAGAGACTCGGGGGCTATAGAGAGGCTGGAAACAGCCGAGGCGTTCTTGGCCGAGGGGCTGGTTAGAAACGCGGCTGGAAGGCCTTCCAGAGCTGAAGACGTTTATCTCCTGCCTGGCGCTGAAAAACGCGGCCCTCCTAGCTGAGAAATACAGGGGCTACAAACAGGAGGGAGGACAGCCGCACCGCTCCACGAACGGGTAGCCGCGGTGGCGCCCGTCAGTAGACTACTGGAAATGGCCACGTTGCTGGAGAAGGCGGTCTCCAACATCACAGAACTGACCACGTTGGTGTTGCAACTACATATTGCTACAACGGCCAGACCCCGATGGCATAAGAAGCAAGACACCAGACGACGAAACAGCCACACGCCTCATAGCCACATTCATAACGAAGCTAAAAAGCGACGATACCAACGTCTTTCGGTCCAGCTCAAGAATACGGGTTAAACGCATCCAAGCTACCCAGTAAGTGGGTCCACCATCTTGTGTCTCAATCTAGGCATGGCTCACAAAACAAGGTCACACGATATAATGCTCTAGCTATACTGCCGGCGGGCTTCGGCTAAATGCCTCTTCTGAGGACTGCTAGGAAGAGGCCCCCTAGGGCGCCGAGAACTACGGGCTCCACGCGGCGGAGCGCCTCGGTGGCGTCTACGTTTGGCTCCTTGCCAGTTGCGAGGGCTCTCTCCACTAGGAACCGCGCCGCGAGCGTAAACGGGGTGGGGAACTCCGAGTAGAGTCTAGAAATTTTATCCACGAGGCCCCAGTCGCCGGTCGCCACGGCCCGCTCCACTAGGTAGCGGAAGTACGGCCTTGCATCGGCTGGGAGCGCGTCCATCGTCTTGTTGGCCGCCGCGTAGCTCTCCGGCGGCACGGCGAAGCCCACAAACGAGGTCTTGTTCACGACACCCATGTACTCGACGTATATTGTGAAGTTCACCAGGCCGACCCTGTCGAAGTCGCCTACGACACGCACCTGCCCATCCACGGGGGAGCCGCCCAGAAGGGCACGCCCGGAGACGCCGCGTAGGGGGAATATCGGCAACCCCCTCAGCCTGCCCAGCTCGACGTATCTCGCCTCAGCCGTCAAAGAAGCCCACGCCACCTCGGCCACGGCCTCGGTCACGTTGGTGTGGGCGCGTAGCTTAAGGACGCAAGGCCTCTCGGATGTGAACACCAACGAGCTGTTAAGCCTCACGAAGGTCTTGTTGGCGGCACAGCCAGCGGCGTCAACCACGACGCCTACGCCCAGGGGAGGCTCCACGCGTCCCTCCACACCCACCACGACGGGGAGACCCACGGGCACCTTCGGCGGAGCGCGTATCGTGAGGTTGACGACGCGGTAAGCCACCGCCCACGTGTAGTTCACATACGGTCCAAGAACAATAGACAAGTTGTAAATCCCCGGCTCGGCAAACCTCGACAGATCCATGCGGATCCTGGCGCCGCCTGGCTCCACATACACAGACCTAGAGAAGGGCCCCACCCGCAACGTGGAGTTCACGTGTAGGCCGGGAGGCGCCGCGATCTCCACCTCTAGAGACGTCGGGACCCCCACCTCCACGACGGCTGGCTTAGCCCAAAGAATCAACTTCGGCCTCTCCACCTTGACGTGGCCAAACCCGTAGTCAACCACGGCAACGCCGCCTCTTGCCTCCACTGCAACGTCGAAGGAGGCCTCCCCCACGACTCCGCGCCCCAACACGACGTAGGTGTAGTTAGGCGGGGCCGTCACCGTAAGCGTTACCTCAGCCGCCTCGCGGCCCCCCTGCACGAGCCACCTCTTAAGCCGGGCCTCTGCCTGCGGCGGGGGAGCGCTGAGAGTCAACGTCAGCCTTCCAAACGATGTATCTACGGCGAAATTAAGCGTGGGGCTGAAGGGAGCCCTCCACCCGACCGAGGTGCTGTTAGATGCGCACCGCCCCCTCTTTACGTTAAGAGTAACGGCTCCAGAACCTACATCAACAACGTAGCGGGCATCCGTAGAAGGCCCACAAACCTTCAACGTTACGTTGAATAATCCGTAAAACTCGCTAGGCGAAACCACGCCCTTGATGAGCGTTGCCGATATCTCAGGCCGCGGCAGTGAGACCGCCACAGTATAACGCTTCCCAAGCGAAACATATCTAATGGTGTATGTGTCGTTGTAGCGATACGACAACACCACGAGGTTTGGTTGCAGGGGGGCTACGTTTACATTTTCAAAACTCACCTCCACGTAGCCCGCAACCTCCACGTTATGACGTATCTCAGCTAATAGAGAAACCACGCCGTCTTTAACCACGGCGCTGACGGGCATCACATCTGTTCTCACAGACGGCGCGTTGATAACAACAACGGTAGGGAGCCTGCCCACAGACACCTCAACACGACGAGATTCACCTGGGCGTAAAGCCACGGTTTTGTTAAACACACCGCCGCCGTACCCCCCAACTCTATTTCCATCAACCTTCACAGTTCCACGAAGCCGAGCCCACGTGGGCATCCCAACCACTGAGATAGAGAGCGTGTAAACAAGCGCAGCCCCCTCAAGTCGCGGATTTGAAACAGTCACGTTAAGGGCGGGCCTTGGTATAGACACCACGCCCGCGACGTATCCGTTGTAATACAGGGAGACGTTGGCGGGCAGGTCCTTCACCGTGTAGTTGATGTCTTGACCGAACCTTGCAGTTAATGTGCCGCTCCAGCTGTCGAGGTCGAAGTAGAGGAAGTACGACGGTTTGCGTATATAAACATCGGCGGACAGCAGGCCGCAGAACACCCTGGCCCCCTCCGGCGGCTGACCATCTGCTTGAAACTCCAGCCTGAAGGTGGCGTTGCCCCTCGGCAGAAACACGTCCACCGGCTTAAACCTGAGCCCGGAGCCGTTTAAGACGCAGCGGAGGGCCAGCGGGTTTTGGTTGTAGATAGTGACGTTGAGCGCGCCGCGGCCGCCTCTGTCTAGGTAGAGCGCGGGGGGCGCCACGGCCATGGCTGGGCGGGATAGGTTTAGGTATACGTAGGCCCACGAGCCGCCGTATTCAAGCGCCAGGACGTACCGCTTGAAGGCGCCGGTGAAGTTGTACACGCCGTAGCCGTCTACAAACTGCACCGAGGTGCCGTTGACCTTGACGACGCCGCTTACACCTGCGAAGTTGTACTCCGCGTACAGCCTAACGGAGATTCTGCCTCCTCCCTCAAACACGCCGTCCACCACCCTGGCCTGGAGAGAGCTGAGGTAGAAGACGAGGGTGGGCTGGAGGGTCTGGCTGGAGTTGTTGACAACGGCCACGAGGAGGGTGCTGTTGGTCACCACCACGTCTCTGTCCAGCGCTATGTTAGACGCCAAGCGCCACGTACCCACCCCCTCCGCGGAGATCCTCAACACGCCGCCCCGCGGCACAGACACGTTGTAGTAGACAGCCGTGTAGCCGGGCAGATCCGGGTACTTACGGACGGCGCCCGGCGCCACCTCCACCACCTCTACGTCCGGCCTATACGTCATGCCGCCCAGCGAAACGCCCTTGGCGAGCTCCAACAAAAACCTTACGTATAGCGACGCGGCGCCTTGACGCGTCGAAAACGCCGTCAAAACGCTACCCCAGTTGCTACTCCTCTCGAGATACCACGCAACCACGGCGCTGTATTTATACCAATCATACAACCGGTCGCTACCAAGCACAAAGGGATTTACTTTATACAGTCTCTCTTGGAAGTACATCGGGGGGAAGTAGTAAACCCCGGTGGCCACCGACGCCATGGCCTCCGGCACAGCCTCGTCGACCCACAAGTCCTGCAGATAGTGTTTATAGTATTCAAAAAAGACATGGCCCACCTCGTGATACACGAGTCTGGGCGTATACTGCGGCTTAAACACGATCCTTACTATGCACCTATCGCCGATCTCGGTGTGTCCAGCATAGGCGTTGGAGGAGTCTATCAATACTTGGTACTTAGCCCCCTGGCAGGGAGGGGCTGGCCTGAGGCCCTTGCTTACGTAGAAGCTGTAGGCCTCCTCCAGGTACTTAGCCAGGTTCTGGTCGTCGGGCGTCACGGCGAAGTGCTCAGTCTCCAAGGCGTAGACGGCCACCGCCAAGAGCACCAGCACCAGAACCCAACGCACGTTCCTTAACGGCTGGGGAAATATAAATATGAACTGCAAAACACCGCCATGAACAAAACGGCAATCGGGTTAATAGCCCTGGGCATCGCCCTTATAGCCGCCTACCTGGCTCTGCAACAGCCGCCGGCGCCCCCCGGCGGCGTAGCGACCACCCCCGCTACCACTCCTACGACCACCACGGCCACCGCCACCTCCCAGCCGCCGACCACCACCGCGGAGAAGCCAGAGACAAAGACGCAGACTGCGACGCCCACGTCCACGGCTCAGCCGCCGCGCGTGGTGTACGCCCCCTCCATAGAGGTGGCGATTGAGGCGCCCGGAGTGATAAACACAACGAGGCTCCCCATCTACATAAATTATACTATTGTCGTTAAAAACTCGGGCAACGGCACAGGCGTGGCCGTGGTGGGGGGCGTTCCGTATGAGGTCGCCCCCGGGCAGGTGGTGAGGATAGCCGAGAACAAGACAGCTTGGTGGGCCGGCGAGCACTCTGTGGAGGCCGTGGTCAACGGGACCAGGTACGCGAAGGCGGTCAGGGTGTACTACTACGCGCCCCGCCTCCAGGCGGAGCCCGTGTATATAAACGCGACGAAGCTCCCGGCAAACCTCACCGTGACGGCGAGGGTCAGCAACCTGGGCAACCTAACGGCGCGGGTGGGAGGGGTGGCCGTGGCGCCGGGCGAGACCAAGGCCATAAACACGACAATTACAGTGAAGGCGGCCGGCACCTACGTCGTGGAGATAGGCGGCGTGGAGGTGCCAGTTACTGTACGCTACTACACGGCGGGCTTCGACTGGAGGGTGGGAGGCCCCTCTGAGGTGGAGGCGCTACCCGGCGAGACCTACGCCGCGTGGCTCTGGATAAAAAACACGGGGAACGCCACAGCCACCTTATCCATAGACGGCAGGGCCTTCGCGCTGGCCCCCGGCGAGGCGCTCAACACCACCAAGACGATCACAGTAGGCGCCGCGGGCGTATATAACGTGGAGTTCAGAGTCACGGGCACTCTCAACGTTACTCTAAGCCACGCAATACGGGTGAAGGTGGTGGCGCCCAAGGTCGAGATCGTGCTGTGGAGCCCCGAGGTCAAGCGGCGCTGGCCGCCTCCCAACGGGACAGATGACGCGTCGCTCTCAGTGGTGAGCAAGACAGCGGCTTTGACGTGGGGCTATGTAATCACTACAAACGCCACCAGGAGGACCGTGGCGCTTACCGTCGAGGGCCCGGGCGGCGTTGACTACTACAAGCTGGCGCCGGGCGCTGCCGCCTCCAAGAACTACACAGAGACCGTACAGGTCCCGGGGGAGAAGACGCTGGAGGTAAAAGTCAACTCAACTACATACAAGCTGAAGGTCTCCCTAACGCTAACGCCGCCCAAAATAACGGTAAAAGACATCTCTAGAATCGAGTTTACAGACAGCAGAAGACTACTAGGCCTGAAGCTAAGGTGCGGGGTAGTAGAGGCCACCATCGACATATTGAGGGTGACAGGCACCCTTACCTACACCCCTACGGGCAGAGCCGTGTCGGGACAGATAACGGTGAGGTCGGTGCTCGGCACAAGCACAGGCGACTACAGCGGAAAAATCGAAGGCGGGAGCGGCTCGCTGTCTCTCAACGTGGCAGGCCACAACATATACGTGGAGTTCACCACCTCGCCGCTGAAGGTAACAAGGGTGCTTGTGGACGGCACTCCGTATAGTTGCGACGTCCCCACAGAGCTCGTGCCGCCTATATTTTACAAAGAAAAGCCGACAGCCACAGACGAGCCAGCTACGCAGTACGTCTTCCGCCTCCTCTCCGCCTTCGCCAGAGGAGACAGCGACAAGCCCCAGTCCATCACGTGGAACGGGGAGTACGTTGAGGCCGTCGACAGAGGGGGAAACACCCTCAGGGTATATCTCGGAGGAGGGGAGATAAGGATCGAAGGGCCCCTAACCGCCGCCATCGTTATATCTCAATAGAAGAGAAAAATTTTTAAACGACCCACATTCGATGAGTTATGCACAACCAAACAAAAACAATCCTAGCACTCCTAGCACTAACCGCCCTAGCGGCGGTGGCCTACGCCCAATTCGGACCTGGACAGGCCATGCCCTCCGCCTTCGATGTGATAATGCAGATAAACGATGCGAGGGCGGCGGCCGGCTTCGGGTCTAACTACACCCTGTGTATGCCATGGGAGAAGAGCCTGGGGAACTTCCCGCCGTATAGATTCGCCGCAGGTAAGAACTTCACATTAATTATCCGCGAGACCGCGTCTAGCCCCAAGTACCCGTCCGAGTTCCGGGACTACAGGGTCTCCGCTGTGGCCAACGCCACAGGATTTGTCAAATTCGGCATAAACGTCCCCGCAGGCGTGGACGTAACTAAGCAGACCGACTGGTACGTGGCCATTGTGGTTGAGTGGCCGGGGCAGGGCTACTACTTCCTCATCTACAACCAGACCTTCACAGGCGCCAGATTTATTGACGTCATCGGCAACCTAAGCGGCAGGCCGGATCTCACTGACACTAACATCTACACAGGTCCCTGGGGCGTAATACGAGTGAAAAACGGTGCCGGCAGATTCGGCAACCTATCCTCCAGCGTGATCCACACCTTCTACGTAGGCGTAAACACGCTGGGCAAGCTCTTTAGCCTAACCTTCACAAGAACTGTCACAATCGGCGGAACCACCATAACCCTCGACGACAACGTAGGCCCGGCCACAGGCCCCACGAACTACGTGAAGGGGTTTGATCGCGAGATAACCAGCGTGTTCGGACCCTTCACATACCTCGCCACATATGTATCCTCCTTCGGCACGGCTGGTAAGGCCGACCTTAAGGTCGACACCTCACAAGTCAACTACAACCACTACGTCTACATTTCAATTGAGGGTTCCAGAGGCGTGGTTATACAGAGCAAAAACGACCAGTTTACCGCCTCTGGCGGGTTGAGGCAAGTCGCGATTACGCTTAACAAGACGGCTGGCCCAGGCACGGGCGTCACGGCGCCGATGTCCTGCGGCTTAGTGATATGGAACATGACGATGTACACGGTGACCATCACCGGCCTGCTTGACCTCAAGGGCAACCCCATCTTCAATCCTGAGCACTTCAGGTTCAAGATCCAGATGAAAGTGGGCGACAACTGGGTCACCCTCGACAGGGCGCAGGGGAGTTGGAAGCTAAGCGCCGTGGGCGTTGCGGGCGCGGCATTAGGCGCCTGGGGCGTTCTGAAGGCGTTGTGTAATTTTGATTCTCTCTCCGAATTAGTGGACAACCCCACCCTCTTATTGGACTGCATCAGAGGAATGGACGTGTCAGATTTCAACGTGATGTCAGCTTTCCGGAGGGCGGTATTAAGGTTCTACGATACGGTTACTTTGGCAAGGCTCGGAGGACAGCTCCAGCTGACTAACAACGCCGCAAAGGTGTCTACGGCAGACTTGACAACGAAGCTTGTGGTTGAGTACTCCTACAGCGCTGGGCAGGATACTGTGAAGGCGATTGTGCTTGAGGTCGCTCTGGCGGAGCCGGCTGACTTCCAAGGCGTTTTGAACGTATCGGTGTTGCCTGTTCAGATCAGGCTTTGGAGGTGGAGCAACTACTCTCTGCCACCTACGCCGCGTGATGTAACCAATCCGCGGGAGTACTTCTACACAGATCCGCTTGACTTGGCATCGTTAAGGTTCGTGGTGGAGGGCGATACTATGTATGTAAATAGGACGGCTTACGACGGCGCCATCTCCTACGACCCCTGGCTGGGCCAGGTGGTTTGGACTCTGCCGCCGTATCAGCCGGTGCCCGGCTTGGTAGGCAACGTCAGGGCCTCTTTATTAACGCTGTTTAACGCCAGCGGCTATCTGCCGATGCCGACTCTCGTCGGCAACCTCACGAGGGGCGGCAAGATCCAGTACTTCAACTCCACTGATGTCGCCGCCAATGCTAACTTCTTCAAGCAGTTCATGATTGGACTCGTCGGTAGCTACTCCTACAGGTTCAGAATATACAGCGACAAGACGCGGGTTGGCACTGCTAATGTAGTAGCGTACTACCCGGTGATAAACTCAAGCGGGTTGATGTACCACAGCAAGGCTGCCGACGCGTTGCAGGCCGAATATGGCGATAAGAAAAAAACCGACATGTACGCGGTTCAAGTCCTCGAGCCGGTTATTAGTATCTTTGATAAGGAGGTTAGGTTCTATGATAGAGAGCATGTGATCCACATTGCGATCGCTAGGGTGTTTCAGAACATCTTAATGAGGGACGCCTGTGGGAACCCGGTGGTGGGCGTCAGAGCTGGGTTGGCTGGCGCCAGTATTTCGCTTGTGATGAACATCGACGGCAGAAATGTTACAATAGCCAGGTTGCCTGTGGGTAGCGAGGTCCCTGTGGACATGTTTGTGCCCATCGACGAGTGGGGTGAACCGCAGCTTGACCTAAGGGGCGATTCCATACCCGCCTACGCGGTGCTTAACTACTTCGGCTATACGCTCTACCCGGTAGACGACCCGTCAAAGATACCAGCTAACAAGTCGATAGAGTTCAGGATACCGGTTAAGTTCGGCGTGGTGCGTAAGCCGGTGCTGTATCTGCCCATTGCGCCGCTGAACTTCAGAGTCTGGAGCCAGGCGGTGTCGGTTGACTACAACCTGTTGAAGGAACCGTTGGCCGGCTTCGTGGTTAGTGTGTTCAATAATGGAACTAGCAAGACTACTCGTTGGGAAATTGCCCGTAGCATCTCTAACAAGGACGGTTTTGCATATGCGCCTAATGTGCCTATTGGCGTTCCAATCAGAGTGGTGGTGAGGACGATTGTGCCCCGCCATGACAAGTCACTTAGCTATCTGCTCATAGATGACAAGCGGTGGCCTTACACCTACGAGCAGATAGCCAGGCGGAACGACTACGCTTCTTATGCCAGATTCATGGGCTTCGCGCCTTCTGATGACGTCTATACTTTGGGCACCCGCGGCGCTATTGACAGCGGGCTGGTGGTGTACAATTCAACGTTATGGCTGGTTGCCTCCAACGCCACGAAGTACATCTGCCCCAAGGACGCCATAGACAAGAGCGCCATAGATCTGCCGGTTAAGGTCTTCGACCTCGTGGTTAGGGTCTTCGACAAGACTGGCAAGTATCTGCTGAGGAGCCAGCCGGTGTTCTTTGGGCCTTATCCGCAGGCCACTAGGCCGTTCTTGCTAAACGTGACGCTTGTGCTTGCGGATGACTACAGCCCGTATGACAGAGCATCGATGTGGAGAGACTACTCCATCCGCGACTTCAAGATATTGACTGACTTCCGCGCCATAGGCATAACTGGCATGCGTAGCATCTACCTCAACCTTGCTCAGAAGTACCTTGACGATGCCAAGAAGGCTCTCGGCTGTCCGCAGTACTCAACTGCCAACTACTCACGTGCTATCAACTCCTATGCACTTGCCGCCATGGCAGGGTTCGTGGCCAACGCATCGACGGACAGATACGCAGCCGTATACCTGCTGAGCTCGCAACAGCCGAAGGACATTATTGATGTATGCAAGATGAAGCCTTCAGAAGCCGGTGTTGCCGAGATTGCGAGGCTGTTTATCAACGGCACGAGGTTGAGGTTTGTGGTGTGGTACATGGGTCAGAAGGTGTTTGACGACTACGTGACCATCACCGGGCCGCTTGTCGACATCAAGGCCGACGTGTATCCGATCAACATAACTGCGGTCACGAAGAGCGAGAGGTTGCCGGTCGACGCTTTCGTCGGCTTCACGCTGACCGACGTCTACGTAGGCCTTGCCTTGAACAAGACCGACGGGATGTTTGCCAACAAGACGCTGGTGCCGCAGCTGATCTCGCCGTTCACATCCGTATACGGTACTTATCAGCTTGCTTATCTACTGGATAACGAGCTGGCTAAGAGTACGGGTTACCCGTACAACGATCAAGTTGACGCTATTGTAGACGGTACTACGCAACGGACTTGGCTGTATGGCTTCTACAAGCCTGTTACATTTGGCGGCGACTTTGTGTATCTGCCCAACATAGTTGTCCTCCGCAACGCCACGACTCCGAAGTACCAGTTCACAATCCTCAACGACTACATCACATCTACTGTAACGTATAGAACGCCTAACGATATCAGCACCAACGGCTCTCTACAAGTACCAGCTAACCAGTTCTTGACTATCACTCTTATAGGTGCGCAGATTGTGCCGGATTCGGCTAACAACGCAACATATGTGAAACTCACAGCCTACAACGGTACGGTGGACTCAACAGTTCTGGAGCCGCAACTAATCTTGACAGGTAACGTAGTGGTGATAAACGGCGAGTTAGTGCCGCTTTACAGCGCCGTGGTTGATGCCAACTATTCAATCGCGTTGACCATCAATGCGAAGTGCGGAAATATAGTCATAAACCCAGCTTTTGACCAGCCGGGTGTGACAATCTCCGTATCTGCTGGGAGCTGTCCAGCAACTATCAGCTATGTCGCCACAAATAGAACGTACACCGAAGGCACTATTACTGTAACCTCTGCGCCGAGTAGCGAATACGCCGTGAGCTTCGACAGGTGGTTCCAGGTACCTTATGACTGGGTCTTGGAGCGGTACAACGTGCTGTACCACGCCACGAATGTGGTTAAGAGAAATGACGTGTTGGGGGTGCTGAGCCACAACGGCACAACGACGATATGCGCCAGGTCGACTGCCGTTACGCAGGCCGGCGAGGATGATAAGTATACCTACGAGCTTACGCTGAGGGGGGTGGAGGTCGTTAACTACCGCACGCTGGAGGTGGTTCTGCCCTGGAAGATAACAGGTGGCGGCAAGGCTGTGGTGAACATAAAGGCGTACCGCGACGGCAAGTTCCTAGACAACAGGACGTACGACCTCACGAAGGAGCTCGCAGGCACGAGAGGCAATTGGACGGTGGTCACCTTGCCGCTGAACTTCGGCAAGGTTGGCGAGAACGCCTACGATATAGTGAGGAAGAAGTCTACGATTAGGTATGTGATCGAGTTCGAGATGTACGACCCGAAGAGTGGTCCATTCAGCGTCTGTGCCACTAAGCTGGTGCCTCTTGCCGCCAACTACACGACCGTATCGATGTATGAATGCGGAGTGCCGCCTGCCCCCGGTGTGCCTGAGCGCATTGACCCAACGACAGTTGTTTACGCAATTGACAAAGACCTCTCTGTTGATAATGGCTTTGACATGTCCTACGACGCCTACGGCGGCTTCGGGACTCCGATTACCTACGTGGTGAAGTCCGGCGAGGTGGCGCTCCTGCCGTCGTGGTACTACAAGACTTCGGTCGCTGGTTCACGCATTGCCAGGATATGGATAATTGCGGCCAGCGACGATCCGTCCAACGGCCCGGCGCTCGGTACTAAGTACTACGTCCACGAGTGGACTGACAAGACAGGCAAGGATACCGTCAAGATATACAAGTTCGAGAAGTACCTGGTGGTAAACTACGTGCCCAACGTCTGCCCGGCCGGCTGGACGACGCAGACGTTCCTCGACGAGTTCGACGGCTCCGGCAGAATCATCGGCCTCGGCTTCGGCACCTCCGGCACCAGCACGCTGGTGCTGAGCAACTTCACCAATGTGCCTATGTGGAACTCCACCGCCATGTGGCTTGAAGGTGTGAAGCAGAATGATGTTGCTCAGTTCAACCTGTCGACCGTTGCTCTTGACCGCTTGACTGTGCAGAACACCGCCGACTTCCCGATTGTGGTGGGTTCGCTGACCGTTAAGTACCGCGATTACAAGTACTCCATACCCATGTCGCCGTTACGCGTCGACTCCGGCAAGACAGGCACTGCGTTGCTCAACGGCTACGGCTTCGGCAGAACCTACATGTTCAACATCACGGACGTGTGGGCGTTTAGGCTGGTGCAACCCAACTACGAGTACAACGTAGGTGCGTACCACGCCGGCCTCTACGACGCCGCTAGGCACTTCGGCCTAGGCGAGGTTGATGTGACTAAGTACTTGAGACCGCTTGAGTCTAAGTACTTCGTGCAGAACGTGCTGTACGCCAGCCACGCCGAGACCTCCGACTGGACCTTCAAGATACTAAACGGCAAGATCACGGAGACCACCAGAGGTAGGTGGGGCGACTTGACCGTGTGGAGTAACGACACCAACTACAAGTACGTGTTCAGCTTCCCGACTCTGCCGCTGAGGGAGATACGCGACTGGAACGACAGGCCGCTGGCCAACCAGACCATTGCGCTGTTTGACAGAAGCGGGAGGCTGTACGCCGTGGTGTACAGCGACAGCCTCGGTAGGCTGGTGTATCCGTTGCCAGACATATCTGCCATAGGCCAGACCAACGTGGTGAGGGTGGCTTGGTACAACGGCTACTTGTGGGAGTTGCTGAGGGGCAGGCCGGAGTTCACCATATGGATCTACGACCAGCTGATACAGAGAGACGTCACCGAGCTGGGCGACGCCTTGACCAGCAGTAAGATAAGGACCTACGTCTATCCGCTGACTGTGACGGTGAAGGACGAGGCTGGGAGGCCGTTGACCAACATGTATGTGAAGGTGGTTGATACGCATACTGTTGGCCAGCTTGTGAATGCTGTGAACAGGACTGGCGCGGACGGCGGTGCGCAGGTGGTTGACTTGAGGATATCTAAGTACTCCAGCGGTGTGTTGTCGCAGATTCCTGCTACTGACTACTATTACTACGTCTATGACTCATCTGGCGCCTTGGTGGCCACTGGCAGATTTACTATCGATCGGGGCGCCTCGGTGCCCGCAACGGGTTGGAACGTCTTGGCCACCGTGAGATACGTCACTGAGATACCTGTGAAGAACAGCGCCACTCGCGGCTTCATACTTATAAAGGGTGTTGAGTTCCTCAACGGCACCAGGAAAGATGTGAGGATTCCGTTTACTGTGTCTGGCGGCGTGATGACGCTCGGAGGCAAGGTGCCGGTGTCTGTGGAGTATCCGGTGGATATCTACGTGACTTATGTGACGCTTGGCGGCCAGGAGGTTCCGGTGAAGGGTGGGCAGTACCTAGTGTTTAGCGGCAAGACGACCGACC
>Ga0326762_1000701_pt1 | contig 14147 bp, 20 predicted proteins | sample NORPS_S_FD_207669 | JGI IMG/M metagenome (GOLD analysis project Ga0326762, IMG submission 207669) | Hot spring sediment microbial communities from Norris Geyser Basin, Yellowstone National Park, WY, United States - NOR.PS_S | ecosystem: Environmental > Aquatic > Thermal springs > Near-boiling...
TGTTTGGATCTGCGCCATGCTCAAGCAACAACTTTACAACTGCGAAATGGCCATTATAGGCCGCATAGTGCAGAGGCGTCACGCCATCTATACTTTGTGTATTTGGGTTCGCGCCGTGTTCAAGCAATAACTTCACGACATCGAGATGACCATACTCTGTTGCAAAATGCAACGGCGTCCACGCAAACATGTCTTGTATGTTTGGATTTGCACCATGCTCAAGTAGAAACTTTACAACTTCGGGATGACCGTGCAGGGCTGCATAGTGCAACGGCGTTCTGTCATGCTCAAGTTCTTGTATGTTTGGATTTACGCCGCAGTCTATTACTAATCGTTTTACCTCATCAATATTACCGGCGCTAGCGGCCTCGAATAAACTCTCTTCTTTGCAATTAGTGGACATTAAATATGTGCGTTTGTTATGTTTTTAATGCATTTCGGCACCACGCCTACCGCATCCAGCTTGCTCACTGTCTATATAAGGGTATCTAAGACGAGACCTACCTGCGCCACTGTGAGTAGTGGGGAAATGTTGGAGGTATTGTTTGAGGGGCTTGATGGTTGATTCTCGTGGACGTTGCCGTAGTGAATGTACCCGTCATGGCGACTTGCACGTACACTGACTACGCTAACACGATAGGGCCATACATGTAGATAATCTTAGGCAGTTTTATGACTGACCCTCACGTACTATCCAACGCCTCCGAGAAATTCTTTATACTTGTTTGAAGATCCTGTAACCGTAGCCCAGTAGTACGGCCGTAATAAGACACATGACCCCGTGAACACGATCAAACTCCTCCGAGGTTCATTAAGCCGTTTATCATCCCGTAGAGCAGAGCGGCAATGTAACCAAGGCTTGAAAGCCAGCAAGGTGTGACTCATATTCCTCATGGTATCACAGAGTCGCCCGAGTCCTTTTACAGGCTGAACCTGAAGACCTCCTTCCCCTTCTGATACACCGCGACGTCCCTCCCGTCGGTTAGGGCGTAGCATCTGAACCTTGCCGAGCTATCCACCCTTAGGTACTTCCCCCACTTGAATTCTTAATAGGAGTAGCATCCGCCGGCCATGTGCCCGTTGAAGTGTAGCCTAGGCCTTATCCGCTCCAGCGCTTGCGCCATGAGCATCGCCGGCTCGTCGTCCCTCATGTTGGGGTACAGCTCGGGTATGTACGGCGGCTGGTGGGTCACGAGGACGTCCACCCCCTTGATCTTGGCCACTATCCTCATGAACCTCCCCGGCGGTATGCCGTAGTCCTCATCACGCCCTATCAGGCCGTTGATCCCCGAAACCCTCAACCCCCCAACCTCTATTATCTCTCCATCCCTTATCGAGAGGCTCTTTATTATCGCGAAGTTCTCGTGGTTCCCATAGACCGTTATCAGCCTAGCCCTCGTGAGGATCTCGGAAAAATCGTCCGCAGTCATCGCCTCCCCCCAATCCCCCGCCCCAATTAAATAGTCCGGCTTCAGCTCGTCCAAGACGTCGAGTAGCCACCTGACTGAGTTCATCTCCTCCACGCTGTCGAGGCTTTTGTGTAGGTCGCTTATCAGCAGCATCACGCCTTCATAACTAAGCGCTAGTTAAATAAGGGTATCTTAATGAAAGAATATGTGCATTGCTTAAAAGGCATTAAGGATCCTGCGGAGCTCCTACGTGAAAGGGCTAAATGGTCAACGAAAATCTAGGGCCCACTTTATGATGGGGGTGTAGGGGCAAAATGACGGAGAACCTTAAGTTCTAGGGATACACTTAATGTTTAGATTTAAATGGTTAATAGAGGTAATGGGCTTTAGGGTAAGTTTACCATGCGCTTCAGAGGAGCAGGTGGGCTCCGTGATTGAGGGGGTGTTGGCTCTTCACGGCTACTCCGTGGAGGTGTACCGCGGAGAGTCTCGCCATCCTCCCCGCGAGTTCTTGGGCATAAATGGGTCCAAGGTCGTAAAGAAGCCCTATGGCAGGTATAGATTCATGGTGTACTTTACAGTAACTAAGCAAGGTTATTGTGAGGTTGAATCGAGTAGTCTCATCGGCGCGTTGGAGGAGTACATACAGGACGAGCCCACCGACGTATATATAAGAATAACAAGCGGGGTTTACCACGAGATAAACAACGAAGTGAACATCATGATATAGAGAAATACTCGACGCCGTCAGGTACCTTTAAGCGCCTTAAAGACATAAAGGCCGCCCGCCTTACGAATAACCTCTTGAATCAACCACAATGAACTAATCCACCTTTTCAGAACTTCTCGGGGGTCGTTGCAGGGTGATTTTGAGAAAGATCGTGAAGAGCGTCAGGCGATGTTCATATAATTTCCCTGCACACTCCTAGCAAGCCAGTTCTCATAGGTCTCGTCGCTGTACCCTGGAGCGTTTGCAAAATCTGAAAAATCACCAACAAAATTAGTAACAGTAGTTCTGGAATCTTCCCCAAAATATCGCCCTATAATCGAGACGAAATCTAATAACTGCCATTTAATAACCCTACCCTCAGAAGCTCCTCAAGCAAAGGAAAAGAATACCTCTTTCATGACGGCTTCCACAGTCCTTCGACCATGGCTTTGATTGCCACGGATACTCCAAAGCTATTAGGATTGTTAAGTCTGTCCTCCAGGACCTTTACTAAGTATCCTGCCTTGACCTCGCACCTATCGGGTTTCTTTAAGGTTTTCTTTACGGTAAAATAGGTCATGATCTTGAACTTCCCATACGGCGCGTCAATCACTTCTACTCCATCAACACGTACGTACTCTTGAGGGAAGTGGAAGGACTGCTCCCAACGGACCTTAACGGTGTATCCCCTACTTTCTAAGGCTCTCGCTATAACATCTGCCACCTCCTCCACGGAAGAGCACGCAACCTCTATCCAAAACCTCATAATAGTATCTAATATTCCAAATATAAATCTATTGAACCCGCGATAGAGTCTTGGACAGAAGGAGGATGACTTTATAAATTTAACAGAGTTATTAAAGATGTTCGGCATGAACAAGGGGGTCTGGTTGGTACTCACTCTGCACATGGAGAGTGAAGTCATCGGCATGGGAGGAACCATCGCCATCCTCGTTATGTCAAGCCATCAAGTCGTTGCCGTCTACCTCACTGACGGAGCCGCGGCATACAAGGGAGGGGTCCTCCAAAGCTCCAAGAGGCAACAATACTCCTCAAAGCGCAAGTCGGAGGCGGAAGAGGCCTTAGGCGTTCTGGGTGCGCCAGCGACAGGCTGGTGCTCCTGGACTTCCCCGACGCAAGGCTCGCCGAATACATCCCCCAGGCAGTCGACCAGGTGGTAAACCTGATTCTGAGCACCGGGGCGATGATCTACGCCCCACACCCAAGTGTACCCAGATCATAGGGCGGCCAACAAAATAGCTAGACTAGCCGCGTGTAACGCATATTCTTTCACGCGCACAGGATAGAGTACCTATACGAGAACGAGGTATGGTCTCCGATGCAGTACTTCACAGACGTAGTCGACATCACGGACTACGTAAAACTAAAGAGGGAGCGTTAGAGGTCTACGTGAGGGGCAGCCAGAGATCCCTCAGGCCAGACGCGCTACTGGCCCTTAACAGGTAAAGGAGGTTCTGGACCGACATAAGAGGATACGACAGCTACGCAGAAGTCTTCAACGCCGTCCCCGCGTGGGCTTTAAGGAAGGAGCCTCTGAAGGCTTGTACTTAATTTTTAATCTCCCAAGACTTCTTTGCGCTGGAACTACTCCTTCACACTGGGCATAGCCCATGTAGCGGCCCGATGTGCCAAACATAAGAAGTACTTTAAGAATATTGGATTTAAGAGTATCGCAAGGCTACTCGTACACCATTGTTCTACTGCCTCCGCGCCCTAACTCTCTCTTGAGTTCCTCGCATTCACTGCTGTAGTTAGAACGGTATTTAGGAGGGCGAGGAGGAGGGTCAAGGGGGGTCCTTCCGTCTTTATCCCTTATGGTGGGGTCAGCCCCATAGTCAAGAAGAACCCTAGCCGCATCGACATTGCAAAACCATACCGCATAGTGCAACGGCGTAGCGCCGTATTTGTTTCTTATATTTGGATCCGTACCACGCTCAAGCAACAACCTTACAGTTTCGGGATGACCAAACGCTGCCGCATAGTGCAACGGCGTGTCGCCATATTTGTCTCTCGCGTTTGGATCGGCGCCATGTTCGAGCAGAAACTCTACAACTTCGGGAGAACCAGACTCTGCCGCGGCATGCAACGGCGTGGCACTTTTATCGTCCTCTCTCGCGTTAGGATCTATGCCGCAGTCTATTACTAATCGTTTTACCTCAGCGAGATTGCCGGACATAACAGCTTCGAATAGTGAATCCGTATCTGCATCTCTGCAATCAGTACCCTTTATCCGGTTAATGAACCGCCTAATACCAGACATTGAATATGCATGCTTGTTTAGTTTTTAAATGCATTTCGGCGCCACATGCGGTCGGGATTATACATCGCAAGTTAGACGACAGTGGATGTGGCGATACTCCATGGACAATGCACGATAACAATTGAAATGCAGGCACCTCTCTAAGAGGCTAGGTGAAAGACTATACGCTACGCAGGCGTTGTCGAGACTTAGTCCCCTAGGAATCTCAAATACGATTTGTAAATTCTTCGTGAACACCCCCCTATATAGCTGTGGCAACCTGCCTTAGGCGTTTTCTGGGTTGGCTTGACCCAGTGGCTTAGCAGAAGGCAGAACAGATCGGACGTGCAACTTGAAGCCCCGTCATTTCTAATGCCGCTGGACAAGAGCAGAGCCTATGGAGGAGACCCCATGACGGCTAAGGGAAGCAGTGCCGCGGAGAACCGACCGAGGAGGTAGCGGCATGTGTCTGTTCGACATGATGGTTAAGTAACAATAGTGAGGGTTTATTCATATACCCTAGTGCGGCCACGATCACTCCTTAATCTTGAGATTCTGAAAACAATAACCGGATTGTCAGGATCTTCCCTGCATCTATATCCAGCTACTATTTCCTCACCACTAACCTCTATATAGGGCGAATGATCAGCATTCCAAGAATAATCCTCTGTTGTGAAATCAAATTCAACGATATAACCTCCACATCTGATACATCGTATATCACTCAGCTTCTCTTTCAGGAAGATCTCAACCTTATCAATTAGATCGAGTTCATCCATGGTGATTCATACCGAAATGATATTTTTAAATTTTTCTCCATGGTGTCTGTGTAATCTTGGGAGGAGATTTATAAATGGTGAGGTGGGTTGTTGGGGGCTGGCGGCGAGGGGTTACGTGTGGAGTGGGAGGTGCTACGTGGCTGAAGGCGTCTCCTACGTCTACGACAGCTTAATCTATGCGGTGTACGACGCATGGGGCTCAAGAGATATGGACCTGCATATGCCCGTGGATGACTGCTGGTGCCGCCTCTCGCAGCTGATGGAGGGTGAGGGGATCCGTCTCGTGGGATGAGGTGCGGCACCCTATATGCAGGGTTCAAACTATGGTTCCACGTCACTTGGCGGCAATGTATAAATACACCTAACCATGGAAAAGCAAAGGGTCTTTGCGATGTGGATTCCGTAAACCATAGCGTATGCCCAAATAACCAACTACCCAACCAGCAATCACGCACTGCAGGTTCAAAATACAACGGAGTACTGGATCTCTACAGCGCAGGTAAAATGGCAGCACCAGTAGCCCTAGCACTAATAACTTTGGTCCTAGGATTCTAATATTACCGCTAAACATTACTTCGAAAATTAACTGGGTGAATAGGCGTAGCGCCCCCAGCTCTTATAGGAGGTTACTTCTTTGTAGCAAAGGAGGCAAAGTATCACCATTACCAATACCAGCGACTCCAGTAGGGGTCAAACGTGGTAGAGGAAGGGCCTGGCTATGGCACGCCTAAAAAACTCACTCTCCAAGTCACAACACGACTCGTATGTCTCTAAGGAATAATCTACTGAGTAATTTACTGGAATAAGTAGCTCCCATGAGTGCGTGTGCCTTGGCTAGTCTCTCATCACCATTAACCAATGCGTAGAGCATTAGGGCTTAACTGAGCCATTAAGTTTACGGGGGCGATTAGTCGGACAAGGGACTTGCCATCAAGCCAATTCACCAAACCCTTAAACTCATTAATCAACGACTCAGCGTTAAAACTAAATCCCTTAAGCAAATCTATGCAACCCTCATCGTTAGCCTTTTTACATGCCTCAATTCCATCCTCAGGCCGCGCAATACCAAAAGCAACCATCAACGCGGGCAGAAACACAATATGCATACGAGATCCGAAGGAGGTATTAATTAAAACTTACCGAGGCTTAGCGCTAAGCCTACCCTTAAGCTCACTGTTTGATTCACCCCTGTTTCTGAGTAGGGCGTTAAATGTTAAAGGAGGTGGAGCCCTTGGAAGGTAAGTGAAGGGGTTTATCGTAAACCTACCCGAATCCGTATACGTGATTGATGCTGGAGGCGTGGTGCCGAAAAGCATTAAAAACTAAGCACACACGCATATTTAATGCCAACTAATAATTGTGGAAAAGATAGATTATTCGATGCCGTTGCAAGAGGTGATCTCGCTGAAGTGAAACTATTACTAATAGACTGTGGCCTAGATCCAAATGTACGAAATAATGATGGCTGGACGCCTCTGCACAGCGCGGCCTATAATGGCCATCTCGAAGTCGTGAAGTTGTTGCTCGAACATGGTGCAGATCCTAACGCGAGAAACAAAATCGGCAGTACGCCTCTACACGATGCGGCCTGGAGTGGTCATTCCGAAGTTGTGAAGTTCTTGCTGGAGCGTGGCCTAGATCCAAATGTACGAAATAATGATGGCTGGACGCCTCTGCACAGCGCGGCCTATCGTTGTCATACTGAAGTGGTTAGGGTTCTTCTCGAGCATGGGGCTGACCCCACCATAAGGGATAATAAAGGAAGAACTCCCCTCGAACTCGGCAATAAATGCAAAGACTTCATCGAGGAGTTGAGGCGTAGAAACGAGCGTAAAAGCGGCGGAACAACGGTGTACGAGTAGCCTTGCGATACTCTTAAATCCAATATTCTTAAAGAGCCTATTTGGTACTTCGGGTTGCTACATTGGCTAGCACTGCAAAGGCTATTGCTAAAAGTATAATTAGGATTGCTGATTGTGGCATTACCGTTGGTGGTCGTGGTATTGGTGGTGGTTTTGCCTTCTGCGCTACGCTTCGGCAGAAGCTTGGTTGAATCCGTAAACTGGTCCACGGCACAAAGGGGAGCTACTAGCGCCGAACTAAGTTAACTCACTGCAACACGGTGTGTATTTAGATGCTGGGGGGCAGGTTGGCAAGATGTCTCTGCACCTAGCCGCCGAGCAGGACCGCGTTGATGTGTCCAGCGTGCTTAATAGACCACAGCGCAGATGTAAGCACGAGACGAATCTGACCTCGGGTACGAAAATGCTGGAAAGACCTTCATGGCAACCTGCGTTCCAGTGCTTTCAGAGGGTCGCGGTCTACGAGGGCGTATACTCATTAGTATTACAATAATTGCAATAAACAATACTATCGTAGCAACCCAGGTGAGTAACGTGGTTGTAGTTATCGTGTTGACGGGCATGTAATGGACGGTAACGATTACGTTAGCGTTGTTGACGGTTACGGTGCTATTTGGTTCTGCGGCTATGTACTCGACACCATTAATGAGTATTGGCGAAGCCGCTGAGTAGTATCCACCATCGGATTCCGTGAAAATTATCGAGGAGTTACTAGAAGACTCAGCAACACCGCTAAGACACATTCCAAGCGGTACCAGGCAGAAGACCAACCTCCCAAAAAACCACAGAATAGGTAGGTGGCTGTATGGTTACCCAGTTCCATTGGTCTGTGACTATGTACCGCGCGCCATGGCAGGTGAGTAGTGCGGCGTAGACGTGGTAGGTGCCCGTTTGGCTTGCTGGGTAGTAGAATGTGTACTTGTTCAAGCCTGGATGTATTGTGATGGGTTGGGTGGTGGCGGTTGGTTGGGGTTGACCGTCGATGGGTTAGCGGTTACCCAAAGGTACACGTAAGCACTTAGGGTTGTGCTTAACGGGTTATAATATAGTGACGTTAATGACCACCTGCCCATTGACACGAACAAGCCGCAAATCATAAATCCAGGGCTCATCCCTAGTGAAGGTGGCTGTGTTGTAGCCTGGCTACACATTGATCGCTTCACTGCCCCAGTACTCGGTGAGGTTGAGCCCGGTGTTTGGGTGGTGGTAGACCTCGAGCGTGTATGTTCCTGAAGGTACACCGCTGAAGCTCAAGTAGCCGCTTGAATTCATGAAGGCAACCTCACTAAAACCAGAGGAACTATGAAGAACCCCATACACGACGCCGGGCACAGTGGTAGCCGGACTATAAGGGGCGCTAAACACTTGAACAGCCAAGGAAGGTGGTTGCAGAGTTATTTCCGCGTATAATAATGCCCAGTCAGCATAACCCTCCCACGAACCTGCGCCTATACCGAACACATAGTTGCCACTACTTGGTGGTGTGAAGTAATTGGCTAAGTTCAGCGTGAAATTTGCCGACTGTCCGGTGTTTAGGTCCGTAGCAACACCACTGAGGGTGTTCGTGTTCGGGTCATAAGTCACGGTGATCCCAATCGCACTTGGGTTGTGTTGAAATGCTCCCGTGCCAATGCCATCCCAACCGGCATATGGCAAGCCAATGCTGTTATAGCAAATGTTTGGTGACGGGCTTGGGCTAAAGCTTGGGTTATTACCGTTTGGGTTGGTTACGATCCAAACATTCCACTGCCCAGTGGCACCATTACGTGTGTCGCCTATCTGCCAGTACGGATCCCACTGAACCACTATGTACGGTGTTGAGCTCTGGGGCAGGATAACATCCCCTTCAACAGGCGATGGGTATGATACGTACCCGGTACCCATCAAACTAGCTGATGAGGTGTATGGTATTGAGTAGTTGTAGTTCGGGCTTACGCCCCACGTTGTTGGAGTTAGGAATAGGTATATCTCAAAACCATCAGCAACTGGTGATGACCACTTAAGAATGTGCCAACAATTGTTATTGTCACCGGGCCTCCACTGTAGGCTTCGCTCCAGAACATGGCACCGGCTACATACGGTTGGGCTGGGACTAACTCAAGCACTGGATAATTTATACTGGTTGAGCCCCAGTACTGGCTCGCCGTCGATGGCCCATAGTACACCGGCCACTGGCTTGCGCTTGTTGAGAAAAGTTCGCTCTGATCGCCCTGGTACACATGGGGCACGCCGAAGTACTGCTGACCTTCGAGTAGGTTCATGATTACCTGCGTATAGAGTTGTTGCGCCTTGGTTGTTGCACTAACGATTACTAGCACCGCTACTAGTAGCATTACTGAGACCGTAATCACAAGCCTAGGTCTAGCAGGCACAACCTAGCAATCGATAAACTCCTTTTAAACACTTCGCAGAATCCATCACGCACATTGTGCATAGTATGTGGGTAAGGAGGCCACCACGTGCAATTGGGAAGAGGGTTTACACTGAACTGTGGATTAACCTAGGCATTACCTTCTCCACAACACAGGAGGTAAACCACCAACATCAACGTCACCATCAACAGCCCTAATCTTAATATTTTGATGGAATAATCGTGAGGCTACTCGTATACCATTGTTCTACTGCCTCCACGCCTCAACTCCTCAATGATTTCTCCGCATTTACGGCCGAGTTCGAGGGGTTTCCTTCCCTTTTTATCCCTTATGGTTGGGTCAGCCCCATGATCAAGAAGAACCCTAACCACATCAACAAAGCAACCCTCTACCGCATAGTGCAGAGGCGTCCAGCCATCATTATTTTGTCTGTTTGGGTCTGCACCGTGTTCAAGCAAAAACTCCACAACTTCGGGATGACCAAACGCTGCCGCATCGTGCAGAGGCGTGTCGCCATATTTGTCTCTCGCGTTTAGATCGGCGCCATGTTCGAGCAGAAACTCTACAACTTCGGGAGAACCAGACTCTGCCGCGGCATGCAACGGCGTAACACCCTCATTATCTTGTATGTTTGGGTTCGCACCGTGTTCAAGCAACAACTCCACAATTTCGGGATAACCACGATTAGCTGCAACATGCAACGGTGTATCGCCATCATTATCTTGCACGTTCGGATCTGCACCGTGTTCAAGCAACAACTTTACAAGTCTGAGATAATTATTCTTGGCTGCGAGATGCAACGGCGTCTTGCCATCAGTATCATCTTGTATGTTTGGATCTACGCCATGCTCAAGCAAAAACTCCACAACTTCGGGATGACCACTCATGAGCGCAATAAACAACGACTTAAAGCCATACTCACTTAGTATGTTTGGGTCTACGCCGCAGTCTATTACTAATCGTTTTACCTCAGCGAGATCACCGGCTGCAGTAGCAGTGTCCAACAATAATCTATCTAGCTCTCCGCATTTTTTCTTCTTTCTTTGGCCAAAAAACATTGGATATGCGTGTTTGCTTGGTTTTTAATGTTTTTCGGCACCATGCCTACCGCGTCTAGCTTGTGTGGTCGAGTATTGTACATCGCAAGCTTTAGTGTTGGGGTTAGCGTTGTGCTGCGGTAGAGACTTCACGATAGTCTGGTGACCACGGTCAGTCGCGTTGTGGGGTGGTGTCAACGCCATGTAGCAAAGGCAAGCTCGCGGTATGAATGTTAAAAAAAGAGTTAGCTATCGTAATGCCATTAATGGAAAAGCCGTTAGTGACTAACTGAATTTGTTGAGTGGTAGATAAATTATTCATCGGGATCAGCTGGATATTCCACCCACTAGCGTTATTCAACAATGTTATAGGCCCTACCGGGAGAACCTGCCAAAGTCCGAAGGAGTTCGGTCGTCCCACTGCCCAGAGACGTGGTATACTGGCTCCAGGAACGGATCCCACTGAACGATTAAGTAAGGCGTGGAACTCTGCGGTATAATTTCGTCACCACCGAGATACACTCTTACTCCTTGCAACCTGTTTGTTGAGATGTAGCTTATCGAATAGTTGTACTGTGGGCTCACGTTCCACATCGTAGGTTTTAAGAATAAGTATATATCGAAGCCATCAGCGAACTGCCCGGGTGGCTGACCATTCAAGAACGTGCCCAGGAGAGTCACAGTCAATGAATCTCCACTGTAGGTCTCATCCCAGAACACACTACCTGCAGTACCAGGTTTGTTGAATACGTAAGCCGGTATCCCTAAGTAGGGGGCCAACTCAAGGTTGGTTTATACTGGTTGAGCTCCAGCACTGACCTGCATTGCTTGGCCCGTAGTACACAGGCCATTGGTTTGTTGGTGCACCGTTATAGTCGCCCTGGTACACATGGGGCACGCCGAAGTACTGCTGACCATGAAGTAGGTCTAAGATTATCTGAGTATTGGCTTGGCTCGTCTGTGCCTTGGCTATCACGCTTGCGATCACTAGAACCACTACTAGTATTGCGGAGGCCACTATTATCGGTCTACAAGCGGACATAGTCTAGTAATAGCTAAATATAATTTGATTTTAAGTGTTCCGCCAAGCTCGCCAGCGCCATGCGCGTTGTGTATAGCGTGCATGGATTGAGCGGCCTTAGGCGAGTGCATCCGGCGGGGTTTAGGGAGGTTGAGAGAATAAACCGCGCGATCGGCTTAGTTCAGCACCTCATCACTAAGGCCTTGCCAACTGGTCTTGTTGCTGACAGAGCCTAACTCCTTGGCCAGCATCCTCTCGATGGCGGGTAAGTATATCGATCTGCTGAACGTATAGCCTTCGGCGGTTTCCTCGGCCGGGCTACGGCCGTGGCACAACTTAACGCGGCTCTAAACTCAGGCGGCCTGAGGTCAACAAACCTAGCCACAATAGGTCAGTCAATGGGCCCATCCCCATCGCTAGATAGCGTAAGTAAGCTCAGTTAAGACATTAAGCGCCTCAACGCTACTGCAGACTAAGGCCATGGAATTGCCATAATTAACATAAGCATCAATAAGCAAACAGCTGGGATAACGTTCAATCCGCGCCAATGAGTAAAAACTTTATTAAATACTGCATTAAGCATCGCTATGCGGATGGACCCAAAGGATCTACTGGGTTTAATTATAGGACTGACAGTCGCTAATGGGGCAGTGCTAGATCTTTGCATCACGGAACCAAGAGCCGATGCTATACCTCAGGATCTGAAGGCTATAATCATGGTAGTACTCTTAATAGATGTGGTAATACTATTACTTGCACTTTTCATGCTTTCCAAATTCCCGAAAAAGGGCAGTGGCACTATAATATATAAGTAATCTTTTATATTTTGATATAAAGTACCTAGTACATATTATATAAGTTAGTTTAATATTATAATAAACATCTTATGCGCTGGAGAATTTGTGTGTTAATCTATATAGATGGAGAGTCTCCATACTAAGTAAATGTGAATGGCCATGAAATCTCGTAACTTGGGGACGTTGGAGATGGAGATCCTAGTGGAGGTTCTCACAGTTAAGCCGGAGATCGTCTACGAGGCGCTGGCTAGGTTGATGCCTTGGCAGAACCTGGTCACCAAGGTCGACTTGAAGAAGTTAGAGGAGAAGATGGCGACTAAGGAGGAGTTGAGGTCGGTTGAGACGTCTCTCAGGGAGGAAATGAGGAGGGTCGAGACGTCTCTTAGAGAGGAGATAGGTAAGGTTGAGGAATCTCTCAGAGAGGATATGAGGAGGCTCTGGCTCGCACTAAATGCCTTAGGCGCCAGGTGGGGGTGTTCAGTGAGGACGCGTTTAGGAGCGGCGTTAGGGAGCTTCTTAGGGATGTGGGGTATGCCGTGGAGAGGTGGATTTACTACGACGATAGGGGTTACGTCTACGGCTACCCAAGCGAGGTGGAGCTAGACATAATAATTAGGGACGGTAGGACGTTCGCCGTTGAGATAACGTCGGCTCTGAAGAGGGGCGACTTGCAACAGATAAAGAGGAAGGTTGAGCTGTTCAGCGCCGTTACCGGCAGAAAGGTAGACGCTGTGTACGTAATAACGCCGTTTATTCACGACAGAAACCCAGACGCAGCGATCGCCGTCGCCAACGCCATGGGCATCACCGTAGTGTGGCCTAGGCCTTGACGCGGCTGACCTCCAGGCGGGTTGCGCCCATTCTTATTGAGACGATGCGCGTAGCTATGGAGGAGGACCTGTCTAGCTGTGCGCGGTTGAGGCGCGGCGCCGGCTTCAGTCATTGCGGCCGCGGGGCGCGTCTCTCGGCCCCCGACGCCCCGACCGTCAAGGCTTCGGTGTTCTATACGCCTCTGAGAGAGGCTGTAAGAAAGAGTTGCTTATGCCGCGGACCTGGGGAGTGGGTCGCCTCCGGTCGCCATCAGCTCAAGCCAGCCGACATCCACGAGCTGTTCGAGAAACGCTTCGGCCCCCACGTGGAGAGCTCGCCCGTGAGAGGCTTAAGCACGGCATCTGCCCCACGCACGCCAAGAGGACGCGCCTTAGCCGACTCCCAAGACCAGAGGCGTCTGTCGAACGCAACCGCATGCCACCTGGTAGGATCCCTCTAACGGACGATAGATGTGGTCTGCGCAGAGCTCGGCAAACAGGACGCCGAGATGCCGAGCAGACGTAGATATAACATCAGCTCTTTCGCTCGGGCGGTGCTTCTGCCCCTCGCGGGGCCGCATCCCCGCCCCCACTCGATTCAGGCGGTGCTTCTGCCCCTCGCGGGGCCGCATCTCCACCCACATCTCGTTTTCCGTGGCGTATATGTTTAAAAGTCTTTCCACGGCGGGCAACGTGACAAGGCGCATTGCGTTTATAGACGGCTCGGGGCAGACCGCCGTCTGTAACTGCGTCGTCTTGGCCGGCATCGTATACGGGGGCCCCGCCAGCTACGTCTACGCGTTCAGCAACCATGTCGATACCCTCAGGCGGCGCTACGGCATAGCGGGCGAGCTGAAGTGGAGGGAGCTCTGGAGGAGGGGAGGCGCCGCCGCGGCCGAAGAGCTCGAGAAGCTGTTCGAAACGGCCTGGGTCTCTCTGCACTACCGCGGACAGGCGAGCCTGGTCGAGGCCCTCTGGTCCCTCATGAGGAGGCTCAGGGCCCACCTCTACGTGATAGACGACGGGCTGGTCAACCCGCGCGCCTTCCCGCGCACCATATCAAGGCCGTCCCACAAGGTCCCCGGGATCCAG
>Ga0326762_1000708_pt1 | contig 14067 bp, 12 predicted proteins | sample NORPS_S_FD_207669 | JGI IMG/M metagenome (GOLD analysis project Ga0326762, IMG submission 207669) | Hot spring sediment microbial communities from Norris Geyser Basin, Yellowstone National Park, WY, United States - NOR.PS_S | ecosystem: Environmental > Aquatic > Thermal springs > Near-boiling...
GGAGTTTGGGATAAGGGTGAGCGGGCTTGGGGATGAGTGGTTCACAGCGCCAGCGCCTATACCTAAGGGCGTGTGGTTCCCGGGATATTCAGAGAGGGATGCCAATCCAGATATAGGGGACTCTGCCATAACGGAGACAGCGGGTTTCGGGGGCTTTGCAATGGCTGCGGCCCCGGCTATCGTCAGCTGGGTTGGAGGGTCTGTGGAATTCGCTGTGGAGAATACGAAGAGGATGTACCAGATCACATATGCGAAGCATAGATACTTCACAATACCATATCTAGAGATGCAGGGCACACCAACAGGGATAGATGTTAGAAAGGTCGTAGCCACTGGTATAACGCCCACGATAAACACCGGCATAGCCCATAGAGAGCCTAACAAAGGGCAGATAGGGGCTGGAATAGTTACAATGCCGATAGAACCTTTCAAAACCGCTCTCAGAAGATTTGCTGAGGTATATGGGCTATAGCATCTATGAAGAGGATCCCAGCGTATTCGATAGGCTGGATAGCTAAGGAGTATATTATGAATAACAAGGTCTTCGAAGTACACAGCGTGTTTTCAAAAGGCGTCTACGTAGAGCTCGACGGAGATATAGTTTTCGATATAGCTATCTCTAGGGTTAGGTCGGAAGCTGGGATAACAATTAATCCAGATGCTTTCTCAAGATGGCCTGTAGATCTGAGTAGATATATCTCTAGGGGAGATCGGGTTATTGTAGACGAAGATCTAATAGCTCTCGGAAATACACTAGAAATCGATCTTAGGGGTGCTGAAGTATATATAGCTAACACTGTGAGGAAGGGAAAAATATGTGGGGCTACATATAACAAAGAAGACTTTGAGTGGCTAACAAGAAAGACCGCCAATATAGCTATTCTGCTGGAAAAGCTATCTGCGGAGGAAGCTGAAGCTCTAAACGAGATCATAAGAAAGATCCGTAGAATGGCTGGGGAAGGTAACATGGGTGAAAGTTTATTCGAGATACTCAGAGAATATATAGGATTAGGAAGAGGCTTAACCCCGGTTTTCGACGACTTTGCAGCAGGAATATTAACGATCTACAATAGCTTAGCAACCAGATGTAGCGGGATAAGACCATTGGAGCTTAAAATCGAAGATCTTAGGAGAACGACAGATATATCAAAATACATGTTAAAGATCGCTGTTAGAGGAGCGATCTACGAGCCAATAGAAAAAATTCTATCAGCAGGAAATAGATGTAAAATGCTAGAGCATATAATAGATCTGCTAAGTATAGGACACAGCTCTGGAGCAGCATTCAGCATGGGAATAATAGCGGGCCTAATGATCTCGGTGTGATGCTACCCCACCTTTGATTCAAAGATTTAATTCAAGCTTAGCATCACCGAGAACTCCAAGGATGTTATAGAGAATTAACTTACTCTTGCAGAGTCTCCACGCATATTTAAAGTATCTTTGTAAATATTGAGTTAATAGTCAGCAAAATCCCTGTTTATTGATTTAATTTAAGTATATTAACCTCCATATATTACTAAGAATCGATGATGATCAAGATAGGCGAAGGCTTAATAGAAGTTAAGGTATGATCTACCGAGGATCACCCGGATCTTCTTCCAACACTTATTTCCCAGAGAACCATAGGAACCTTCACATATACAATAATAATACTTTCCATGGCTATAACTACATCTATCTTCTTTTTTCTTCCATTCTATACCAGAATTGCTGATCTATTTGCCCTTGTTCTGCTCTAACACTGCTTTTCTTACCCAGCTTATAAGCGAAGATCTAGTTTCCGGTTTGTTTTTGGTGCCTTGGGAGGTGTGGTTTTAGCTTTATTTCTCCTAGTCCTATTCCTCTGCTTCTGCCGATTCCTAGTATCTGTGCTAGTCCCATGGTTTTCGCAGCTATTTCCTCTACATCTTCGCATGCTATTTTGAACCTCATCTGACCTTCGAAGCCCGTATCTGTCTTCGGCTTTCCATCTCTCATCTTCCCTGTCTCCAGGACAACCGATCTTATTTCTGCCATCTCCACTCCTGTGCATGCCTCAGCCTTCACAGCGAATAGAGCTTCATACCGCCTCGCCGCATGATCATCGCACGGTCTTGGGAGCCTGAGCTCTGGAGGGGCTATGGAGTTCCAGAGCTTCAGAGAGTAAGCCAGGATAGACCCTGGCGTTGGGATCCTGAATAGCTCTGCCTTCTCGCTGCTGCCACCGCCGCCGTTGCTGTACGTGATGATCTTCGAGGATATGAGGGCCGGGGTTACGAGCTCTATGTGGAACCTGCCTCCCCACCCTCTAAGCTCTAGGCTGTGCATTGCGTGTATCTCTATGGATTCTATCGAGTATATGACCCTGCCGAACGGCGTGTCTACGTAGCCTTCCAGCTCAGGCTCAATCGATACCCCGCCGGCTGGTGATATGCATATCCTGCCCAAGTAAATCTCCCCGGGCCTGAGGATCTGGGGCCTTGAGTTGTATAGGGAGTACATTCTCCTCCCAAGTCTGTCTGATAGCATTGATATGAAGAGGGGCTTATACCTATCCCTAGATAGTATGAGGTCTCTGTGTCCTCTCAAGAGCTTCTAGAGGCCACAGGATCTAGGAGCCTGTGCCCTCTGCAGCACTCAGCAACCTCGGCTAGGTGCTCCGCTAGACCCTCAGCTCTCTCCCCCTTATTGTATGCATAGCAGCCCCTCATCCCCACTATACACCTCCTTCTTGATCAGGATGCCTCCCGCAACCACCTTATGCTTAGATCCTTTCTTCATATGCGCAATTGCTAGATCTTTATAGAGCTCGTGAGGATTCTTGAGTTTATTTTTTATCTTCTCCCAGACTTCTTCATCTTGCCTAACTTCTACTTTTTGATCTTCCTTGATAACCTCTATATAGTTATCAACATATTCGGCGCATCCACTAACATCTTTGGCCTCAAGAGTGATCATATTCTTCAGAGCCTCCTCCGCATCTATGTCCTGGCTCCCGATGAAAGCCTGTATCAATAGTCTCCTCCTAACAGGCGATCCCTCCTCAAGTAAGTAGTCAGTGATTTCTTTCTGGTACACGAAGAATGGGTAGAAGAGGTCGAAGAGCTTCATAGCCTCCCTCCCAACCCTCTTTATCTCCGTGTTCTCTGCATCGATGTCTATGAGCCTCCCATAGCCCATTGCCCCTCCATCGTCGAACGGGATTCTCCAGTTTATCTTCGAATTTGTCTTTGAAAGCTCATCGATCTTCTTCAGTATGTAGTCCTTGGATCCCTGTTCTACAATGATCACCTCCGGAGGCTCTTTACAAGGGTTATCCATGTCCCTGCATACCCTTCCGCTCCACTGGACTATGGATATAAAGTCTGAGGCCTCGGCTATAAGCGCGTCGAAGCTCAGATCTACCCCAGCATTGATCACAGGGGTTGCTACTAGGGCGAAGCCTCTGCCAGATTTTAGTAGGTATTCAACCTCTGATAATATCCTCTCCCTATCGCCTAGAGTTAGGTCTGCGTGTAGGAGGCGAGCCTCGACATCACTCTTTTTAAGCTCTTTATATATCTCCACAGCCCTTGCAATGCTCATCACCCCGATTAAAACCCTTCTGCCTCTCCCCACGAGATCCTTTACCTTGCTCACAACGTCCTCCCTCTTTACTTTATACGTTTTCCACTCTATGGCTGATGCATTCTGGATGAACTCCTCGCCATCGATCTCAACATCGCACTCCTCTCCCACACTATCGCCTTTTAGGCATGCCGTCACCGCCTCCTCCTTCCTCAGATTGATCCATTCTATGTGGCTCTTGTGAATGGTTGCGCTCATTAGTATGAGGGGAACCCTAGCATTTTGGGCGTATCTAGCTAGGAGGGCTGTGGACGCTATAGACCTAGGATCTTCTGACATGTAGTGGGCCTCATCCAAGAAAACTGCTGACGTGAATATCCTGGCCAGCGGGGATGCGTAGTGCCTCCTACTCTTAAAAACCTCTGCCACAGGGATCTTCATCAGGTTCATCATGAAGGAGTCGAGGGTCGTCACAACTGCCCTGGAGTCGAAGATGGGATCCTTCTTAGCCCCATAGAAAGCCCCACCGCACTCGATGCTCTTGAGCCTCAGCATTGCATCTCCAGACTGGAAGGCTATATCATCTATTCCGATGCCTGCTTCTTTCAGCGATTCATAGAGGATCCTGGGGCCCTCCGACTCTGCGCAAACCAACTTCCTATACTGCTGCTCGACTATGGCCCTCAGGGGGAGCACGTGGATCATGTTATATGCAAGGCCCCTTTCATGGAGCTCCCTGAAGATGACTGGGGCTGATGTGGACTTGCCGAACCCTGTTGGGAGTCTGAGAACTGCTATCCACGCCCCCTTCTTGCCCATCTCATCGACTATTCCCTTAGCGTCCTCAGAGCTTATCCCCCTAACGGTCATCCGACCAACCCAGCTGCAATATCATATCCACAACGTCTTCCCAACCACTCATAACGCCCCTCATCCTATCATCTATATCCCTGGACATGAGGGGCCTCAAAGCCTGGTGTAGATACTGCGGGTCTCTGTAGAGGGAATACATATATATGCCCCTCGCAATGTGGTCTGCAACCCTCTTAACAACCTTATTCTCATACCTCTCTAGAAGCTCTAGGAAGCCCTGTGCGAAGCCCCTGTTGATCGATGATGCGAGGGCTGATATGTGGGATACCCTATAGCTCGCTATGACGATCTTGTTCCCTCCACTATATGCCTCAACAACCTCGAAGGTATCCCAGTCAGATGGTCTTAGCCCCTCCTTAACCAGCATAGAGGCGGCTGCGAGCTCCACAGCCTCCCACGGGGGGTCATGCCTGGCTATCTTGCCCACTATGCCCGAGATCCTCCTGGCAGCGAAGTACCTATCAGTTGGACTGACCCCAGCCAACGATAGACCGCTATACCCTATGTAGCCGTATATCCTGCGATTCTCCCTACTGATCGAGTATGAAAATGTTATGGCAGCCCCCAGAACTGCGAGGGATAAGATGATGTTGCTCACAAATATATTTTTCCTCTTAAGTGTGTTTGTATCGAGGAAACCCTCTAGGTACTCGCCATACTCTAGGAAGAGATCTGATGGGGCGTATGGAAACTCTTCCTGGGGGGTTGGAGATGTGAGGATCGATATTGCGTCTTCAAGCTTGATCTCACGGCTCTTTCCATCCCTAACCCTGGTGCTGTCGAAGATGTGGTAATATTTTTTGAGCCTCTCCAGTTCATCCCTTATAAGCTCTAAGTTCGCTGCAACCTCGGGGAGGTAGTCGTATGTCTCACCGGCTAGGTCACACTCCCTCTGCCCCAGAAGGACTTGGCACGCTGCGTTTGCAAACCAATATGCCAGGGTGCCCCTGATCTCCTTTATATTCTTGTATGAGATGATCTTTTCCTGTATCATATAGGACATGGGCTACACGCCCACAGCTGATTTTGGCACCGGCGCACAGTAGTAGTTCCCAACCCTAGCTATCAGGCCTCTTTTAGTTGGCGTCACATTTATCCTAGCATCTACCCGTGATACCAGAGGGACTACATACCTTTCTCCCATGTCATCAAACTCAACCCACTCCACATCTATTCTAGCTATGCCCTCAGGGTAGTAGAATGGGTGGCATATAGATGTATCCTCCACCAGCACCGGCTCGTCTACTACCACCTCCTCTACAGACGCTATTGTCTCCTTCCTACCTATCCTCACAATGCCATAGAGGTATCTCACAAGCTCCTCATCCCTGAGGAGGAGGAAGATTAGGAGCCTTGGAAAGGATATATAGCCCTCGTTGAAGTATGTCCCCCACCTCCAGGTGGGTTCCGCCCTCCTATGGGGCTTCTGGTAGATAGCCTGGTAGAACCTCTCAAGTTGCGTGCTCCTCACAAGCATCGAGGTGTACGCTGCAGAGGCGTATGCGACTATCTCCCCAACCTCTTCTATGGCCTTCCAATACATCCTCTCCGACAGCCCCCTGCTAATAGCGTATGGATATGCTATGGCCCCCTTAATCGTAGATGGCGGGGGGAGGGGGTAGGATCCGCTGTGGTAGGGGGCATATGGGATCCTAATTGTCATCGGTGAGAAGAGCTCTAGGGACAAGACGGCCCCGATCATTTTGCTCTCTCCGCAGATCCTTTGAAGATCTTATCTCGCAGCCAGTTGATCAGATCGTCGAAGCAGCCCACCTCCTCTATGCACACACTACCGCCGACCTTGCCTTCTTTATCTTCTGTGCAGAATCTCTTCTGCATGTTTTGCGCCTTCTCTCTCTGCCCGCCCTCCCTTTTAACTATGCTTTCGAGGCTCTCAACGATCCCCTCCGTATCGAAGTACGCTATATATATGTTCTGTGCAACCCCGATCCTGCCAAGTCCTCCTACCATTTTTAAAGCCCTGTTATATGATCTAGATACGTAGCTCTCCTCACCCGGCACATGCTTCGGAGGGGACAGCATGAATGGTATTGGGTTTGAAAGCGATGCAGCCCCGCCTATCACCTCGAACCTCGGCAGGTACCTAGACTTCTTGGCTCCGAATATCTGCCCGTGGATCACCGTCCTGATCGCCTCCAAAGCCAGCTCTATCCTTTTATCCCTATCCGCCACTTCGGAGATAGCTCCATCCTTGTTAGGCGCCCTCCCAATAGACCTCACATCGATCCCTATCGCCATGGTGTATATAGCTGTCGCACTCTCAATTGTGAAGGGCCTGTTCTCACCCTTGGCGTTAAACATGACGTGGAACTGGGGCTCGAATTTGAAGCTGGAGGGTCTCGGGTCTGGGAGCATGTAGCTGAACCATACTGGGGCTGTCCTTCTGAGCCCCTCACTCCTCTCGCTATCCTCCTTGGATTTTCCCTTCTTCCTAGGCTTCTTCCCCTGCTCCCCGCCTTCTCCTCCCTCCTCCCCACCGCCTTCTCTAGACCTCCCTACAATCATGAAGCCGGCTAGATCCTCTACGACGCATGTGCTCACCACCTCGAACTCCTTGTTAGCGAACTTCTTTGGATCCTCGAGGGATCTCTTGACAAAGCCCCCCAACACCTGGTGGTTCCTGCAGTCATCGCACAGGCGGAGCCCAGCCTTGTCAGCTATCATTGCGAGGGCAACCTGGTATGCATGGGCCATCATCTGCCCAGAGGCGGCTGGAGCCCTAACAACCCTCAGCCTATCACCCACTTTAATGGCTATGGGGGCGCTCCTGTGGGGTGTGAATGCCCCTAGGTGCTCGACCATGTTCATGGCATCAGACTCGATCGAAAGCCTCAGCACTATAGATGCGAAGCCATCTGCAATGCTACTCATTTCCCTCCTCCCCACCTTTTTCCTCCTTCTTCGCCTCCTCCTCGCCTTCTTCTCTCCTCTTATACGCTAGTGCGGCAGCCTTTATAGCTATCTTTTTAATCACTCTAGGGTTGGATATTACTTTTTCAACCTCCTCCTCCGAAAGCTCGATTTTTTCAACGCTCCTTGCCATCCTAATAGCCTCGTAGAACGCCTCCAACAGATCCTCGGGATCCTCCGACTTCACGATTCTATCGATAAGCGTTATCCTACCCTCACCAGCTACTATCTCGAACACTCTATACACCCCAGTTAGGTCTGAACTTTTCAATTTTATCACCACCTATACTAAGTCCTAGCCTCTTTAAAAAGCTAGCTGTTGATAAATAATAAACAGCAATAGATAAAAATATATAGTTTCAAGGAAAATAAACAATAGGTTTAGAATATGTCAAAGCTGATTGCTGTGCTGGGGTTTGATGTGGGGTACATCATTAGGATCGCTTCTAGGATGTATGATAGGGACAGGGTTAGGGCTGCATACCTCCTGATCTCAAGCATTAGGGGATCTGTTGATCAGAGGTCTAGGGCTGCAGCTGCAGACACAGCCAAGATCCTCGAGATCCTAGGCTCTAGAGTGGAGGTCTTCACAATAGAGATCACGGATCCTAGGGAAGCTGTGATCAAGGTAGTAGAGGTTATGGAGCAGGCTTCGAGAGATCTGGGGGAGCGGGAGGAGCTGATAATATCCCTAAGCGGCGGTACTAGAGCACTAGTATCATATACCGTTATCGCAGCCCTACACCTGATAGAGAAGCTGGGCCCGAGGGCCTCAATAGTGTGGGAGGTGGAGGGAGGGGGGGCAGAGATCATAGCCAAGGGCGAGGTAATAAACGAAATAGCATCCCTGATATATGGGGAAGAGGCTGGCGGGGCTGAAGCGATAGTGCTCAGGGTGCTCAGAGAGCTGAAGAAGGTGAAGCTGTCAGAGATCCATGAGGAGTTGAAGAAGAGGGGGTTCAAGTGGACTAAGCAGAACACGCAGAAGATATTGAAGAAGCTAGAGGAGAAAGGGCTAGCAAGGAAAATATCGAGGGGCAGATACATAGCATCTTAGAGCGAAAAACTAGCAGCACAACACATAGCAGAGCTCAAAAGAGTAGAACGCAGCAACGGCCAGAGGGAAACAAACATCATATACAATAACAAAACTAGGAATCCTAATAACAAAAACAACAAAGACAAAAACAAAGATCATCCCGGAATCAACCGGGAAAGAGTAGAGAAAAAGATCCTAGGAGATCAAAAAGATCATATGATCAAAGATCAAAAACAGATCCACATGTAAAAAGATCCCGAGGGATCATCCCGAAAGATCCAAGGACGATCTAGATCAAAAAATATTGAGACTAATAAGCATTACGGTCATCAAACCCAAGGATCAAAAACCGAGATCTATGCTTATAAGCTGGATAAGAAATCAATATTAGAGCAAACCACAGAACAAATAGATCAGCAATTCTATTATAGAATGGAAGGGGTGTTGGCAAGACAGAAATGATAAGGCATCTTGCTGAGGAGAGCAATTCTATTATAGAATGGAAGGAGTGCCTCCGAGGCTTGTTCTGATAGGTCCTGACACGGGGAGCAATTCTATTATAGAATGGAAGGTCTATCACCAATACTCTATATCGAGTGTCGCCAGCAAATAAAGCAATTCTATTATAGAATGGAAGGTCAGTAAAGACTACGTATGATGCTGGCTGAGACTGATCCGCAATTCTATTATAGAATGGAAGGCAGCCGAGGCTTCAGCTGCTTTTCTCCTAGCCTCTTCACAGCTGCAATTCTATTATAGAATGGAAGGCTTTCCCTTCTCTCTCTATCAGCTTTTTAGCATACTCTATGCAATTCTATTATAGAATGGAAGGTTGGATGGGGTCCTGCCACGAAGGCTGCTTTGATTGTTACTGCAATTCTATTATAGAATGGAAGGTCTCGTTTATGAGATATCTTGAGCAATGCATAGAATGATATTGGCAATTCTATTATAGAATGGAAGGATTTCTGGTCTAGCCATCACACTGAAGATCCTAACCCCAGTCTCGCAATTCTATTATAGAATGGAAGGATGGTGGATAGATACCTGGTACTCGGAACCCAAGTCCTGGAGCAATTCTATTATAGAATGGAAGGTATTGCTTTGCTCGGGCAGACAGCTGCTGACTACACAAGCATAGGCAATTCTATTATAGAATGGAAGGAAATGCGAGCCGCCTTACAATTGGACCCCAAGCGATCCATGCGCAATTCTATTATAGAATGGAAGGATCTACAGGGCTATTAAGTACACAAGAGGTTTATCTGGAGGCAATTCTATTATAGAATGGAAGGACAGTTGTGGGTTCCTGATCTGTCGATCTGTGTTACCATTTTTGCAATTCTATTATAGAATGGAAGGAGTAGAGATACTACAGAAAGTGATAGAGAGACTACCCGAAGATGCGCAATTCTATTATAGAATGGAAGGTGCAGACACGCCCACATAGATACCCACCAACATCCCTGGCAATTCTATTATAGAATGGAAGGCTACTCCAGCTGCGCCTCCGCCCCCGCCCTTTCAAGGCGGGGGCAATTCTATTATAGAATGGAAGGGGTAAGTGGCGATCATTGATGTAATAAATCTAATTGAAGTAGCAATTCTATTATAGAATGGAAGGGTATTCACATTAATGCGCAACCGCGATCGTTTTTTTAACATGCAATTCTATTATAGAATGGAAGGGAATATCAAGAATATCAGCATCCCCAATGCGATCAAGATGATGCAATTCTATTATAGAATGGAAGGCACAGCAGGGCTTAGAGAGATCATTGCTACCTGGGCTAGAGCAATTCTATTATAGAATGGAAGGGGATCGTTTGTTGCGCTATTTGGCCGTCTCTCGGAATAAGGCAATTCTATTATAGAATGGAAGGATCTCGGTATGGATAAAGATAAACAGAGACGATGACTACATGCAATTCTATTATAGAATGGAAGGACGCGCAATAGCTCTTTTCTACCCTCTCTTTTGTGTGAGATCTTGCAATTCTATTATAGAATGGAAGGATACTTACTAATCCAAGATCGCATCCAAGGGCTAGCATTAGAGCAATTCTATTATAGAATGGAAGGTTGGCTAGTTTCTCGGCTTCTGTGCAGTTTATCTGCTGGCTGGCAATTCTATTATAGAATGGAAGGTCTATTATATGCATAGCTTTCTTAAAGCCATATATAGATCTCTGTCTGCAATTCTATTATAGAATGGAAGGCTCAGGAGGTCTGGGTTTCTTATCGTGACGTTCCTCAGCGCCAGCAATTCTATTATAGAATGGAAGGGAACAAACCGTGATGTTGAGTGTGGTGACCTGATAGTGATAGCAATTCTATTATAGAATGGAAGGTCCTATAGATAGAGGCAGCGAACTCAACAAGAGGATCGTTGATGCAATTCTATTATAGAATGGAAGGTCCACCTCTACCAGCGCTGAACCCATCTATCGACCCGGCAATTCTATTATAGAATGGAAGGGCGGCTGCATAATATATACTTTTGAGCACAAATTTACACGAAGCAATTCTATTATAGAATGGAAGGTGCACTGGCCTGGTGCTAGAGCCCAACTATGCCCACCAAAGCTTGCAATTCTATTATAGAATGGAAGGAACAACAGAAACACCAATCAAAACAACACCAACAACACCAAGCAATTCTATTATAGAATGGAAGGGCCCACCTGTACTTAGCGTCTATCCTTAGCCTGTCATCATGCAATTCTATTATAGAATGGAAGGCATATCTATCTATTGGATGGCTATGAGCGGTGCGATCGATAACGGCAATTCTATTATAGAATGGAAGGAGGATGCTCTTGGTCGGCCCTCCCGGTGTTGGCAAGACAGAAAGCAATTCTATTATAGAATGGAAGGAAAACTGGAGAGACAATCCCCATAGACGTGAGAATCACCCCCGCAATTCTATTATAGAATGGAAGGAACAGGACAATCGAACCAAGTGATGAATGTTATTGATTGCAATTCTATTATAGAATGGAAGGAAGTGATAACATAGCAGTAGGAACAGCCACCACATTCACACTATGCAATTCTATTATAGAATGGAAGGACAGATAACCTATCAAGGATCTACATCAACCTTGGGCGGGCAATTCTATTATAGAATGGAAGGGTGGTGCAGGGGTTTTCAGCCTTATGAATGGGTTCAGCGTCCCGCAATTCTATTATAGAATGGAAGGATTTTTCATAAAAGCATCTCTCAGATAGTTATCTTTCTTAGGCAATTCTATTATAGAATGGAAGGGTTTATCAAGCTAAGACCAAAAGCGTGAGACTATGAGGTCTTGCAATTCTATTATAGAATGGAAGGACTGGTTGCATACGCCATCTGGCTGAGGAGGAGATAGCCATGTGCAATTCTATTATAGAATGGAAGGCCCTCTCTTTTTCGAGAGGCTATGTGATCGATATCGCCCAAGCAATTCTATTATAGAATGGAAGGATTAGACCTGCCCCTGCTCATGCCCAACACCAAACTATATATGCAATTCTATTATAGAATGGAAGGTAGATCCTCGCTATCTCGCTATCACCCTTCAAGAGATAAAGCTTTGGCAATTCTATTATAGAATGGAAGGAGTAGAAGCCCAACAGTGTATTCAACGATATCTCCTTTCTTCTGCAATTCTATTATAGAATGGAAGGATCTTTGAGTGGAGCTCAAAAGATGTGAGGAAATACATCGGCAATTCTATTATAGAATGGAAGGGCTGTGACATATGATGTTGTATCAGCTTGGAATGTTAGAGAAGCAATTCTATTATAGAATGGAAGGATAAAGTAGTCATAGCTCTGCTTAGTGCTATCAAGCAATAAGCAATTCTATTATAGAATGGAAGGTGAATAGCTGTCTCAGTATCCTTGTCATATCATCGGCATTCCACCCGCAATTCTATTATAGAATGGAAGGCTATATAGCTGATGTGTTACAGGTTGGATCAAAATACTACATAAAGCAATTCTATTATAGAATGGAAGGCGAAAGCTCCCACCCAACCAACACCAGATCATCCCTCACAGACTGCAATTCTATTATAGAATGGAAGGTATTAGCGCTGATAGCCTCAGCAATACTGCTGATTAGTTCTGTGCAATTCTATTATAGAATGGAAGGAGTTATAATATCTATGTTCCAATGGAGATACAGTAAGTGTAACCTCGTTGTCTATTGGAGAGTATCGATGTTATGTTATCTCCTCCCCTAATGTCTTGATAAGAGCTCTTCAACGTCCTTTAAATACCTTGCTACCTTCTCTAACTCCACTCTAATCTCACTCTCGCTTAGAGATCCTTCATGGTAACCTAGTATGTGTAGATAATAACCTCTAGCTCCAAATCTATCCCTGAGGCCTAGCCTAGCTACATCCTCCACGCTCTCCTCCAGCTTCCTAAGTAACTCCCTCCTCTCCCTGTAGCCTCCAGGCTTCTCATACCCGTACCTAGCTAGAAGCTCGTCTGTAGCAAGGATCACAGCTAGCCACCCTTTCTCACAAGCATTTCTAAGCCTAAGAGGCTCCCTATCCGTACTAAATCTTTCAAGCTCTTCATACGCGAGCTCTAAAACTCTCCAAGCCTCTTCTAACACCAAGAAGCACCATGTGATAGTGGAGTTTATGGAGGCTAATATCCTTAGAGCCTTATTGATGGGTTTTAAGCCTCCTCTTGTAGTGAGATTTAACGTAGCGTAATACTCCTTATAACGTACAAACACTTAGCACCAGTTACCTTAATTCATAAATTCATAAATATAGGATATGTAGATATGTATATGTTTTAAATAGTCGTAGGAGGCTCCGAGAGTAGACAGGTGGACTTTAACTTTCAATTCCATATCCCGGATTCTGATGGGCATGAGAGCCTCCTCATAAATACTTTAGGTCTGCCATGTACGGCATGAGTTTCCTATAGCGTTAGGCGTTAGCCCTCAGCGTTCCCGTCATCGCCCTTACTTCGCTAAATATACTTCAGAGCTTTTAAACTCGATGCTTAAGTATTGTTCCAATAGTTGAACTTATAGCTAACGAGGGCTAGTGAGGGTTTAAGAGCTATACCGCCTAGAGCCCAGTTTTGATAGAGCCCTGATGAGGTTTTATGACGGGGGTATCGTGGAACCGCTTGTCCCCCGATGATCATTGATTGTCATTGATATTAATTTATTTGTGTTGCTTTGCTTCTTAACCCACAGGGATGCTATAACATCCCTGTGGTCATCTGGGGACTTCCACCTCCCCCAAAGAGATCTTGGGATCTCTATGGGCTCGCTGGTGGCTGTTGAGCCCAGCGGCACTGGGCTCCCATCTAGGCTTGGATCCCCGAAGCCCTTCTGGGCAGAGCCCTCATAAAGGGCTTCGAGGGCTTTAAAATATATGTTTATCAATGCCACTACCTCTCTATGCCATTTCTCACCTCCCTTGCTGCAGATCCCTATCCTATCCTCCCCATATTCTATTACAGCCTTGTATATTGGACAGATCTTGGATGTGTTTCTGGGATCTACCATCAATATCGGTACACCATATTCCCTAGCCTTATCTATTATTGTATTGAGCTCTCCTTTCAATGCGCTCTGATATATCCTGTGCCTTAATTGCTTGTTCCTATACCTAGCGATCATAACCCTTATATCTTCCCCGGAGATTCTCTCGATAACT
>Ga0326762_1000716_pt1 | contig 13955 bp, 8 predicted proteins | sample NORPS_S_FD_207669 | JGI IMG/M metagenome (GOLD analysis project Ga0326762, IMG submission 207669) | Hot spring sediment microbial communities from Norris Geyser Basin, Yellowstone National Park, WY, United States - NOR.PS_S | ecosystem: Environmental > Aquatic > Thermal springs > Near-boiling...
GAACTCCTTTGCGGCCTCTTCCAGCTTCCCCGCGTCCAGCTCGCCCCTCTCGTTAATGGCGTGATCCAACTTGTAGCGGGCCAGCTTATGTGTGAACCCCCTCCTCAAATCCTCGACCACCCCCCCCCGGCGTCGCCTGTGACGCTGTGCGCTGTCACCCACTCGGCGAAGTCCGCGTTGCTTTCCATAATTTTTCTCAGCTCGTCTAGATGGGCCGCCGCCGTGTCCAACACGCTCCTTGCGGCTTCGGCCTCCTTTATGAGGTCGCCTACGCCGCAGTACCTCTGCACATGCTGTGCCAAGTCGCCACTTTCCAAAGCCACAGCCAGCACACGCGTCCTAGCTACGGCGTCAAAGAGACGATGTGCTGAGAGGTTGCTCTCAGGCGTTGCCGCGGCGCTACGCCTTCTAACCTTGTTGTATAGCTCACACATATCAGCCACAGCCTCCTCCCCCCAGCGATCCTTGAAGTATACCGAGTGTTTTCTCAGTAGGTTTGAGTAGGCGCGGACTGCTTCCACCAGAGGCCAGCGGCGCTCAGCCTTACTGAGGCGATCTTTGAGTTGTTGCAAGGCGACGTAGATGTACTCCGCGGTTTCTTGATCCAGCCTAGTCAGCTCTGAGGCGGCGGCCAGCGCAACGACGTATCTATGGGGCGCTTTTTCGCCCAGAGGCCGCAGCGCCTCCAATACCGGCAACACCACCCTCGGATGGGCTACCCACTGCACCGCAAAAGACGCCGCGTAAATCAACAAGTCAGCTGTCTCCCCATCCACCTCACCTCCGGCCACCAACGCCGCCAGACCCAAGGCATAAAATGTCTCAGATAGCCACAAGAACCACCAGATGCCTCTCTTTCTCCACCTCGCCAATAGCCCCTCTGCCGTTTTCCTCGCGGCTTCTATGGTTTCCGCGTCTGCGAGGGAGGAGAGTACGTCTAGCCTTTCCCTGATACTCCGAATCTGCGAAAGATCTCTGGCGTATCGCGCCTCAACAAAGTACGGAAACCAGACTACGCGTGTTAAAAGCTGCGGTGTCTCGCCGTCTATCGTCAAGTAATCATCCACGGCGCAAGGCTTCAAGGCGTCACCCAAGGCCTCTGCGACATCCTCCGGCAACCACTCCCTCTTAGACAACACGGGATGTCCAGCCAGCGCGTGGCCCGCGACGAGGGCCGCCCTACGCCAACAACGCCTACTCTCACCCCTCTTCAAAACAGCGGCGAGCCTCCTGTTCACAAAAGCCAGCAGAGATACTCTTATCCCCCTGTCTTCCTCGGAAACGCCGAGCTCGGCGAGGGTTTCGGCGCCTTCTTTCGACGCCTCGTTGCGGGCCCACTCCAGCGCTCTGGTTAAGTCGCCTAGAGTCTCCTCGTACTGTTTTCTTTCTTCTTCGCCGTTTAGGCCGGCGAGGTCTTTCAGCGCTTCCTCTACGAGGTCTTCGTGATACTGGGCGAGCCATTTGGCTATGGGTTGGAGACCTGCCTTCAGCAGGTCCCACTGGGGCTGGGCGAGTTTCTCTATCTCCTCGGGCTGGTAGAAGACGACCCCGTCCTTGGCCTGCGTAATATACGTCACGCCCTCCGGCACCGGGCCGATGACGGCGTGGAGGAGGAGCGGCACGGCAACTCTATACATAAGCCTCACCCTCTCCTCCTCGCTACTGCGCCACAACAACACGTCGCGGATATAGTGAGCGAGAAAGAGCTTCGGCTCCTTCTTCGCCTCCTCCACAGCCCTCTCCACGTCACCTGCATCGCATCCGCGTTCTCTCAGCCAGAGGCCGGCGTATTTGGCGGCCAGCGTGTACCCGCCGTCTAACTGCGCTATCTTCTCCGCCAGTATTCTTAACTTTTCCCTCGGCGTTTTTCTGCAACCGGAGTATTCGTATATGATCTCCGTCAGAAACTCCGCATCTCTAAGGTCGAGGGGGAGGACGTATCTCTCAGTCCTTTTCTTCACCTCGCCGTCTAATGCGTTGTAGAGGTCGTCGGGAATAACCGCCAGCACCAAGCCCTGTCCCCTGTTATCCTCAGCAAATTTCAGCAACTCCTCAAATGTGGCAGACGCCGCGGCGGCCGCCGCCTGCGTCGTCTCGGCATATGCGCCTGGCTCTATGTAGAACTCAAGAGGAGACGGATCAAAGACGGCGACCAGCCGCCCCTCCTTAATTGCGTCTAACACATCTCTCAACAACACCCGCTGACCTTTCTCCATCTTCTGAATCCTCGCCGCGTAGCTGGCAACTCCGTCTCGGAGGGCCAGCCAAACCGCGTAAGCCGCCAAGGTGGATTTCCCAACCCCCTTCGGCCCCCGCAATACCACCACGCCGTATGCGGCGAGCCTCCTCAACACCTCCTGAACTGCCTCCTTAAACCGGCCGGTCTCAACCAGCCGAAACACCCCCTCTGCCACAGAAACCGCCGGTGTGCCGCCCTTCACCCGGAAGTTGTCGTAGAGCTGACCAGCCTCCACCTCCTCCACTAAGAGGACGCGGACGGGAAGCCCCCTCCTCATTAGTCTCTCCTCCACATCATCCAGTCTCCTCCTAACCTCCTCAAGCCTCTTCTCTATCTCGGCCATTTTGTTCTCCACCAATTGTCTTATGGCCTCTTCGATCTTCTCCAGCTCTCCCCTCTTCACGTATTGGGCGAGCTCCCGGCTGAGCTCCTCCTTAGTGACTAGTTCACCTCTAGCTAAGGCCGCTAAGCTTCTGACAAGGGCCTTGAAGGTTTTGACGTCCATGCCCCACTCCAGCGCCACTTGATCTACAACCGCCTCGTAGCGGTCGTCGTCTATGTACGGCTCGGCTTCGAGGGCCCTCCTCACAAGCTTGGCGAAGCTGGCGGCTACCTTATCCCGCGGCTCTCCCCTCCTGGCGAAGAGCTCCAGGAGGCGGGCGGCGAAGTCCTCCAGTTGCTTCCTGCCCACCCCCACCGCCGTCCCAACTAACGCCGCGAGAGGCGCGGCGCTTGGCGCCGCCGCCTGGAGGACCGCAGAGACGACGAGAGCCGGGGCGAGGAGCTCCGCCAGTAGTGCCGAGGCGGTTTTGAAGGGAAACCTCCCGAAGGTCTCCTTCGCCACATCTCTAAACCCCACGGCGCCTGGGCTTAGGGCGAGGAGGACGTCTTTGCCTTTCTTTAGCTCCTCGGCCTCCCCCGGCCTTAGGAGCTTCGGCGAGATGCCCTCGCCGAGCCCCCAGTGCTCCACCTCGGCCACCTGCAAGAGCTTCTTGTCGACGTCTTTGGCCGCCTCTTTGAAGTACTTGGGCAGGTAGATCAGCTCGGCCCTCTTCCCCAGCTTCTCCTTCAGCTCCACAGCCTGGAGGGAGCTCTCCACAGCCACGACGATGCATCCCTCGGCGCCTTTCTCCAGCTCCTCGGCGCCGGGCAGATCCCCCACAGCCAAGCCCCTGGCCCTCAGCTCCTCCGCAAGCCTCGAATAGGCATAGGCCCCATTCACCGCGCCCTCCCTCAAAAGCCCCTCCAACATGTACCCGCGGGAGGAGCCCGGCGGCGCCAAAAGAAAGACGCCAGGACGGCTCACAAGCTTCTTCACGTGGGGGTAAGCCGCCTCCACCACACACCCATAAAGCTCAGACACAGACTAAATCATTCAGCATATAAATAAGTTGGTGGCGACTTATTGAGACCCGCAGAATTCATAGAACAAGATTGGGCTGTTTTCAGGCCCAGAATACCTAATTGCAAGATGAAGATTTATAGCTAATGTTGAATTAATTTATGTGCAGGGAAAAATAAGGAAAAGGAGATATGTTTCACTCTGGCTTCAGTTAATAAAAATAGTAGAAATAACAAAAACTTGTAAATCTTGTCTAATGTATTTTCGTAAAATCTTTATATGATTATTTCTGAATAAATTTTCAATCTCTTTAGGTTCATATGTCAATGCTTCTTTATGCTTTACACGATAAGTCTCCACTACAACATACCCTTTCGAAATTCTTACTAACTCGTTGGCCACCTGGGGCCACTCTTGTTTGCTTTGTAGAAACATAAAGATATGTGTAAAGAGCGCTATATCGAACGCTTTTTGTCTTATCGGCATATGTGTTGGGTACGCTACTATATCAGGTCTTGTATTGGGTAGAGTATCTACTCTCACCACAAATGCGCCGAGGTTTTCCAGATATTTTGAATTCCGCCATGTGGAACATCCAAAGTCGAGGACACGGTGTGGTGTTTTTTCTACGGCTTCTAGCAATAGTCTCACGCCTGTGCTTCTGGGCGCCTTAATTTTACACTTAGCGCAGTACTGTTCTCTAAGGATTCTGATGCGCATACCTTACTACTGCCTGGAATTGATTACGTCCAATTCTCCTTATGGCTTTCGGCTTTCCCAATAGAAGGACTATTTCAAGGAAGTCGGCAAAGCTGTATCGTCTGAAAGCCGACGCGGCGTTGTAGACCGAGACGGCTACTTCACGTCTCGTAATTCTCTTTATCTCACTTACCGCCTTTTCTCCATCTTTCAGAAAGGGCAAGACGTTCCAAAAAATTGAGACGTCTATGGCCTTCTCACGTATGGGAAGCATATGGGCGTCTGCCACAACCTTGTCGATCAAGAGACCGTTTCCACGTTCTCTTAACACTTTTTCGTCAATATCTAGGAGCACGACATGGCGGGCTCCATGTCTAATGCCGAAAGCCCCCTTTGTGCCATAGCCGCAACCAATATCGGCAACCACAGCATTGCGGAAGTCGACGAAATGGAGGAGTTGCGGTATGGAGTACTTGGCGACAAGACCTCTAACTTTTTTTATTTTAATGGTGTGTCGAGAATAAAAGCTGGGCTTTATAAGAGATTCATTTGGTATAATATAACCAGTTTCAATATAGTAATAGAGATCGGCCCAATAATCCTCCTTTCGTAACAGCTTGCCCACATCGCCAAGTTTCTCACTAAACGATAGATTGCGATATATTTCCAAGAGCGAAGGATATAGCGTCCTGAGAAATGCCAGCGCCTCTTTGGCCTTTGACTCCGACATTTCTGCACATTTAGCTATATCGTATATACTGCCGCTACACCACCTCAAAGAGTTATACACTACGGCAATATTTCCAAAAGAAGCTTCCAAGATACTATAATTAGGTCCACGTTTGAAGTCGGTTCTCAACAGGCCAAGGTCTATATAACGCCGAAGAGGCGGCATACGGCGCTCATCCAATACGCAGGGCACTTTAAATTCCGATAATTTGCCCACTCCATTGCCTACTACAACGACATATCTATCTGTCTTATAGTTAACGGTTTTACTTTTAGTAGCAACGTCAAGAATTTCACAAGAAACCTCATAACCTAGAAGAGGCAAGAAAAGTAAACGTACTGCTCCAACAGTTTTTTTGATGTCTTGGAGTACCAGGTCCATAAGTACAACTGATTTATAATGAGCAGATTCCACACATGTGCGAATCATTTTGGTTAAAAAACAAAACTTCCGAGACTTTTCCCCCTTTAGAGAGGCTGCTAAGAGGTATACTCGCTTCGTCGTTGCTTATTCTGGGGGGAAAGACTCAACGGCTACTGCTATCTACCTATACCATTGGCTCAAGGAAGATCGGCCGAATATAGAAGTCTCCTTGCTCTATAACGATACTTTAAGCGAAGTAAACCCGCTGGAGAGCTGGGTGAGGAGCTTTATGTCGCAGTTTAGAGAAAAAGCCAGCAAATATGTTGAGGTGAAGACTAGGATTGCCAGACCTGAAGCTTTAAAGACTTTTTTCTGGCGGGTGTATGTCAGGGGCTACCCAGCGCCGACATTTGTCTTTAGGTGGTGTGTCGACCATCTAAAGCTAGAACCTCTGTTGAAGGAGGTGAAAAATCTAAAGGGGGCTGTAGTCGTAACGGGCCAGCGCGATGAGGAGAGCGGCGCACGGGCTGCATCTATGAAGAAGATGTACGGTAGTTGCCTGCCTGGGTCTTGTGCTGGAGCGTTTTTCGCAATCAATGGCGAGGTGCCGAAGCTGGCCCCGATACGGTTCTGGACGACTAGAGATGTGTGGCACTTTCTGCTCTACGAACAAAACGATTTCGACATCGAACCGCTGGCAAATCTCTATATGCTAGATAGGAATACTTTGACCTCGGCTGGGGGGAGGTTTGGATGTTGGCATTGCACGCTTGTAAAGACGCATTCTGCACTTTTCTTCGGAGGTAAATTGTACGGATATGTAGAGGCTCTACGGCTGATATATAAGGCTGTGTCCGATATTAAAGATCTAAGAGTTCCCAAGACGGGAGGCTACAGTAAACTTGGCCCGCTCACCCCGCTGGCGCGTTCGATTGTCTATAATCTAGTGCCTATAGTTGAAGAGAAGAGCGGACATAGATTCTATGGGCTCGACGAGACATACATAGGCGACGCAACGTTAAGGGAAATCTTCTACATCATACCTGAAGAGGAGGCAGATAGAATCGTTAGAAGTGTGGATGATACAAATAGATGGATTGGCATGAGACATCTGAGAAATATAGAAAAGATATTATATCAACAAGTTGAAGATAAAATTATTGAAAAAATAAAAGAGTACGACCATCTAGGCGTAGTTACTCGTTTTGCAGAGGAGCTTCTTAACCAACTTCGTTAAGAAGCTGTTAGCACTTCTCTCCAAGCTTGCTCTACGGTCTTTCTGATATGTTCAGCGTCTTCTTGGGTCATGTCTTCTATTTTTGCTTTTTTAAGCATCATGTGTAGGCTATTTATTGTGGCTAGATCTATATGCGTTAAATCAGAGCCCACCTCCGATACAAATACTTCATTGATACCGTAAAGCTCTCTATATTCCTCGAAAATTCTAAACGGGAACCTTAAGTTAGCGCTTATGGGAGTAACAACGGCACAGACGCCTGGGCACTCATGACCATAAACCTCTTCGCCTTTTAGCAATACTTGTTCTACCTTTGCGGTCAAGACCATGCCTAAGGTCGGTGTGTATACATGTTCATCAGGCAAGGCGATTATTACAGGCTGTCTTTCTCTGAGGCCATAGATAGGTATGACTTCCTTCGTCGTTGGCGTCTCGCAAGGAAGATATTCACGTAACAACAACAGAGCCTCTTTACCTATCGGTTCAACCTTATAAACTCCAACCCTTATTTCTCTATTGAAATCTATTTCTTCGAAATCTACCTCTATTACGCTACATCTATGCCTATATCTTTGTATATGTGGTGAAGTCTTTTTATGTCTCCGCACATTGAAATCACCATTAGTAACAGAAACTTGATACCACACGCCTTCTTTAAGATCTTTCAGAAGAGTCTTCATACCACCAACCTTTTTCCCAATCTCGTAAAGAACCCTATAGGGAACGAGCGCGCCTTCTCTCTCCCTGTACACTATACCTCTAAATTTCCACATAAGTCTATCAATTAAATCCTTTTCCTTAGACCCAAAATAGAATCTACATTCATCTAATTCACTGTTTTCACTACTAAATGGACAAATTTTACATTGCCAGACATTTTGCTTTACAGGATTTCCACGAGACATACCAGGTGGTGTAAGCCTAAGCGCATTGTATTCGCCGCTACCAAGACGTACTTTGCACTGCTCTTGTAGGTCATAATACTTCAGCCCACCACCGCAACACAAAGTTCCGAAGTCGACCAATAGTGATGCCATGTATATAGCGATATCTACGACGTGGCGTAATCTTTTTCTAAGCTCTCCTATATCTACTTTAGATTGCTTATGCGATGCTGAAAGCGGCATGAGCGGATGGTCTGAGTAAATACCGTTAGGTCTGATTATGGCGTAATAGATCTTTGTCTGATCCAAGTTGTCAGGTGCTATCGCTGTAAACACTTCTGACGGCTTATATCCAAGCCTCAGAGCCTCTAAAATGGCGTAGGCATATAACTGATACTTCTCCCGCTGATTGGGCGTATCGCCGGCAGTTTTCCAGTCTATCACCACAGCCTTTCTAGTGTCGGGATCCTCAACGATAACGTCTGGAGTGCCCCATATGTGAGTCTCGTAATCCAGTAATTGTAGCTCCACGTAGAATTTAATATTATTACTAAGATTCATAGTAGTAGATATATTTTTATATAATTTAGCAAAATTATTTAACATTAATAATAAATTGTTATATGTTTCCTTAGTAATTTCATCTATGTAGCCTTCAGCTTTCTCTATGGCTATTTTCAAGATGTCCTCCATCTTTGGTGGGATATCTTCATTTTCGCTTCTCATATGTTTTGCCAATTCTAGTGTTGCCAACGCTAATACTTTGTGTGCATCTGAGCCTTTGCCAGGTATGTTTTCTCGGATTAATGAGGCTCTTACTCCTAAAGTCGATAAAAGCCTTGCCGCATATGTACATACGGATCCCCAAGCAACTGCAGTGGCTCGAGTAATATGCCCAGTGATTTTTAATGAGTTTCGAAAGATATCGGCACAAATCTCCTTATTTCCTTCATCAACGTATTCATAACTCCTTAAATACTCCAGGTAATTATTAATAAAGTAATATTCGGCACTCATGTCTTTATTCTCTGTCTACCTATGTTTAGAAAAACGCCGGCATCGCCTTGTCTATGAGTTGGCATGCTTCTGCCTTGCTTAGTAACTTCTACGCCTGAAAGGCTCAGCAATGTATCAATGGTTTTTCGTATCATCGAGCTTTTTTCTGCCTCCCTTCTCTCTCCCTTTATACCAGATACTTTCGCAATCCTGGCCGCAACATTTCGTAGTCTTATCGCATCCCCAACAATTATGAGCATAGCTCTATGCCTGCTAAGTTGCACATTCAGCAGATTGGGATCTTGGAAATAAATAGTATGCATATCCCCTTCTCCATATCGCTCCTTACCCAACATCGCGATAACTATATCAGCTTCTTTACCTAACATAGTATTAATAGTTGCAAAATAGACATGTCCAAATCTACCATATTTTGAGTAGTAATTAACCTTTGCAACTAAGACAAGGTCTTGATAGGGTCCAACTACAGCAATTTCCAGTTGGGGATACAGGCAACGGAAGAGGGCAGCTAAGCCAATAGCCATTTTCACTCTATATGGCTCCACTCTCTCACTTGGCGGATAACTCTCCTTCGTATTGATAACTATCAACGGCAGAGAAGAAGACAATGCCTGCTCAACTGTTTTAAGAACATTAAAAGGTAAGTCGATATTATTACATTTTCCCCATCTTTCTCGCCATTGATTTAATTGTAAAGTATTTACTCTTTCATAAAATTTATAGTAAGCACGTAACCCTCCCAGCTCCTCATAGAATCCTTTATGAAGAGGCCTCTCGGTCGGCTCCGGCAACCTCAACGTGATGCCGATGTGCTTGAAAAGGGAGTCAACAAGCCCCTCCTTTTCCAGCAACTCCCTGACTTTAGGCAAGATGAGAAGTTGTTCATTATATCTATATGCCTCTTCTAGTCCGATCGCCTGTCTCTCATCTCCAACCACAAACAGATGACGCAGGACGCCCCGGCTTTCCTCCATTAAATCCTTGAGGGCAAGATCCGAGAGAGGAGTATAAGGCAAATAGAGAGGCGACGTGGACGCCTCATCTACAAACAGCGAAAAAAGTTTTTTAGTCTTCAAGCGAGCTGAAACTCTCTGGAACTCCGTCGAGATGGCGATTTTTACATCTTCTGTGATTTTTCCCCCTACCACTTCTCTAAGCATATCTGGGCTAATGTTCGTACACTCCCTCAATAATCCGTCGTTACTTTCAGAAATAAACGGCGGCGGCAAAAGCGAGCCATAGAGCCTCACCGACCGTAAAAACTCCTTTGCGGTGTCGCAGTCATGTACTGTTAGGGAGAGAAGACGCTCGAAGGCGCTGATGACAAGTTCGTTCGTGGGAGCCTCATATAGAAAGACCGTGTTACTTTCGCGTAGAGCTTCCTCTATCTTGGAATCAATCATTACAGCCTCCGCAATCGTTGTTTTTCCAACACCCGGCGGCCCTCTTGAGGCGCCATAGGGCCTTTCGCCCTCATCTAGGTATACCTTCCTAGCAACCTCAAACGCCTCTTTAAGATCGTTGGTACTGAACTTTAGCCGACGTCGCTCTCCTTTTTCGATCTGGGAGAGCAAAAGCGTAGAAATAGTTCTTATTCTTACCATATTCTTATAGACATCGCTATAAATCTTTTTATATAATTTTCTAACATTTCACGAGGCCTATCTAAATAATCTATAGGCAAATATTTGCTAAAAAGCACCGCAAATTCCCTATGTCCTAATTTATGTGCAACATAAAACTGCCCAACGGCAGCCAAGGTATAGGACGAGACATCTAGATAGACATCGCTTTTGGTGTAATATAGGCTCCCGCCGCCAGATTCAACTACCTGGACAGCGCCTCTGACGACAGAGAACCAGTTTTCGACAAGAGCGCTCCGAATATTACTTAAAATATATACATGAGCCTTATTAATTTGATTTAATGCTTTATTTAATATATTTATCTCATCTGTAGTTATGTAGCTTCTGTTCAATATGTCAAGCAAAATATTCTTTACGGACGAACCTAATCCAGTAATTAGAAACCTATATCTACTCCGTGCTGTCCCTTCTAAGACATCTACTAGATATACAAAATCTTCTGATAACAAATTGAAAAACAACATAGGAGAAACTATGGTTTTATATATTTTGTACTTGTCGCCCCCTTGTGACTTTGTAGAATTTATAAGCGCCTTAATGTTCGGCCGAAGGTCCCCTAGGATATCTATCTGCGTTCCTTCTTTCATAATTCCGGTTGTAGTTATGCTGAGCATGGTTGGCCAAACGTGCCCAACGATGTCGTCCAGCGTTAAGCCGACTTTATCCCACATGATAAAGGGTTCATCTGTTAGAAGTTGCTTAAATGCAATGGGTAGCTCTGGAAGTCTATACTCCAATAAATGTTTAGTAATGATAAAAATGAGAATAAACGCATTTCGCGCAATGTAAAACTTGTTTCCGTCTTGAGGGGCCTCGAGACCATAACTAGAGACAAATTCATTATACCACTTGTTTAATTTATCAATGCAGTTAACAACATTAGTATAATATCTCGATGTTTTACTCTTTTGAAATATATTATGTAAACTGTAGAATGGAATATAATCTGTTTTTATAGCCTCCTCGAAAATCTTTGCATACTCGAGAGGTTTTCCGCCTGTAGAGCCGCAGGCGATTAGGATCTTTATTCCTTCTTGAATATACTCATTGGTAGGGTTGAATATGGTTGGCATCGTCATACCTTATTCATCGCTTCTAGAAGACGTGCTATAAACTCTTCCTCCACCTTTTGTTTTGAATAATCTTTGACACCGACTGGTGTAGTTACATCATTATAGGCAACTATGAGGTTAAATACGTCATCATATGTTACTTTTATTGGCAGTATTTTAATATCAACTCTATTACCATTTATTGTAGTTTTCATAATAGCCCGTTGTATTTTAGCAACATTTACATTATCATAATATAGTAGAAGGAGAAGACATTTACTCTCCTTTCCTTTGCGCTTTTCTGTTTGTTGCAAGCAGTGAGATAGAGGCTCGCGGTAGGCGCTTGAAAACGCTTTTTTGAATGTTTCCTCTGACTTAACATCTGTGCTTCTCAGCATGATGATATAGGTCGCTTGTGCACCAACATAGTAGCTACCTTCATATCCGGTTCTTTTTACAGGTATTGGAGGCGTCTCAAGGTTCGCCATTGTCTTGGTTAAGAGCAATGTTAATATTTGTCCTAATGAATTTGCAAGTTGATTTGATGAGTAAGGTTTTTTACCATCATATATTCTATATATTTCATATTTGCTTGTTAGCTCTTCGAGTATTTGACGGGGGTTAATAATTTCACGGTCTAACGCTTTTTCTACAGACTGTGCAATTGCTAAATTTAGTATATAGAAGGAGTTGAAAGCAGGTAGAACTAATAAACGCGATAAAACGCGTTGGGTTTCTTTTTCAAAGAACGACGAAACCAGTTGTTCGTTAATCTGCTCATTAAATGACAATTGTTCTTTTAATTTTTCTAATGCATTTGCTATATATCCGTTTATGCTATCTAGGTTATATTTTACATGTATTGATCCATCTGGACTGTTTGCGACCGCACGACCCAATGCAGGCGTAGCGGTTTCTTTGATATATTTCTCCATTTGCTGAGAGGGGTAAACAACCTCTTGAACTAGATATAATAAACTAAGCTTATGAGGATGCGTCTCCATAACGCCTGGTCTCAGCGCTTCCAACGTAGATCTAATATAGTCAAATACATCTTGTTTCGACTTTCTGCCTAATAATACCTCAATGCCTTCAAATTCGTCTATTATAATCATTAGCCGCTTGCTTGCCTTATCTGCTAGATCTATCAAGAATTCACGGAAGACCTCAACGGGCCTCCTTTTTTGAGCCATATCTATATATCGCTTATAGTCGCTACATACTGTATAGATAGGCTTTTCGTTTGTTATCATGAAAACTCCGTGCCGTTGATTGCTAGGTATATTTAAACCCTTACAAATTATATTTATGATGTCTATTATGTTTCCTACTATATTTCCTGCTGATGATTTAATATACGTATTTGCAATAGTACGTAGATTAATGTATAGTGCGTCCATTTTGCCGCTTTGCCTAGCGTCGTGATATATCTTGAACCCGTATCCGTAGGTTTTACCGCTACCATATAATCCCTTTACTAAGGTCAAACCTGAGCTCATCACTACGATGTCGTAGTCTTCTGGCTTTGCAAGAAGTACAGGCCCCTCAGGATTAAGATAGCGTGGATTTTCAGCGTTCCATTTTCTTAATAACTCGAAAACATCCACACCAGCCATGGACTATATAACTATGGTACTTATATTTTTCTAAAGGATTTTGACTAGTATTCCAAGTTGTGGTAATGGCCTATGGGACTCGGCGAAGACGCAGGGGATTAGGCCTATGCCCGGAGCGGAGTCTCCCGAGACGAGGCACATAGAACTATAGCTTAGACGCCCTTGACCCTCTCCCGGCGGGTTTGAGCACGGCAAGCGCCTCCTCTACATCCTCTTCGCCGGGGTTTCGGCTAGTTATTCCTGGAGGGCCACAGACACCGGCTGTCCGCGAGGGGCGGGGCGCAAGTATTCAGCTCTATGAGGGAGAGGGCTGGGTGGTCAGCGTCTGGACTCCGCCCGGCGCCTGTTCTCCGCTAATCCGCCGGAGTCGAACCGCGGTGGTGGGCGGGTCTGCGGCCGCGGTTTCTGCGGCGTTTCTGCCGTAGACTGCCTTAAAGGCCTTGCCGTCTGACAAGGCGGAGGAGCGATGTCTGGAGACACCTTGGGATTCGATATATAATAGCCAGCAATCTGGCGCACTGCCGCTTTCGTGCACGGGCTGAAAGTCTTAAACTCCTTCCCCCGCCTCTCTATGGATTTTGACCTCAGGGGCTTGTTGCGGCGTGTGGCTGAGGAGGTGGAGGCGGAGATTAGGCAGGTGGAGAAAGAGCTGGCTGAGGCTAGGCGCGTCGGCGCGAAAAGGCGGGTGGAGGAGCTGTCTGCAATTAGAGACATCTTGTACGAGGATAAGTGGTTTAGGATTGCGACGGCTGTCTACGCCCAAGTCAAGAGGCAGTTCGCCGAAGACGCAAAGGCGGGCGAGCTTCTTGAGGCGGCTGAGAGGCGCCTATTCGGCCTTAGGCTTGATGTGGTGGAGGCGCCTCTGCTGAAGATCGAGGCGGCTGTGGACCGAGAGGGGAGGGTGGCCGCTGTCAGGTGCAGAGCCGCCCTAGACTTGGGCGTAGAGGCTACTTTTACGGGCGTGGCGCCTGGCTACAGGCTTGAAAAGGCGACTCAGACAGACAAGACGGCAGGCGCCGGCGCGGAGGCGGCGGAGAAGACCGCAACAGACGCAGAAGCGGTAGTCGAGCGCAGAGGTGCCGCGGTGCGCGGCGACGCGGTGGAGCGCGTGTTGGAGGAGGTGAGGAGGG
>Ga0326762_1000721_pt1 | contig 13836 bp, 7 predicted proteins | sample NORPS_S_FD_207669 | JGI IMG/M metagenome (GOLD analysis project Ga0326762, IMG submission 207669) | Hot spring sediment microbial communities from Norris Geyser Basin, Yellowstone National Park, WY, United States - NOR.PS_S | ecosystem: Environmental > Aquatic > Thermal springs > Near-boiling...
CGTCATCAACTACTGGCTAAAGCCGATGGCATGAGCGGGTAATGGCAAAGCAAAAGCAAGCCATGCTGCGGACTTTAGTCCGTAGTTGATGACGCAGAACTTGAGCGCTGACTTTGGTCGGCGAAATCGTGGAAGGGAAGGTTCGTGCCATGCCAAAGACAATGGCGATTGGTGAATGGCAAAGGGCTTTTCCCTGTCCCTTGTCCCCGACAGAAAACTGGTCTAACGGTCGCATAATTGATTGAGCCGAAGAGGCTCAAATCCGAAATCCCGATGAGTGAGGGGCATGAAACGAAGATGGCGCATAACAGTGACCGGAATAGTGCAAGGGGTTGGGTTTCGACCTTTCGTTTGGCGACTGGCTCACCAATTGGGGCTGACCGGTTTCGTTTTCAACAACCCGCAAGGAGTTGTCATTGAAGCGGAAGGGGAAGCCAATGCATTGACAAGTTTCGTGCAACTGCTACGAACCAATTCACCGCCCCTTGCTGTCATTGACAACATCTCTTGGCAAGAAATCCCGCCAAACGGCGACGCTGAGTTTAAAATCGTTGAGAGCCATCACGATGCGGAAAGGGTCGTTCTTATCTCGCCCGATGTCGCTACTTGCGATGACTGCCTTCGCGAACTCTTTGACCCCAATGACCGACGCTACCGATACCCGTTTTTGAACTGCACAAACTGCGGTCCCCGTTTTACCATCATCGTTGATGTCCCTTACGACCGTGAGAGGACAACGATGGCAGTCTTCCCGATGTGTCCCGACTGCGAGCGGGAGTATCATGACCCTGCTGACCGTCGCTTCCACGCTCAACCGACAGCCTGTCCCCGATGTGGTCCAAGTGTTTGGTTGGTTGCGAAGGATGAAAAGGGCGAGTGGCGGGAAATTTGCCGAGGGGATGATGCCATCAAGGAAACTGCCAGAAGGTTGCTTGAAGGGCAAATTGTGGCGATAAAGGGACTTGGTGGCTACCACATCGCCTGCGATGCAGCGAACGAAGTTGCTGTCAAGAGGTTGAGGGAGAGCAAACACCGTGAATTCAAGCCATTTGCCCTAATGGTGCCTGACTTAGAGACTGCCCGTCAACTCGTTTTCATGAGCCCCGAAGAGGAAGCACTGCTGACTTCTTGGCGTCGCCCCATTGTCCTGATGAAGCGCCGACCAAATGCGCCCGTCGCCGAAAGTGTCGCTCCAAGACACCGCGACCTCGGCATTATGCTTCCATACACTCCTTTGCATCACTTGCTCATGAGCAAGGTCAAGCGAACGCTGGTCATGACCAGCGGGAACTTGAGCGACGAACCCATTGCCTACAAGGATGACGATGCTTTCAATCGCCTCAGCGGGATGGTTGACGCTTTTTTGGTTCACAACCGCGAGATTCACATCCGATGCGACGATTCCGTCACGCGGGTTTTCAATGGGCGCGAATTGCTAATTCGTCGTTCCCGAGGCTATGCCCCTCAACCCGTTTTGCTTCCCTTTGAGGTGCCAACGCCGATTTTGGCAGTGGGAGCCATGCTCAAAAACACATTTGCCCTTTGTCGCGGACGATATGCCTTCATAAGCCACCACATCGGCGACCTTGACAATTACGCTGCATATCGCGCCTTCCTTGAAGGAGTTGAGCACTTCAAACGCTTGTTCGCCATTGAACCTCAAGCGATTGCTTACGACTTGCATCCCGATTACCCTTCAACTCGATTTGCCCTTGACTACGCCGAGGAGCACAATTTGCCCGCAATCGGTGTTCAACACCATCACGCCCATGTCGCTTCGGTGATGGCGGAGTATGGTCTGAGAGGTCCGGTAATAGGCATCGCTTACGACGGAACCGGATACGGGTCTGACGGAACCATTTGGGGCGGAGAAATTTTGGTGGCAACTTACGAGGGATTTGAAAGGGCTGCTCACCTTGAATATGTCCCCATGCCGGGAGGGGAAAAGGCTGTCCGCGAGGCTTGGAGGATGGCGACAAGTTGGCTGAACCATGTCTTCGGCAAAGAAGTTGAAAAACTTGACATCGGCATCGCTCAGCGAGTAGGGACTGACAAATGGCGCAAACTTTTGAGCCTTCTCCGCAGCGACTTGCCGCAGCCTCAAACGAGCAGTATGGGCAGGTTGTTTGATGCCGTAGCGAGTTTGCTCGGAATCTGCGACTTCGGCGCTTACGAGGGTCACCCCGCCATTTGGCTTGAGATGGAAGCAGCGAGATGGTTGCAAAGTGAAGGCAGTGAAAAATGCGGAGGGCCAAGTGTAGAGTGCGAATTTGAGAAATTGCCCTTTGCTTTTGAGTTGACCGACACCCAGCCGATAATCATGAAGGCGGGAAAGGTCATTGAAGGCATCGTCAATGCGTTGAAGCGCGGTGAACCTATCGGGAAAATTGCTGCCCAATTCCACGCTGCTGTTGCTGATGTGACTTTGAGGGCTTGCATGAAAATTCACGAGCGGACGGGAATCAATGAAGTTGTCTTGGGCGGCGGCGTGATGCAAAATGTCTTGCTGCTAAGTTGGCTTGTCCCCTCGCTTGAACGGGCAGGCTTTTCGGTTTTCGTGCCAACCAAACTCCCACCAAACGACGGTGGAATATGCTTTGGGCAAGCAGCAATCTGCGGTCGCATACTTCAGGTTGGGAACGAAGCTCAATCTAAAATCGCACACGCAATCTAAGGCAAGGAGGGTAGGGAAGGGTGTCGGTGAAATTGACGGGCATGGTGGACGAATTTTTGAGACAGTTGCGGGTCATCAGGAAAGCGTCGGAACACACTGTTCGCGCTTACGCTCGCGACCTTGCGGATTTCGTTTCGTTTCTGGAAGCCGAAGAGATAGACGAGTGGGGGCAAGTGACGAGGAATGTTTTGCGGCATTACTTGAACTGGCTTTTCGCCAAAGGCTACGAACGACGCTCCATTGCCCGCAAACTCTCTTCGGTCCGCTCCTTCTTCAACTTCCTTGCCCGCATGGGACACATCTCTGTCAACCCAGCAATTGACCTGAAGCAGCCGAGGCTTCCTCAGAGGTTGCCGACCACTTTGGAAGTGACCGAGGTGGAACTTTTGCTATCCGCGCCGAACCCATCAACGCCTCGCGGGCTCAGGGACAAAGCGATTTTGGAACTCCTTTACGCAACAGGGCTCAGGGTTTCGGAGGTTGCGAACTTGCGGCTCAACGACATCGATTTCGCTGAGAAACTGGTGAGGGTGAGAGGGAAGGGTGGGAAAGAACGGGTGGCTTTGCTGCACGATGAGGCTTTGCAATGGCTTGAGCGATACTTGGCGGAAGGTCGCCCCGCACTCTTGCGGCGCGGTAAGCAACTTACCGACAAAGTTTTCGTGAGCCAGAAAGGGACGCCCTTGACGGTTCGGCAGATTCACCGAATTGTTGATGGCTATGCTCGAAAGGCTTTGGGGCGAAATCTATCGCCCCACGCTTTACGGCACAGTTTCGCAACCCACCTTCTGGAGGGTGGGGCTGATTTGAGGGTCATTCAGGAACTTTTGGGGCACTCATCTTTGGCAGCAACGCAAATTTACACTCGCCTGTCCAGAACGCACCTTCGCCGAGTTTATGAGAAGGCTCACCCACGCTCATGAAACCCCCTCGGACTCCGACATCAATTCAGGGCAAGGGTTGCCTTGCTCGTCATACCAGCCGTATCGGTCGCGAATTTCAAGCATGAGCAAGTATCGCTCCAGCGGCAAACCTTTGAAAGCCACATTTGTTGTCGCGTAAATGAACCCACCGCCGGGCATCCCGTGCCTCAAAACATACTTGCAGTGCTCAATGATTTGCTCTTCCGTTCCCGTCTGCAGCAGGCTGCATTGGACACCGCCCAAGAGGCAAACTTTGTCGCCGGCGAGTTTTTTGATGGTGGCTATGTCCATGTCGCTTGCCTGACAATCCAAAGCGTGAAGCCCGTGAGGTTCGCACTCCAGCAATTGGTCAAGGATGGGCATTATGTTGCCGTCGGTGTGCTTGATGACATAAGCCCCCATCTCCTTGTAGCCGGCAACCAATTCTTTCAGGTAGGGCGTGATGAACTCGCGGAACATTTTCGGCGACCAAAACGGTCCAGTATTGAAGCAGTAGTCGGAGCAAAGGGCGAACCCGTCAATGCCGCACTCTTTCCGGAGCCACTTGCCCCTTTTCAGTGCCCATTGAACTCGCTTCCTCGCAATTTCGTGCATTTCGTCCGGTCGCTCGAAGAAGGCTGCTGCGAACTCAACCATATCGCTCCCTGATGGAATTGCGAAAGTCGCGTCGCCGTGACAGATAAGCAGGTAGCGGTCGCCAACGAGTTTGCGAATGTAGTTGGTCATGAAGACGATGGCGTTATCGTCCGGCACGCCATACGAGAGCATTAGGATGCAATAGTCAAGCCGTTCGGCAACTTCCAAGTAAATTTCGGCGTTCTCTTTGAGCATTCTCTCCCGCTCACTTGCTGTCGCTTTGTCCCAACCGCTCAAGTGCATCGGCTTGCCGAGAAGTTCTTCCGTCAGTTGAAACTCCAACTCAAAAGTCGGAACCTTGCCAGGGAACGGTCGCTTTAGTTCTAAAGCAGCGATGGCTTTTTCTTTCGGCGTCGGCTCCCGTTTCATTTTTCACGCCCCCTTCGGGTCTCGAAAGACATTCAGGCTTCAACTTGCGCTGTCGTTTGAGTTCTGCCGAACCATCGCCTGACAATTTGGATGGCATCGTCAATGACGGTGTAAGCGACTGGGACGACAAGCAGTGTTAAGATAGTTGAGACCGCAAGTCCGCCGATGACAGCGATTGCCATCGGTGAACGCAATTCAGCGCCGCGACCCCACTCAAGGGCTGTGGGCATGGATGAAAGGATTGCAACGAGAACGGTCATCATGACTGGTCGCAAACGAGTTTTCCCTGCCTGAACTACCGCTGCCATCCGTTCCATCCCTCGTTCCCTCAAAATCTCCGTGTAGTCCACCAAGATGATGGCTGCGTTAACCACCATGCCGAGCACCATGATGATACCGATGATGCTCACGATGTTCCACTCCTTGCCCGTTAACATCAAAAGCAGGAACGAACCGACCAAAGCCTGCGGGACAGTGAACATGATGGAAAACGGAAGGACGAGGGAGTTGTAAAGGGCAGCCATCAGCATGTAGAGCAGGACGATAGAGAGCCTCAGTGCCCCGCCCAACTGAGCCATGTTTTCTCCCATGCGTTCAAACATTCCGCCGAAAACGACTTGGGTGCCCTCCGTGTCAACTTCCTTCAGGACCTCTTGCATGATTTTCCGCTGGACATTGCCCAGCGAAGCCCAAGGCGCTAAGTTGGCGGTGATTTCAATTAAGTTCTCTCGGTCTTTCCGCTGAAGGGTCACTGGCGCTTGGTCCAACTTCACTTCCGCCAACTCACCCAAAGTCACAGGCGTCTCCCTCATTCCAGGACCGACGAACAGACTCGCCACATCTTCAGGGCGCTGCCTGTCTTGTTTAGCGAGCCAGATTCGGATGGGATACTCTTCGCCGTTTTCCTTGTATTTCAGGTCATCGTTGCCGTTGAGAGCAGTTCTGACGATGCCGCCAATTTCGGCGATGGAGAAGCCCAAGTCCGCAGCCTTGTCCCTGTCAACGATGACGCGGAGTTCAGGTCGTGCAGGACGCCAACTGATTTTCACATCTCTCAACTCCGGCATTTGGGAAAGTTTTTCGGCAACCCGTTCCGCCACTCGAACAAGAACCGTCCTGTCAGTTCCTGTCCCGCCTCGGACTTCGATGGTGACATCCGAACCCATTCTGACCACGCCTGATTGTGCAAGTGTTTCAACCGAGACAACTTCGGGAATATTTTTGCGAACCCAGAAGGAAAGGAACTCAGCAAACTCCTTGTCAGAACGCTCACGCTTGCTTTTGTCCACCAACTTGATGAAGATGTTGGCGAATTGAGGACCGAAATTACCTGCTTGTATCGCCCCCGCTCCCGTAGTTCCCACATTGGTGAAGTAGGACTCAACTTCGGGCAACTTCGCAATGAACTTCTCTATGCGCTTGACAACTTTGTCGGTCTGCCCAAGGCTGTAGTAGGACGGCAACTCCAAAATCAAGTGAACCATGCCTTCGTCTGCGGTAGCCATGAACCCGAAGCGGGGTTGAATTTGCACAATTGAAGTCAGCAGTGCCAAGAAAAGTGCGGTTGCAACGAATGGTTTCCATTGACTCCTCACGATCAACGCACCGACGAGTCCGACGGCTACAGTCAACGCTGCCACGATGTATCTGACTTGAGGCGGAGCCATAAATGCCACGACATTGAGCAGAACGAAGTTGCCCATGACCATCACAAATGCCCGGTGGGCAAGCATCCAGCGCAAAAGCATTTCGTAAGCAGCCTCAACTTGACGCCACCATCTTGGCGGTTCCGCAATTTTCGCTGCTTCCGTCTCTTTGAAAGTTCTTGCGGTCAGCATTGGGAGCAGGAAGAAGACGACAAACAAAGCGAAAACAGTGGCGCCGACGACCGTGACGGCAAAGGGTCTGAAGAAGCGACCGACAATTTCGCCCAAGAAAATCAGCGGCACGAACACAACCAAGTTTGTCCCAGTCACTGCGATTATGGCTTCACCTAACTCCCTCAAACCTTCCACAGTCGCCTTCGCTGGCGGTTCCCCTTGCTCCATGTGCCGGTAGATGTTTTCAAGGGCAACAATAGCAAGGTCAATGACAGGACCGACGGAAAGCGCCAAACCGAGCATGACCATGAAGTTCAGCGTGTATCCTGCGAACCGAACGACGAGGAAGGTGGCGATGAAAGCAACTGGGACGACCGTGCCGATGATGATGGTTGCCCTCCAGTTGCGAAGGAAAATCAACACGACAATCAAACCCAAAATTACGCCTAAAACGAGTGCTTGTTGAATGTCATGAAGCGCTCCCAAGACGAAGGTTGATTGGTCAATAGCAGTGGCGAAGTTAATGTCTGGAGGCAGTTGTCGCTTCAACTCAGCCAGAGCCTTTTTGACCCCATTTGCGACCTCAACCGTGTTGGCGTCGGAACGACGCATCACCGAAATGCCAACGCTGTCTTTCCCGTTCAGGCGAGTCAGTTGCTCTCTTTCCTTGACCGTATCCACGACATCCGCTACATCTCGGACGCGAACCGGAGAAGTCAGCCAGCCCATCCGCCTGTCGCCGTAACGAATAATTGTCTCGCGAATTTGCTCCAAATCGGTAAACTCGCCGACGGAGCGAACGAGATATTCTTTGTCCGTCTGCTTAATTGAACCTGCGGGGATGCTGATGTTAGCCATGCTCAGGGCTCGAACGACATCGTTCAGCGTCAACTTGTAAGCGGCTAATCGGTCTTTGTAGACATTGACCTGAATTTCTCGCTCTTCGCCACCAGTGACAGTGACTTGAGCGACTCCGGGAACTCGGCTCAATCTGGGTGCGATGACATCATCAGCCAATTTTCTCAATTGCCACATCGGTCGGTTGCCGGTCATTGCCAGCGAGATGACAGGAAGTGCCCCGATATCAAATTTCGTGACGGATGGCTCTTCAACTCCGTCCGGCAATTGCCCCCTGATAGCGGATATTCGGCTTCGGACATCTGCAGCAGCCTCGTCGACATCAACATCCAACTCAAACTCAATGCTCACGACCGACAAATTTTGCTGGGACTGGGATTGGATGTGCCTGACGCCGCTGATGGTCGCTACAGCGTCTTCAATCTTCTTCGTGACCTGAGTTTCAACCTCTTCAGGGTTTGCGCCCGGGTAAACCGTCGTGACGACGACGAACGGGAAGTCAATGCGTGGGTAAAGTTCCAAAACCAAGTCCTGATATGCCCTCGCTCCCAGAACGACAAGAGCGCTGATGACCATCAAAACCAAAACTGGACGGCGAACTGCCAACTCAACCATGCCCATGCTAATTCGCCTCCTTCATGGCTTTCACATCTGCATTATGCTTTTTTGCAGGAGGTGCGAGAGATGTCAGAGAAGCCGAAAAGGCTTGAAGATTTGCCGCCAAAAATTCAGGAAGCGCTGAAACGAAAAGGTTGGACTTACCCGCCAACAGAAGAGATGAAACGGCAGTGGAAGGAAGCAGATGAGCAGTTAATAGGTAGGGTTGCGACCGAACCCGATTTGCTTGAGGAACTTTACCGTGAAATGGGGTGGAACTGGCTTGAGCGAGCGAAGAAACTTCCACGAAGCCCTTGAACCCGTCATTTACTGGAACACATCTTTCGTTATCGCTCGTTGGGACATAAACGACCCTTTCCACCACGAATGTGTGGCTTTTTCTCAGAGGCTGATGGCGGAGGGAGTTGTGTGCGTTGTGAGTGATTTCACTTATAACGAGTTCGCATTTCACATCATCCACAGGGAACTTCTGCGCGAGTCGCGCCGAACGGGGCAATGGTGGCGCAATGTGCTGCGAAATCAGCCACATGTCTTCCAAGCAGCAATGAACGAGGTTGAAATCGTCCGAGCCGAACTGGAGCGCCGAACTATACTGTTGCCCGTGACCGAAACCGCACATGACCTTGCCTTCACTTTGATGCGGCAATACAACTTGCTTCCCACCGACGCTTACCATGTAGCCGTCGCTTTGGACGCAGGAGTTTCTGACTTCGTCTCCCTTGACGAAGACTTGCTCGCTGTTGACGGCATCACAGTCTACATGCCAACCTAAGTGGCACAAAGTGCTATGCTTTTTTGCAGGAGGTGCGAGAGATGGGAGAGAAGCCGAAAAGGCTTGAAGATTTGCCGCCAAAAATTCAGGAGGCACTGAAACGAAAAGGTTGGACTTATCCGCCAACGGAAGAGATGAAACGGCAGTGGAAAGAGGCTCAGGAGGAGTTGGCTGGTTGTCTTGACACAGACCCTGATTTGCTTGAGGAACTATGGCGAGAGATGGGGTGGAGGCGAAGTGGCAGAAAGGCGAAACTTCCATGACGCCCTTGAACCCATCGTTTACCTGAATTCGTCCTTCGTCATCGCTCATTGCGATAGGGGCGATCCCTTCCACCTTGAGTGTCGAGACTTCTTTGATAGGTTGCAAGCGGAAGGAGTGATTTGCGTTGTGAGCGATTTCGTTTACAACGAGGTCGCCTTTTACATCCTGAGGCAGGCTTTGATGCGTGAGGCAAGAAGGACAGGGCAGCGATGGGAGGATATCTTGAGGGTCGCTCCACATGTTTTTCAGGAAGCCATGAACAGGGTGGAAATCGTCCGAGCCGATTTGGAACGAAGGACAATCGCTTTGCCCATAACTGAAAATGCTCGTGACCTTGCCTTCACTTTGATGCGGCAATACAACTTGCTTCCCACTGACGCCTATCATGTAGCCGTCGCTTTGGACGCAGGAATTTCCGCCTTCGTCTCCCTTGACGAAGACTTGCTCGCTGTTGATGGCATCACAGTCTATATGCCGGTTTGATTTGCGAATTGCGTTATACTTTTCCGCAGGAGGTGCGAGAGATGGGAGAGAAGCCGAAAAGGCTTGAAGATTTGCCGCCAAAAATTCGGGAAGCGCTGAAACGAAAAGGTTGGACTTACCCGCCAACGGAAGAGATGAAACGGCAATGGAAGGAAGCATGGGAACGGATAATCGGCAGAGATGAGACAGACCCTGATTTGCTTGAGGAACTTTGGCGAGAGATGGGGTGGAGGCGAAGTGGCAGAAAGGCGAAACTTCCATGACATCCTTGAACCCATCGTTTACCTGAATTCGTCCTTCGTCATCGCTTTGAGGGCTCGCCGTGACCCGTTCCACCATGAATGCCGAATATTTTTTGATCGCCTTCAGGCAGAAGGCGTTGTTTGTGTGGTCAGCGATTTCGTTTACAATGAAGTCGCTTTCTACATTTTGCGGCGTTCCCTGCTTCGTGAGGCTCAAAGGACAGGGCAACGATGGGAAGATGTTTTGCGAACTGCTCCTTATGTCTTCCAGACTGCGATGAACGAAGTGGAAGTCGTTAAAGCGGAAATAGACCGCAGCACCGTTTATTTGCCCACTTCCGAGAGCGCCAAAGACCTTGCCTTTACTTTGATGCGGCAATACAACTTGCTTCCCACTGACGCCTATCATGTAGCCGTCGCTTTGGATGCAGGAGTTTCTGCCTTCGTCTCCCTTGACGAAGACTTGCTCGCTGTTGATGGCATTGCTGTTTACACTTGTCCGTGAAATTCGCATCTTCATCACTCGCCCCCGATGACCTTCACAGGTGTCCCGTCGCTAAGTCGTTCCAAGCCGCCTTTTATCACTTGGTCATTCTCGGTCAGCCCTTCAAGGATTTGCGCCCACTGGGCAGTTCGCATCCCAACTTTGACGGGCTTTTGTCGAGCAGTTTTGCCGTCAACGACGACGAAAACGCTTGTCTTCCCTTGCCATTCAACGATGCACTCATTGGGCACGACGAGGGCGTTAGGGATTCGCCTGACCACGATTTCGCCACGAGCAAATGAGCCGGGCTTAACCAACCTATCAGCGCCGGGCAAAATGACCTTAATCTTGAACTGGCGAGACGCTGCTTCGGCGACAGGGACGAGTTTGCTCACGAATCCCTTCAAGACTTGATTTGGCAGAGTGTCAACGCGGACGAAAACAGGTTGACCGTCTTGGCCTTTCGCAAAGTCGCTCTCGGACAGGTCAACCTCAAACTCGACTGCCCCTGCAGCCACTAACCTCATCAACGGAACTCCGGGCGAAACTGTGTTGCCGACTTCCACATTCTTGGAAGCGATATAGCCACTGACGGGAGCGACAATGACTGTCTTGCTGAGCATCGCCAGTGCGTTATCAAGCATTGCCTTCGCTTGCTCAACTTGAGCCTTTGCGAGTTCAATGTCTTTCGCTGCCGTTACCTTTCGGACGCGCCCTGCTTTTGCGAGTTTCAAAGTCGCTTGCAGTTGCTTAATTTGGGCTTGCAATGCTTCAATGTCTTTCTCAACAATTTGGCGACGCAGTTGCGCTGCTTTTGCCAATTCAAGTTGTGTTTCTGCTTGACGAAGTTGTGACCTCGCTGATTCAAGTTGTGAGCGCAAGATGTCTCGTTGCTTTTGAGCAGCCTGAGCATTGCGCAAGTTTGCTTCCGCTTGTTTCAATCTCTCTTCTGCGACTGCAATGTCTTCCGCCCTCGGACCTTCCAAAGTCAAGTCGTAAGCAGCTTTGGCAGCCTCGTAGGCTGCTTGAGCAGTTTCAAGTTGCCGTTGGGCTTCATCCAACTGAGCCTTAGCAACAGCGCCTTGCTCGTAAAGTTTCAGGGTGCGTTCGTAGTTGAGTTTTGCGTTTTTGTAATTCGCTTCCGCTGCGAGAAGTTGTTGTCTCGCCTGTTCCTTCTCTTGAGGGCGAGCACCCTCCCTCAATTTCTTCAAAGTCAACTCTGCTGCTCGCTTTTCTGCTTCGGCTTGCTGAAGTTGATTTCGCAATTGCTCGTCAACGATTTCCAACTGCCTCTCCAGTTCCCGAACACGATTGCGGGCGATTTCAACCAATGCTTCCGCCTGTTGAACAGACAAATCGGTTTCGCGGTAAGTCAATTCACGACTGGTTTGCAACTGTTTCAAGCGGCTCTGGAGTTGCTCCAGTTGAGCGAGCGCTTGTTCGACATCTGTGTCCGCTTGAGTCGATGGAATTTGGGAAGCGGCTTTGGCTTGTTCGTAGCGGGTCAAGGCTTGCATGTAAGCAGCCCTCGCTTGGTCAACTTGAGCGCGGATGGCTGTGTCGTCAAGCCGAATGAGAACTTGCCCTGCTTTGACGAAATCCCCTTCACGAGCGCCGACATAAACAACCCGACCCACCAATTCCGAACCAATGGTTACATCCTGCAGCGCCTTTATCGTTCCCATCACCTGGATTGTCTCTTGAAGTTCACGCCTCATCGGTCTGACAACTTCAACGGGAACTGCTGCCCTCAATTCCTCTTGCGCTTTCGCGAGTCCTCTCTGCAGTTGGATTTGCTGGCGGCGGGAGACATAAACGAGAGCGCCAGCAAGTAAAATCACAGCGCCAATAACAATCAGCCTGACTTGTCCATTCATCACCGTTCGCCTCCGTCAAGAGATGTTTGGGCAGAAGCGCTAAGGCTTTTAAGCAACTTGCGCACTTCCGATTCGCTCAAGCCTGTTGCGTAGACTAACCGAGCGAAGGCTTTATGGGCATCATAAAGTGCTTGAACTTCGTTAGCACGCGCCCTTGTCAGCGCCACCTGTGCGTCCCAAACTTCAACTTGAGTCCCGACTCCACCTTCATATCGGACCTGAGCCAACCTAAAGGCTTCTTCAGCGGATGCTAAAGCCGCTCGTGCGGTCTTTAACCTTTGGAGTGCGACTTGAAAGTTGCGGACAGCCTGCTCAACCTCAAGGGCAATTTGCCTCTCCAAATTTTCCCGCTGAGCCAATGCTTGCTCCAAAGTCGCCTCTCGCTCTCGGACGACGCTTTCCCTTCGTCCACTGTCAAAAATCGGGAACTGAACCACAAGGTTGACACCCCATTGGTAATCTTCGGCAAACCCAGTCTTCGTTTGGCGAACATAACTTCCCGTCAGAAGGACAAGAGGATTTTTGTCCGCTTTCGCCAATTTAACCAGTTCCTCTGCCGCTCTGATTTGCCACTCGGATGACCTGAGTTCAGGGCGGTTTGCCATCGCTTGCTTGATGAAAGGCTCACTTTGGATGAGTTCGGGAAGAACATCAAAGGGTTCGGGAAGCGAGACTAAATCAATTGATGCATTTGTCGGTCTGCCTAAAAGTTGGTTGAGGGCTGCCTTTGCCAAAGCGACCCCGTTTCGAGCCGCAAGCAGTTGTTCTTCCGCAGCGGCGAGTTCCGCCTCCGCTCTCAAAACATCAAACTTCGGCGCTACCCCTGCTTCATAGCGGGCTTGAGCGGTCTTCAAAACAATCTTGACTCGCTCAACGGCTTGACGGGCTACTTCCTCCATCGCTTGGGCTGCCAAAACATCGGCATATGCTTCCGTCACCCTGAGAATAAGTTGCGCTTGGACTGCTTGAACAGTGGCAGAAGTTGCGTTCACCTGAAATTCGGCGCTGCGAATGGATGCTGATTTCCTCCCGAAACTCAGCAAACTTTGGCGTATCTCACCGGTCAGCGTCCTCATGTCTCGCTTGACGATCTCAATGGAGACAGGCATTCCGGTCAACGGATTTGGGACGGTGAAACTGACCGTTGGTCCTTGTCTCCTTTGAACGCCGGTGAAAGTAAGTTCAGGTCGCCATTGCGTCTTTGCTTGTTCGCTTCTCGCCAAAGCCGCATCCAATTGTCGGTATGACAGGCGAATCAACGGGTGAGTCTTCAGGGCAATCTCAATGCACTGTTGAAGGGTCAAGGGTTGCGTTTCCTGCCCAACGGCAAAGGAAAGCGAGAAGAGAATAGGCAACACCGACAACCATCTTCTCATTTTGCGTTTTCCCCTCCGGGTGCAAGTTTTTTCTGATTCACAGCGCCGTAGAGAAGCAACTTCACCACTTCGGACACTAATCTCTTCGGTGGGATGCGCTTCACGAACGGTGCCAATCGGTTGTGGGCAAAGAAGGATTCAAAAAGCGCACCCCAGAAAGTTCTGGCAAAAATTGTCGGGTCTAAGTCATCCCTCAAGATGCCGGCTTCCTTCTGGGCGTTCAAGTAGTCCGACAACAGTTTCACGCCCGTGCGAATGATTTCCCCAACGATTTTCACCACTTCCTGATTCCTTTGCATCTCGCCGTGCATCATCAATGCCAGTTCCCGCTTTTCTTCCAGCATCTTCCAGATAGCGTTGCCGAGTTCAGTTAGAGTCTCTTCCACAGTCGCTTTTGGCGGCTGGGCGAGGATTTCCGCCATCTTCGGGAGCAAAGATTT
>Ga0326762_1000722_pt1 | contig 13819 bp, 12 predicted proteins | sample NORPS_S_FD_207669 | JGI IMG/M metagenome (GOLD analysis project Ga0326762, IMG submission 207669) | Hot spring sediment microbial communities from Norris Geyser Basin, Yellowstone National Park, WY, United States - NOR.PS_S | ecosystem: Environmental > Aquatic > Thermal springs > Near-boiling...
AAATACAAAAACTTTTTAAACATCAAAATGCATCTTCCTCCTTAATTTTGAGAGCCGGTTAACTTTACAACTGAAAACTCTCCCTTCAGGGCAGGGATAATTAGAAAAAGCTTATTAGCTTTCGTACTTGATCTTTTTGAAGGGGCTCTATGGCCTCTGGCGATGGGGGTTGCTAACCATCTCGATTGATATAAGGGTTAGTCCCGAGCCTGGGGCCATAGAGCTCCTCAGGAGATATAATATAGCTCTCAACTATGCAATAAACAGGGTTCTGAGCCTAAATCTGAGGAGCATTGGAGAGGTTCACAATGCTCTATACGGAGAGCTGGGAGAGTGGTTCGGTCCAAGCTAAGCCTTACCAGCCTAGGGATATTGTTGTTGATAGGACCCATGATGGAAACTCCTTGCCAAAGGCCTTCAAGAAATACTCATCCACTAGATACCAAGTTTGGGGGAGGAGAAGGGTGTCTTGAGAAGAATAAGATCCTATCATAGGAAGGCTAGGGATATCCTTGGGGACTGGGCTAGGAAGGTATCGCTGAAGATCGTGAGGCTTGCCAAGAAGCTTGGACACGCAGTTACCAGGGAGGATCTCAGAGGACTCATAGAATCGCTTAGGGAACTGCCCAAAGATCACAGGAAAACTCATCATAGGGTATAGGAGAATAGGGAAGTGGATCGATTGGCAGGCTGAGAAACATGGGGTTCCTTATGTGAAGGTCGATCCTAATGGGACGTCATCAACGTGTCCCAAAATGCGATTCCAAGGACTTGGAGAAGACAGAATATAGAAGACCTAGATGCCCCAACCGCGGTTTTGAAGCAGATAGAGACACCATTAGGAAGCTAAATATAAGGAAGAGGGCATTAAAGATCCTAGGCATATCTGGGGATCTCTGACCATCCCCTCTGCCTCTCGGATGACTGATGTATCCCCGAATAGATAGGGGGGACAGATGATCCGTCTGAAAGGGATGATGATAAAAAGATCAATGAAGACCTGAGGGCGGGAGAGGAGGTCAGTCAATATTATTATAAAAATATATTTATGTCTCTCTATCCCACCTTCTCTCTATCCTCGCTTATAATCGGTTCCATATCTATATAATACACTGGATAAACGAAGGAGAAAGTTTCTCTAGTGTTGGAGGTGGATCACGGTTTTATAGCTACCTTGAATATGCATGGCTCGAGGGATTTTTCGAATGCTTCTGCTGCATCTTCTATATCGTATATCTTTTCGATTCTCGTTTCTATTAGGCCTGCCTCAAGGATTCTTATTGCTTCCCTGAATTCTCTGAAGGTTCCGCATCTGGAGCCTATGATCTGGAGCTCTTTGACGACAGCTGGTGTCATGGCTATGTCTGAGGAAGATCCTGGGGTTGATTTTAGATATATAGTGCCCATAGGCCTAGCTATCCTTATGGCTAGGTTAAGTGCTCCGGGGTCTCCTGATGCCTCGAATATATAGTTGTACTGATTCTCCTTAACCTCCCCTCTATAGATTATGCTATCAGCTATCCCTCTGAACTCATCGGCCTTGGAGCTATTCTCTCTCGCAATAACATCTACGGAGAAGCTGTAGAGCTTCTTAAAGACCTGCACAGCCAGCCAAGCGATATTCCCGGTCCCTATTACAGCCACTCTGTACCCGGGCTTAGGAGGTCTGATGCTGAGGGCCCTGAGAATTGCTGCTAGAGGCTCCACGAATATACCCCTCTCTGGGGATCCTCTGAATATGTGTAGAGCTTCTACAGGTGCTATGAAGTAACTAGCCATGCCTCCATCGAAATCTATTCCAAGTGTTTTCTTACTAGGACAGTGTGTATAGAGCCCAGATCTACAGTATTCACATAGCCAGCAAGGGAAGTTTATCTCGCAAGAAACCCTTACATTAACAAGATCCTCTGGACCCTCAGCAACCCTCCCAACAACCTCATGACCAGGGATCAACGGGGTTTTAAAAAGCCTATACCTACCCAGATAGAAAGCCTTATCAGTGCCACATATCCCCACAAGCTCGCTCCTCACAAGAGCCCAACCGCTAGGAGGTCTAGGATCCTCAACATCGCCAACCTCGATCCTCCTAGCACCGTGTAGCAATACAGCCTTCAAACCAGCCCTCCTCTATATTCTCTCTTTCTTTCAATTCTATAGAAGATCATCTTTTCCATGCTGAGGTCTCGGGTGTTACCCTTCTGGTAGGGGGTTATTGGTTCTATCTCCACAGCCATCGGGCTTCTCAAAGCCCTCAAAACCATACACTTCATCATTGCTATAAATATCCACCTAGAAAGCTTAAAAGCCTAACATTCCAAATATAATCAAGAACCTAGAAAGCTGTGAAAGTCCTACTCCGCCTTGAAGGTGAGGTTTGCCAGGATTCAATGTTAAACTCGGAACGCTGTAGCGTATTTAGGGTATGGAATGCTCTTAAGCTATTGATGTAAAAATAATCGGTAGATTAGAGTTTGAACGGAGGTATAGCGGAAGATAGTTTCGATGGATTTGTAAGGAAATATCTAGATCTTGTTGAGAGGAATATTCATATCCTCCTATCGGGGAACCCTGAGATCCTCTATAATGCGTCATCCCATCTAATAAGGGCTGGGGGGAAGAGGCTGAGACCCCTCGTGCTTGGTCTCGTTGGGAGGGCATATGGGGTCGAGCCCGAGGTCTTGGCTATTGCGGGAGCCTCTGTGGAGATACTTCACAACTTCACCCTGGTTCATGATGATATCATGGATCGGGATGAGTTTAGAAGAGGTGTCCCCACTACACACAAGCTCTATGGGGATAATATGGCTATATTAGCCGGCGATCTACTATTCGCTAAATCCTATGAGGCGTTGGCCAGGTTATACGATCTTGGTGTGAGGTCTGAGAGTGTTATTAGATCTATTAAAACACTTATATGGGCCTCTATAACAGTTGCAGAGGGCCAGGCCATGGATCTCGAGTTAAGCAGGATTAGTGATGTTTCTGAGGAGATGTATATAGAGATGATCTATAAGAAGACATCAGCCCTTTTCATGGCATCCGCATACATAGGCGGGATCTTGGGCAATGCACCGGAAGAGGATCTAGAGAGGATCTGGAGATGCTTTAGAAGCGCTGGAATCGCTTTCCAGATAAGGGATGATCTTATAGGCCTTCTAGGCGATCCAAGCGTCACCGGGAAGCCCGTACTAAGCGATCTGAGAGAGGGTAAAAAGACTATAGCAGTCATATATACCCTCTCAAAGCTATCCCGAGATGAGAGAGAATATTTCCTAGGGGTTCTAGGTAATAGAAACGCCTCTAAAGAAGATCTGGAGAGGGCTAAGGAACTCATAATCAGGGCTGGAGGGGTGGACTATGCAGAAAAGCTTATAAGGAGCTATGTAGATGATTCCCTTAGAAACCTCGAGATGCTGAGGAATGCAGATAGGAGAATCATATCATGGATCAGGGATCTTATATTGAGACTCGCGTGGAGAGAGCGTTAATGAAGGGATTTCCATATATAGCCATAGATCCTAGATGCATATCCGAAAACCCAGAAGCCAGAGACTTAGCAGGAAATGAATACTGTGCCCAGGAGACACAGGAAACAATGATCATTAGTAGAGGATGCATCGATAAATGCTCTAAATGCTTCGTTGAAGTCCCATATGAGATCGCTAGTAAACTATTTCTAGACCCAGTTAGTGGCAAAATTATATGTGATTTCTTAATAATATGGGAGGGATCCGGCGAAGGGCTGTACATAGGGAGAAATGTAGAGGCACATGTTATCGAGGCTACGGGTCATAATATATATAGCATTGTATCTGAGGGTGATCATGTTAGGAGCAGATCCAAGATCGCCTATATAACCACCGGGAAAGGGGAGGTGAGAACCCTCAGAGCTGGTGTTGATGGTATCATAGTATATATCTCCCAGGAGCTCACGTCAAAGCCTGAAAAACTCCTATTCGTAGTTGTTGGTGGGGACAATGTCAGGAGGGCCAGGATCTTTTGAGGTTACAGAGGATATTAAGAAGCTTGTGCTCAGACATGCTCTAGCAAACGCCCTAAAGCATGGTGGAAAGGCCTCTCCAGGCCCTGTAATGAATAAGGTTCTTGGTGAGAGGCCCGAGCTTAGAGCATATGCTAGGGAGCTGGCTAGAGTCGTTAAGGAGGTTATTGAGTATGTCAATAGCTTGTCCCAACAGGATCTCAATAGAATGGCTAGAGAGTTAGTACCCTCTGAGGGGGGTGAGAAGCGTGAGGAGGTAAGGGGGCTCCCACCGCTTCCAGATGCCGATAAGGGGGTTGTAACTAGGTTCGCTCCGAACCCGGATTTCGTGCTTCATCTGGGTAATGCTAGGCCTGCTCTTCTTAGCTATATATATGCTAAGGAGATCTATAGGGGTAAGATGATTCTAAGGCTTGAGGACACAGACCCTAGGATAAAGGTTCCCATGCCGGAGGCTTATTGGGCGATTAAAGAAGATCTCAAATGGCTGGGTGTATCATGGGATGAGGAGTATATACAGAGCCTCAGGATGGAGCTATATTACCAGGTTGCTAGGGAGCTTATAGAGAGGGGGGGCGCATATGTGGATCTATGCAGTAGGGAGGAGATATCAAGGAAGAGGGCTAGCAGGAGTGGGTGTCCACATAGGCTTCAGAGTGTTGAGGATAGCCTGGAGCTATTTGATAAGATGCTCTCAGGCTTTTTCAGCGAGGGCGGGGCTTCTCTAAGAGTTAAGACGGATCTGGATCACCCGGATCCCAGTATCATTGACTGGATAGCAATGAGGATCATAGATACCTCTAAGCATCCCCACCCCATCGTAGGGGATAGATATATAGTCTGGCCCACCTATAATTTCGCAGCAGGTGTGGACGATCATCTCATGGGGATTACACATATTATAAGGGGTAGAGAGCACATGCAGAACACGATAAAGCAGGGCTATCTATATAAGCACATGGGCTGGAGCTATCCACATGTAATCAACGTTGGCAGGCTTAGGCTGGAGGGCTTTATACTAAGTAAATCAAAGATAAGGGCTATGATAGAGAAGTATCCAGGAAGATTCAGTGGGTTCTCAGACCCCAGATTCGGTACTCTAGCAGGGCTCAGATCTAGAGGAATACTGAGAGAGACTATTAGGGACACTATATACTCTCTAGGGGTTAAGGTGAGCGATGCAACCATCTCCTGGGATAACCTCGCCTCTTTAAACAGAAAGAAGCTAGATCCTGTGACGAGAAGGATAATGTTTGTCCCAGATCCTGTGAAGCTATATATAGATGGGCTTCCGGAGCACCTCTATAAGTTAGAAATGCCTTTCCACCCAGATAATAAGGATCTAGGGTCTAGAGTGCTAAGTGTTGATGTTAATAAGAAGGGTGCCTATGTATATATATCTAAGAAGGATCTAGATACACTAACCAACTCCAAGGCGTTTAGGCTCATGGAACTCGCAAATGTAGAGCTTACAGACTATGATGAAGATAAGGGAGTTGCAACTGCTAGATATATGTCCTCCAACCTCCATGATGCCAAGAAAATGGGGCTCCCTATTATCCAGTGGGTTTCTCAGAAGCCTGTCAAAGCTATTCTGAGGATCCCGGATGGGCTTAGATATACCCTATATAGAGGGCTTGTGGAAGACACGTTGCTATCCATTGAGGACAGCGTTATCCAGCTTATGAGAATATGTTTTGCAAGAGTTATTGAGAAGATTGGTGGGAAAATAATAATGCTAAAGATCCATGATTAATGCCTTTAGAAAGGTATTACAACCTGAAAGCCTCGCCCTTCAGGGCGGGAGGAGGTCAGCAATGGCTGTGGGTATTTATCGCTAATAATATGATCTCTATGGATATACCCAGGAAAAATATATTTATCCATGGGTATAATTTATATGAGGCTGCTATGAATGGTTAAACTCGAGATATCTTCTCCAGCCTTCAGAGAGATCTATAGAGTTGATAACGAGGGCATCCCGGTCTTTAAGAGTTATATTGCCGGTGAGTGGGTTGAGGGCAGGTTTTTCCACGATGTGAAATCCCCGATAGATCAGTCTATAATAGCGAGGATCTCGATCCCTTCCTCCGACGATATCGAGAGAGCCCTGGAGATCGTTTATAGATATGGTAGGTGGGATATTAGGAACCTGCCTGGATATAAGAGGCTTGACATACTCCATCGAGCTGCGGATCTTTTGGAAAGCAATATAGATGATATAGTTAACTCCCTGATCCTGAATGCTGGAAAGACCCTCGGATCTGCTAGGGGAGAGGTTAAGGCTTCCATCGATAGGCTTAGAAGAGCTGATCTAGACCTGAGGAGGATCCAGGGGGACTATATACCGGGCGATTGGAGCGACGAAACCACGGAGACAGAGGCGATAGTTAGGAGAGAGCCTGTAGGAGTTGTCCTAGCAATAACCCCATTTAACTACCCCCTCTTCGACACAGTTAACAAGCTATCATACTCCGTGATAGTTGGTAACGCCTTTATGGTTAAGCCATCATCCCTAGACCCGATCCCTGTGGTGATGTTCATAAGACTCCTAGAGCTAGCCGGCTTTCCTAAGAGAGCTCTAGCACTCCTAACCCTGAGGGGAGGGGATATGGAGAAGATCCTCGCAGACCCCAGGATAGGAGCTATTAGCCTCACAGGAAGCACGGAGACAGGTTTGAAGATACTAAGATCTGCTGGCATAAAGCAGTTCGTTATGGAGCTAGGGGGCGGCGATACAGCTGTAGTTCTTGGCGATGCAGATCTAGAGTGGAGTGCGCAGAGAATCGCCAGGGGTATATATAGCTATAGCGGTCAGAGATGTGATGCTATAAAACTGGTGCTTGCTGAGGAACCAGTTTACGAGAAGATCAAGCGTCTCCTGGTAGATGAGCTGAGAAAGGTGAGGATCGGAGATCCCAGGGATCCTTCAGTAGATATGGGACCCCTCATAGATGTTGAAGCAGTTGACAATATGATCAAAGCTATAGAGGACGCTCTCTCCAAAGGCGGTAAAATACTTACTGGAGGTAAGAGGCTTGACAACACATATATAGAGCCCACATTGATCGAGGCTCCTAAGGAGAGGCTTGAAGAGATAGAGGCATATAAGAAGGAGATCTTCGCGCCAATCGCGATCATAACTAGCGTTAAAAGCGTTGAGGAGGCAGCTGAGATAAGTAATAAGAGACCCTATGGGCTTGACGCAGCTATATTCGGGAAAGATATAAATAAGATAAGGTATCTCATAAGGCATCTAGAGGTGGGCGCAATATATATAAACGACTACCCGAGACATGGTATAGGCTACTATCCATTTGGTGGTAGAAAGAACTCGGGGATCGGTAGGGAGGGGATAGGCTATTCAATCGAATATACAACTGCATATAAAACTATAGTCTATAACTATAAGGGTAAGGGGATATGGGAATACCTCTAACTCGACGGCCTTTAGCTTTATAATGTGAATCTTATAGACTCTTATACATTCTAACAATTTCATAGATATCGATACATATCTTCATAATTATCAATATGTTTTAATGAATTTTCAATATGATTTTTATAGATGTATATAAAATAATAATAAGATTTTTAAGGGAGTAAGGTAAAGAGTTTATTAGGTGATGTGATGCCCATACTCTTCATAGACCCGCTTGATTTGTGGCTAATGATGCTTGGAGCAACACTGTTGGTAGCAGCCTATGGCGTGTATATTAATGTTGTGAGGCTTAGAAGTGTTAGCGAGATCTCTAGGAGCCTTGGAGGCGGGGGTCAAGAGGTTAGTGAGGCTCTTAAGCATGCCCTCCCCATGGATGTGGTCTTGATTAACAAGGGTATAGGTCTATACTTCGCATTTGTGGGTGTGTATGCACTAGCCTCAGGTCTGGTAGGGACTTTTCTCTGGCCCCTACCAGGGAGTTATAATATAATTCTAATAAATCCATGGGCTCTGTTTGGGATAGCTCTTCTAATCATAGGCATTGCGCTGTGGAGCGGTATAAACCCGAAATATATAGCTATTCCTCTAGCACCTCTGGGCATACCGGTTATAGTTTATAGCTTTGTGATATGGAGTATGAGGTTGACTAGAACGCCTGAGCTATCTGGTCTCATGTACTTCCTAATAGGCCTCTCAGCACTATTATCGCCTCTAGTGCTTAGAGAGAGCAGCTATAGAAGAGCTATGGGTTGGCTGGCCATAGTATTTCTAGTCGTTGCTGCAGCTATAGCCATATTCATAGGGGCTAACGCGTCCTTCGGCCATGTAGCTGGCTGGGGTAAGTGGACTCCCTGGTATGGAGCTGTCAATGTAACTGGCTAGCTATATAGCGAAGAGCGGATCTTCGTAAAAGTAAAGCTTTTTTAAATTTTCTTCTCTTTAATTGATATATTCCTGGTCTACATTAATATTTATAGCCGGTGTCTTGTCTTGAGCTGGTCTGTGTTAGAGCTCCTTAGAAGGGATCCTGAAGCGCTTAAGAAGCATGTTAGGAAGAGATTAATGGATACTAGTATTGTTGATAGGGCCAGGGAGATCGATAATGCCTGGAGGAAGTTCCAGGCAGAGATCAACGAGGTTAGGCATAGGCATAACGTTATAAGTGAGAGGGTAGCGAAAGCTCCTCCCGAGGAAAGGAGAGCCCTGGTTGAGGAGGCTAAGAGGCTCTTGGAACAGCTCCAAGAGATGGAGAGGAAGATGAAGGAGCTTGACGAACTCTGGGAAAAGACTATCCTATCTCTACCAAATACTGTGCATGAGAGCGTGCCTATCGGTGATGAGAATGCTTCCAGGCCTATAAGGGTTTGGGGGGTTGCTAAGGTCTATAGAGAATATATAGATCAGTTTCTTAGCGAGACATCTAGAAAGGGTGTTGAGATGAGCTACCAAGTAATTGATTGGAGACCCATTGGCCATGCAGATATGCTTGAACATGTGCTAGGGCTTGGAGATACCGAGAAAGCCTCTGAGGTGGCTGGCTCTAGGTTCTACTACCTATTCGATGACATTGTATGGCTTGACATGGCTCTTCTATGGTATGCCATTGACGTGCTTACCCAGAGGGGCTACACACTTGTTATACCCCCGTACATGCTTAGGGGCGCTGTTATGATGGGTGTAACGGATTATGAGGGTCTTAGAGACGCTATATATAAGATCGAGGGTGAGGATCTATACCTCATAGGGACTGCCGAGCATTCACTAGCAGCTCTCCACATGGGCGAGGAGATCGCTGAGGATATGCTCCCCCTAAAATATGTTGGTATAAGCCCCTGCTTCAGAAGAGAGGCTGGCGCCGGTAACAGAGATCTCAAGGGTATATTCAGGGTTCATCAGTTCCACAAGGTCGAGCAGTTCGTATTCTCACTCCCGGAACAGAGCTGGGAGATACATGAGGAGCTGATCAGGAACTCAGAAGATCTATTCCAGGGTCTGGGACTACCATATAGAGTTGTTAACATAGCCTCCGGAGATCTAGGTGCCCCAGCCGCTAAGAAATACGACCTCGAGGTGTGGATGCCCGCCCAGGGAAGGTTTAGGGAGATGGTAAGCGCTAGCAACGATCTTGATTGGCAGAGCTATAGACTCAAGATAAGATTTGTAAGAAAGAGAGGAAGAGTAAAGGGCTATCTACATACGCTCAACTCAACAGCTATAGCCAGCACTAGAACAATAACAGCCATACTCGAGAACAATCAAGACCCGGAGGGAGTTATAGAGATACCTAAAATACTTAGAAAGTATCTAGAGCCGTTCGCAAGAGCCCCCAAGGAGTATATATATCCCAGGAAGAAGGCTAGCTAAATTGAAACCTAGCCAGAAGACCCTATCTAGTCTAGGTATCTGGGCAGTTGCCGAACTGACGAATAGTTAAATATCAGTGAATGCTTATAAATATTTGGAGTCATCTCAGATGGGAGCCCCATGGCGTTAGAGCTCGACAGGCACCTATACAGCTCGGGTGAAGCTGGTGAACCCACACCAAGGCCCAACCCCGCTAACAGAAATACAAGTATTTGAAAGCATCATCAAATACCGTTAGCGGGGAAACGCTCTTTAAAATATCTAATTTTTATAATAATAAGTCGAACTAATGCTTATAAATTTAAATCCTAGTCACAGGGTTTGAAACGATCCTCCTAAGAGGGTAGCATATAAGCATATATCTCTGAATCTTAATCTAAAAGCTTCATTGCAGACTATATATGGATGCTCACGGGTGGATGGGATGAAGTATGTGATCAAGGCTAGGATAGAGATTGAGGGTAACGTTGATAGGCCGGATATAATAGGAGCTATATTTGGTCAGACTGAGGGGCTATTTGGTCAGGAACTAGATCTTAGGATCCTACAGGAGAGAGGGAGGATCGGGAGGATCTATGTTGAGACAAGGACCCAGGGGAATAAAGTCGTTGGGGAGATCCTGGTGCCATCGAACCTAGATAGAGTAGAAACGGCATTGGTAGCTGCGATGATAGAGAGCATCGATAAGGTAGGGCCATATAATGCGAAGGTCCAGATAACAGATATAGTTGACATGAGGATAGAGAGGATAAAGAAGATAGTTGAGAGGGCAAAGGAGATACTCAACAAATGGGCGAAAGAAAAAACTCCAGATCTAAAGCAGATTGTGGAGGAGATAGAGTCAAGTATAAAGATACCCGAGCCAATAGCATATGGACCAGAGAAGCTGCCAGCAGGTCCAGAAATAGATTCTAGCGACACGATAATCCTTGTAGAGGGAAGGGCTGATGTCATAAACATGCTTAGATATGGCTATAAAAACGTAATCTCAGTAGAAGGGGCACAAGGCAAGGTGCCAGAGACAATAGCGAGGCTAGCTCAGAGGAAGACGGTGATCGCTTTTGTAGACGGGGATAGAGGCGGGGACATGATCCTGAAGACATTGCTGAAGTCAGTGAAAATAGACTATATAGCGAGAGCACCTCAGGGCAAGGAGGTAGAACAACTAACAGGGAAGGAGATAGAGAGAGCTCTGAAGAACATGGTGGCAGCGTCAGAATATCTGAAGCAGATCCAGGAGAAGAGGGAGGTAGAAGAGGTGAGGGTGGAGGAGCAGGAGCAAGAGGCACGGGCTACACAGGCAGAACAGGCTCAGCTAGAAACTCTCATAGAGATCCCAGATAAAGTAGCTGAGGATGCAAAAACACTTATAGGAACACTGACAGGGATACTCTATGATGCATCGTGGAATCCAATAGAAAAGCTAACGGTAAGAGATCTATATGAGAGGCTATCAGCGAAAGAACCAGGGACTGTATATGCAGTTGTATTCGATGGGATAATAACCCAGAGGATGATAGATATAGCAAAGGAGAAGAGAATAAAGCTATTAGTGGGAGCCAGAATAGGCTCTATAACAGGCAAGCCTGAGGAGATAGAGATGCTAACATTCAGCGACATAGGCGTGTTATAGAAATAAATCCTTTCAACCCTATATCAGATCATTTTTCCTTTCTACACATGCCCCTGGACACTCTCTCTGACGAAGTTGCCACATCTATCTCAATGAACATTGAACCCAGGGCTTCTATTTCATGTGTTGATCCCTGGATCCTCAAAACATTGACCAGAGATCCATCACAACCACATCCATAGCCTAGGATCCTTAAAACATACAGTCCTAAAGAGCGAGGCTGTTACAAAATTTGAACCAGTTATAACCCCTCCCAGCCCTTTAGGGCTGGGAGGGTTTCATTGTTATAAGCTATAGTATCTATTTAAATAGGATAGCTGTCATGGTGTGAATAGGTTGAGAATCCTTGTCCTAACCGGGAAGATCGCGTCGCAGCTTGTTAAGTCTGTTGCTAGTGAGATCTCGAGATCTCTTGGAGTTGAGATAGATGTTGATGTTTTGGACGTGCCGGTAGCTGCTCTCATGACTGTTAAGGATGTGTTGGAGCATCTTTCGAAGAAGGTTTCAGAGGCTAAGAAGTATGATATGATCATAGCGCCTGGCCTTCTAATAGGTGATCTAGATATCGTGAACAGGGGTCTCGGTGTTAGTTGTTATAAGGGTAGCAGGTATATCGGAGATCTACCGATCGTTGTGGAGGAGATATTGAGAAAAGGGGTGAGGCTCTCGACATCTAAGCCGGCAGATTCTGTTTTAGAGCTATCCAGGAGATCTGATTATAGGAAGATTCTCGAGGAGATAGAGAATAGATCTCAGATGGCTTTCAGCATAGGATCTATATCTATACCATTGAGCCCGCCACCATTCAGAATATTGGCCGAGGTAAATATAGAGGGTTCCATAGATAGTGTTGTGAAGGAATCTATTAGGATGTCAAATAGCGGAGCAGATATAATAGTGCTAGGTACCTCAGCAGATAGCGATAATCCCGAGGTAGTTGCTAAAGCCGTTAGAGAGGTTTCGAAGCGCGTTAATAAGCCCATAGGGATAGATTCTATAAATCAGAGGGAGATCGAGACAGCTGTCTATGCTGGTGCGCAGCTTGTCATGAATATAAGCAGATCCTACTTTGGTATGGTCGAGAGACTGCCGAAGGATATAGCGTATGTGCTGGTTCCAGAAAGCGTTGAGGATCTTACGGCACAGGCTAGGGTGAGAACACTGGCTAAAGATCTTGAGGATCTGAGGGCCATGGGAATCGACAAAGTGGTGCTGGACCCCGTGATACCGCCTCCAAACTTCGGGGCCCTCGAGGGAATCTATGCGGTGGCTCTCACTAAGAGGCATATCCCCTCAGCACCTGTTCTGATGAGCTCTGCTAATATTGTGGAGATGATCGATGCGGATTCTATAGGGATCAACGCCCTAATAGCCAGCTTCGCTCTAGAGGCTGGTGCATCGGTTATTCTTGTCACTGAGGATAGCTGGAAAACAAGGGGCTCTCTTGCAGAGATCGCAAGAGCCTCTTTAATGTGCTCGATATCGTATGCTAGGAAATCCCCTCCAAAGGATCTGGGAATAGATCTCCTTGTCGCCAAGTCTAAGGAAAAGCCCCACAGGATCCCCATAGGATTTGAAGAAGATGTCATCGTTGATAGATATATACCCCCGGCGAGAATCGATAAGGAGAAATTCTTCTACATACAGCTGGACTATGAGAATAACTATATAGAGGTATATATATTCCAAGGTGGAAAGGATAAGGCATTATATAGAGTTAGGGGTAGGGATCCGAGGAGTGTTGGGAGAGTATCCCTCAAGCTCTCAGGAGTCCAAGATCCCGAGCATGCTCTCTACCTAGGTGTGGAGCTTGCGAGGGCATATGAAGCCCTGAGGCTGGGGAGAAAATACGAGCAGGACAAGCCACTATCTATATAGAGATAATACCTACTTATATCTCACTCATATTTCACTCGTATCTCAGCGCCCTAACAGGATCCATCCTAGACGCGCGCCACGCAGGGTAGAAGCCGGCTACCATGCTCACTAGGATAGCTACAGCATATGCTATCACAACCATGTCCAACGGTATCACCGGTGTATATGAAAGGTTTACTTGCTGCCCTCCGAAACCAGGCCCACCAGGGCTTGGGCCCGGGCCTCTGGGCTGCGGTGTTCTGAGAAATGGGTAGCTCAATATCTGTGGAAGAATGTTGGCTCCTATGACCCCTATAACTATCCCTGTTAACCCCCCTATGATCCCTATTAGTGATGATTCCGCAATATAGAGTAGCAGTACATCTCTATTCTTATATCCAATGGCCTTCATAACACCAATCTCTCTCGTCCTCTCTAAAACAGTTATCATTAAGATGTTCATAGTCCCCAGCCCCGCAACGCTGAGGGATATCCCGGCTATTGATGCTAGGAGCAATCCAAA
>Ga0326762_1000726_pt1 | contig 13755 bp, 18 predicted proteins | sample NORPS_S_FD_207669 | JGI IMG/M metagenome (GOLD analysis project Ga0326762, IMG submission 207669) | Hot spring sediment microbial communities from Norris Geyser Basin, Yellowstone National Park, WY, United States - NOR.PS_S | ecosystem: Environmental > Aquatic > Thermal springs > Near-boiling...
GCTCGGGTTCCTGAACAAGCTCCTGGTCGCACCGATCAGGAGGTCATCGATAGTGCTGGGAAAGGTGCTGGCGGCCTCGGTCAGGGCCCTGGTCCAGGCGATGATGGTGCTCTTGATGGGGCTGGCGTTGGGGATTAGGCTCACGCCCGCTTCGCCCCTGCTGGTCGCCGGAGCTGTCGCATCGATTTTCCTGCTCGCCGTCTCGCTCTCCTCTCTGGTCATCGCCATTACCCTCCGGCTCAAGAGTTGGGAGTACCACATGGCCGTGGCGAACCTCCTGAACCTTCCGATGATGTTCACCAGCACAGCCCTCTACCCGCAGACGCTGATGCCCGACTGGATGAAGCCTCTGGCCACGCTGAACCCCCTGACGCACACGATCGAGCTCCTCAGGAGCGCCCTACTGTATGGGAACTCGGTGGACCTCGCCGCCTACCAGTTCCACCTCGCATACCTCTCCGCCTTCGTTCTATTGGCCGCTGGCCTCGGGTCCTACGCAGCCAACAGGTTCCTCAGCGCCGAGCGCTGAACTTTGCGAGTGACGGTTTGGGGATCAACCGGGTGACGATTTCCTCCTCCGTCCCATCACGAGCGAGGCGCACAGAAGCGCGGTATTAATGACCAGCAGCAGAGGCACGACGTAGGTCGTTATGGGCTCTGCGAAGTACTGGGTAGAGGTAGTGGTGGTGCTCAGGGTTGTCATGGTGATCTGTGTGATTGTGGTCGTGGTCGATTGTGTTGTAGTGGTGGAGTAAGTCGTTGAACGGGTGAGGGTGGTCGTAGTGGAGATGGTTGTGGGATAGGTTGTGAGCTGGGTCGTGGTGGTAGTCACGAATGAGGTCTGGGTTATGGTGGTGGTCCTAATGTCGTAGACGATCGTCGAGCTGGTAATCGTTCTGACTGTAGTCTGGGTTGTAGTAACGGACCTAACGTCGTAGAGTGTTGTCGTCGATCTGACAATTGAGGTGGAGGTGACTGTCGTGCTGAGCGTTAACGTAGTGAGAATGGTACTTGTAGTCGTCGTTGTGGTGGTGACGACCAATGTATCAGGGCAGAACCAGCTATAGAACGCGTCGCCTGCTGCCTGTGAGTTGAAAGTCGGTGTGAAGGTCGCTGCTGCCGGTGCAGGAAAGTCCTGTGTTATGATGGGCGTTTTGACTGTGGGTGTCACCATGCTTATCGTGAAGCTTACGGCTTCAGTGGTCACCCCTTCGAGGAGGACTGCGTGATATGCCGGCCAGCCCGACCAAGTAATTCCGGCGTAGAGCAGGCAAGACTCTGTTGAGGTTGAATCCTCTGCATGCAGGCTCAAATATCCCGTCGCGAGAACTAATGCATGCAAAAGGTCGCCTGTCGAAGAGTTGATTGCGAACAGCACCGCATTTCCTCCAAAGACGTTCGTCGCTCCCACACCGTAGGCAAGGCCTCCGACCATCGACAGCGATGAAATCTCATCGGATGCCGGTGTCCCATAGGTCTTTGCGAACTCTAAATTGAGTGTTGCAGCGTCGAGTCTCATGAACAGGAACTCCCAGTACCTGTTAGGATCGTAATGAGCGCCCGCTACGTAGACCTTACCTCCCGTAACGACGATGTCGCGTCCTTCCGCCTCTTGTGAAGTCTTGAAAACCTTAGAAAGCTCGTGGTTCCCTGTAACAACATCGAACCTTGAGATGAATAGATCTCCGGCATAGGTCCTACCAGTCACGTATAGCTTATTGCCGGACAATATGACCGAGTTCGCTACCTCGTATGCACCCAGCCTCGTCACCGTAAAGTTGAAGAGCTTGGTCCATACAACAGCCAGGTCTGAGGTTCTGACTGCAAGTAGATGGGCTCCCGAATCTGACATACCGGCTACGTATAGAGTTGACCCGTCGGGACTGATGTCCAGTCCCCGCGGCAGATCTGTCCCGTTAATATCGTAGACCGCCGCGCCGAGGAGGTTGCAGTTCGCGTCTAACTTCACCAACAAGACGTTCGTTGGGTTAGCTCCATAGGTGGTTTCGCCTACGATATAGATGATCCCACCATAAGCGACGGCTCTCCAGCCACGGTCACGGAACCATAGGTTGACCGCGACGCTGCACTTATGCGAGTTGTCCGCTCTGCTGAATATCGAAAGGAAGAGGTTAGGCGGATCCGGACCAAAGCTTTCAGTCTCACCCACAACATAGATGTAGTGCGAGTCGACAAATATTCCGAAACCCCAATCCCGGTTCGTTCCTCCGAAGGATTGCTTGAAGGTCATTGCCTCCGCGTTTGCTGTAACGAATTGTGTACTGATGAGTACAGCTAAGACCACAAGCGTTTTCACGGCTCTCCTCATACAAGTTAAGCCCTGAACCGCAGCGCTAAAATTCTTACGAACGTGAAGAATCCCTACATACCTTGGACGATATCTTGGACGCTGCGCAAAAGTGATCGCCTTAACCCTTAGGCTCTGAGGCCGGGAGGTCCGCAAAATGTCCATCAGCGCCGAGCGCTGAACCTCAGGACTGTTCTCCTAGAACGCGCTCTATTATCTCGGACTTGGAGAAGGGTGCGAGGTCTCCGAGGTCCTGCCCGATCCCGACGAAGAGTATAGGCTTCCTGACGGCATAACAGACCGATATCGCGGTCCCTCCCTTCACGTCGCTGTCCAGCTTCGTCAGGACCACGTAATCGACACCGACGTAGGCGTCGAACTGCCTCGCCTGCTCGACGGCCGCGTTCCCTGCCAGGGCGTCTCCGACGTAGATCACCCTCCTCGGCATCGCCACCCTCCTGATCTTCCTCATCTCCTCGAGTAGGTTCCTGTTAAGCTCCGACCGGCCGGTGGTGTCGATGAGGACGACTTGCGCCCTGCTCGACTTAGCTGAGGCTATCGCGTCGACCGCCACAGCAGCAGGATCGGCGCCGTACTTCTGGCTCACGCACCTCACGCCTACCCTCTCGGCCAGAGTCCTCATCTGCTCTATCGCAGCGGCCCTGAAGGTGTCAGAGCAGGCGATCACAGGTGTCAGGCCGTTCCGCTTCAGGAATAGCGCGATCTTGGCTACCGTCGTGGTCTTCCCTCCTCCGTTGGGGCCGACGAGAGCGAGTACTGCAACCGCCGCGTTGCTGGCAGGCCCGAGGAGAGGATCTTGACGACCTCGGAGAACCTCCTGGTCTTGATCTCGTTCTCGTCCGTCTCGACGAAGGCGTCTATCGGGATGCCGAGGAAGAGGACGATGCCGCTGGACCTGACGGTGTAGTTGTAGCGCCTCGCCACCACGCCGTGAGCTCCCTCGTGGACGATCAGAGCGACGACTATCCCCAGCCATCCGTAAAGCAGAGGGAGGTACGGGTTCATCCTTGGGAGCAGGACGTAAGACGCGGGGCCTAGCTCCCTCTGGACTTGCTGGACTTCGGGCCTCGTCAGCATCAGCGTCAGCGATGTCAACAGGAAGTACGCGGCCACTCCGGCCAGCAAGGGGAGCGCGATCGCTGAGGCTAAACCGAAGGCCCCAGCGAACCTGCTCCTCCCAAGGACCTCGAAGACCGCAGAAGCCCTTTTGGTCCTGATGATGATCAGAGGAAACCGCAACTCCACGTTCTCGCCTAACCTCATCCTCCGTCGTCTTGCGGTCCCTGCTGGTAATAAGGTCACCCTCGACCCTCCACACCGCACGCCGCTTTTCTAATCGGTACTCGACAGCTGTGTCATGCTACTCCGTCACCGATGTGCTTGCTCGAGCCACTAACGAATCGACCGCACTCTCCAAAACAACTGCAAAATAGCCAGTAGCCCTCCCTCTCAGTAGATGATCAGGGTCGAGGGGCTGGAGGACGTAGGTGACTTGGTTTACACGTTGGGCCGCGTCCTCGAGGCAGTTAAGCCGGGCTGTCTACTGGGCCGTCACGTCAAGAGGGTTGGGAGAAGGCTCATCGTGGAGGGTAAAGTGATAGAGCTCGACGAGTTTGACGACTTCGTCGTCCTCGCGGTGGGGAAGGCATCGTACTCCATGGCGGCCAAGATGCTCAAACTCCTTGAGGGGAGGCCAGTCTGGGGGGTTGCCGTGTTGCCCCGCGGCTACGAACCGCCCGGAAGCCTCCAGCCCCTCGAAACGATCCACGCATCGCACCCCAAACCCGACTCGTCAAGCCTGACGGCGGGACAGAAGGTCCTCGAGTACGCTCGAAGCTGCGGCGAGAGGTCACTGGCATTCGTACTTCTCTCCGGTGGTGCGTCGTCGCTCTGCGTCGTTCCCGCCGGCGATTTGACAGTGGAGGAAGTGGCTGCGGCCTCAGCGGCCTTGATGCGGGCTGGAGCCTCGATAGAGTAGCTCAACACGGTCCGCAAGCACCTCAGCGCCATCAAGGGCGGCTGGCTCGCGAAAGAACTCAGGTGCAGAACCTACGCCCTCATACTCTCCGACGTGGTCGGCGACAGGATAGATGTGATAGGATCAGGTCCCACCGCACCGGACCCCACGACGTACGCCGACGCGCTCAAGGTATTAGCGAGGAGGAGGGCCGACGTGCCTGAGAGGGTTGTAAGATATTTGGAGGCCGGCGCACGAGGCGCCTACCCGGAGACGCCGAAGCCCGGAGACCAGTGCTTCAGCAAGGTCCGCAACGTGGTGGTGGGCAGCAACCTGGACGCCGTCAAGGCAGCAGCATCGGCCCTCAGCAGAAGAGGCATCAAGACGCTCCAGCTGACGAGCATGCTCTCAGGCGAGGCCCGTGAAGCGGCCCGTTTGCTGTCGGCCATCGCCAAGGACATCAGAAGGTCCGGGATTCCACTCAGACCTCCTGCAGCCGTCGTGGCAGGAGGGGAGAACGGTCGTAACCGTCAGGGGCAGCGGTGTGGGAGGCAGAAACCAGGAGCTCGCCCTTGCTCTAGCTGTAAACCTCAGTGATGTGGAAGGGTTCGTGGCCGCGTCGATGGGGACGGACGGGATCGACGGGCCGACCGATGCCGCAGGAGCCGTGGTGACCGATGATACGCTCCGACGCGCAGCCGAGAAGCGCCTGAACCCAGAAGAGTACCTCGAGAACAACGACTCCCATACGTTTTTCAAAAAAGTCGGAGGCCTGATCTACACTGGCCCTACGGGGACGAACGTCGGCGACATAACCATACTCCTAGTCTAAGGCAGCGGGATGACAGTAGGCCCGGCTACCGAGGCGGCTGGCTGAGTAGCCAGCTGAGGTCCGACTCTCTACGCCGTGTCTTCACTTTTTCATGTAGTGCGTGGACGATCAACGGCAGGGCTTTCGTCGCATCGCAAAAACACTGCTGATCATATCCTTCAGAGGTCTTTTTGCCCCAGCTCTTTCCCTCCTTAAGCGTAGCCCCAGAGAGACCGCTCCAGTGACGGTTGTTCGTGGTTATGTATAGCATACCGAAAGAACAGTATTATGGTTGATTTCAGAAGGAAGGTAAAAATATTTACTGGCTTTTCTCCTTCGCGCATATTCCAAAATTATTAAGAAAGTATTGATCAATGCAATTATCAAAAATATTAGACTAATTAACATGATGTCGATAGTGGTGCTGTAATTTAGTGCTTGAATATAGAGTATCCCAAGAAGTAAGGTGGAGACACCGCATATGATTCTAGCTGTTAATCTCATGGCGAATGTGGAGGTTGATGCAGATCTATAACTAATATATCCCGTTATTACTAATAATCCTAGATATAAAATCCCGTCCAAGTTTTTAGTTGTCGCGTCTATTAATGTTAAACCTTCAGACCTCAAGAAAAGACCTTCTCTTACTCCTCCCAATGTCAGTACCGACAAAAAGGTCGAGTACATTATCGCGGGCAAGTATTGGAATTTCATTTTCTTTCCTTCCATGAACAAGATAACTAACCATGGCATAGCAAGTAGTAGTGCTGGAACCAAGCTACTAGCGGCGACAACTCCTTCAAGCGCTCCTCTTACAGGCCAGTAAGCAGTAAACACTACACATAAAAAATAAAATAAGAATTGGATGGAGACAACGCTCTTCATCCCCATAGTAACGTCCCATCACTTAATGTCGATGAGGTATAATAAAATTTGACTTTATAGGGCCCTATATTAGAGTTCCTTTGATAAAGAGCATTTACATTAGTGTATTGGTAACATCCCCAATACCATATTGCATCTATCCAAGAATTGGGTCCTTGAACAGCCCTCGCACGGGGGATTAAGTACCATGTATTGCCAACTTGGAATGAGGGGTTTTCTATAATTAAGGTCCATCCACCTGTTCCAACGTTTGAAGGGCTAACTAAAGAAAATTGAAGATATTTCGCAGTTCTTCCATTATAAACGACATAATAATATCCTAATGTAAATGCGCTTTGAGCAGGAGTAGGTCTAGGAAATGAAGAAAATTCAACAGTAGGTCCATTGTTTATTTGATAATAGAATCCGACTGTATTCGAGTCCTTCCATCTCATCTCCAAAGTGATCCTATTGGAGAGGGATGCACTAATGACGACCCCCACTCCGTGTAATAGTCTTATATATTTATTAAAACCGCATTCCGAAGTTGGCCACAGCCCCTCACAAAACTCCCAGACTTCAGACCATACAATCAGCTGGTTCCTGTTGAGTTCCACACCAATTCTATAGCCATAATCCAATGAGCGTTTGTTTGTTAAAACAACTGCCGCCACGTACCCCCCAAGTAATTATTTGAAGGTATTACGGCTGGATTTGTACTTGGGAATGAGAAAGTAGCTTTAATGGCGGTAGCTTTACACGTAGTACATGTATTATAATCACGGTCGTCAAACCCACCAACATATACACATTGTATACAACCGCTTTCCCATGGCCACCATTGAGGATCTGGATTACGGGGCACCTCTTTTATCTGATATTCGTGAGGGCCAAGATATGTTTGAGCCGCTACGTGATGCATAATAGTTGTTATTGTGAAAAAGCAAACAACGATTAGAGTTACTTTAGCTACAGCCCGAAAACCGTTATGACTTGATGGTGTCAACTTCACACCTCGTATTTTTGACTGAAATAGCTTGTATATATATCGTAGAATCACGATTGCGGTATTACCAATTTGTCACCTTAAACTTTTCTCTATCTATTGTCTAGAGATACTGTCAAGTTGGTATTACCTCTTCTCCTCTTGCCCTGATGATGTTATGCATCGCTGCAGCTGAAACTTGCCGTGAAGAGAACGACGGAATAGAGCTTCTCGACAGGAGAGTACCTGTGGGATCGAAAGAGATAGGAGAAAGAGTTCAGGACGGCATCGCTGACCTGCATTACGGTCAGAGACCCTAGAAGGCTTAAGTAAAACTTGTCGGTACTCCAGACACCAAAAAGAACGAATAAGCTCAGAAAAGTGAAGATCAGTATAATTTTTCGACCTTATATCTAACGTGTATTTCTTTTTTGCACTCACATAGCGATACGTGGTAGGGCTCAAGCTTCACCGCGCCTTCCACCGAGCTGAACTCCTCACCCTCAACTAGACTTACTGCGTCACGACCGCCGAAAATATAGGGGGATATCTTAAGCCAAAGCTCGTCAACCACACTATCTTTAAATAAAGTCCTAGGAGTCCACCACCCTCCTCTGCCACAACCTTTCTATAGCACCTATCGTATAGGAGCGATAAACTCACGCATATCTATCGGCGGCTCGTTGCCTATTATTAACACCTCAACCCCATCTTCCTTAGGGCCTCAACCTTTTCGTCCAAGGCCTTGCCGGTAGTAAGCACCAGGATCTTAGCGGTTCTTAGCGTGAATACCCTAGCGTTGAGCGGGGCCCTAAGTCCCGTCGACCACGATTCTATCTGGGTTACGCCCCTCCACATACTTCAGTCTAAGGGAGGGCTCGTCGGCTATGATGGTGTTAGCCCCCACCATTACGGCATCACTTGAAGCCCTTAATTGGTGGAGCCTCTTTAGATCATGGGGGCAACTTAGCTGGCTAAAACCTGTCTTGCTCGCCAGCCTACCATCGACGGTTATTGTGGAGTATACCACAACATACGGCACAGGTTTCGAAACCCTCATCAAAGACCTATAAACATCATCTGTAATATATAGCCACCTATACACCTTTACTATGGATCCGCTATGGACAGAGTCCGGAGCTGATTAAGGTGTCATGTTTGCTTTTAGTTCACTTTTTGGTATGACTTCTTTTCGTCTATAGAACGCAGGTATAAGTTTAAAGTACGAACCGAATCTTTCCTCCCCCCACTCAATTTTTTTCTATCGGTTCTACATGACCACATGGAAGAAGAAAACGAACGTATACTTTCCATGGCACACTTTTGCGTATTCCACGAAAATACGCACGATGGGGTCTTTCGATGGTCGGTATTCAAGTTGAGTCTATAGACACATGCCTGTATCCTATGCTTCGCAGTTGTTAAGCCATTCACACCCTTGATGGTTCAAGAAATACTGCTCAACGTAGTCATGCTTAATAAGCTAGCATCTATGGATATGTTAGGTAACGACATGTCGTCTGGCGGAAAGAGGTTTATCGGACTCATCCGGGTAAAGAAGACCAAGATAGGTAGGATTAGACCGCAAAAGGGTGCTGTATATGGCGGTAAGAGTGAGGGTTAGGATTTCCGTAGGCGGCAGGTCGTTAGAAACCATCGCCCTAGTCAACACCGGATACGAGGCTGAGACACCTCAGATCTTGATCCCTATACCCGCAGCCGAGGCGCTTGGAGTATGGCCACCGGAAGGGGCCTTCGAGTCTACCTATGAGACCGCGGGAGGTCCTCTAAGGACATGGATATATCCTAGATGGTGCAGCGTAAAAATTGTGGCCGAGGGGGCCGCAGCCGTGGAGGCTGAAGCCGACCTGGTTGTCTCACCCATCGCAGACGAGGTTCTAGTCAATGACAAGCTCACGGGGAAACTACAGATAGTGCTGGAGGATGCGGGGCAGGGCCTCTGGAGGCTTAGACAAGACCCACAAACTAGGCTGAGACCGAGCGAGCCGCCAAAATATTGGAAGTGACATCCTCCGCAGCTCATAGTCATTAAATTTCAGTTTGTTAAGGTCATTTGGACTCAAGAGGTTTCCCCCATGAACGTAAAGCTCTGCTTTGTGGTCTAATTCTTTTCTCTCTGTTTTCTTCTTTTGTTTGTCTTTTCTTATCTTGTTTGTGTGTTTATTAATATGTTGTATATGTATGCTTTTGCTTTTAGCTCTCTTTCTATGTTTCTTAACATGGTGTTTCTCCGTATAGTCTTTGTGGTCTAATTCTTTCTCCTCATGGTGCTCTAATATCTCTTCTTCGGCCATGTTACCCAATATTGGGCAGGATAGGTGATTCGTGCTGCGAGCCGCCCACTTGAGCAAGGGAACGATAGCCTCGCGTAAGGCTTTTCCGTCTTCCGTCAAGGAATACTCAACTCTGCGGGCGCGCCTTCCTTGATTTCACGTTTGACCAGGTTTAGCTTTTGCAACACTTTCAGAGAGTCGGCCAAAGATTTTGGCTAATCCTCGACAGTTCTTTGACACATGGGCCGGTGCACTCTCACCAACAGATTACAACACACATGTGCTCCCTTATACGAGAAAACTCATAGCCAGCATTAAGGAGAAAGGATGCTATGTCATTTACCATGCCACCTCATCAGCCGGGCTGTTACGTTTGATCAGGAACACAGGAGCAGATGTCATAGGTCTAGATTGGAGGGTGGATATCGTAGATGCATGGAATATATTAGGCTATGATGTCGGAGTCCAGGGAAACCTCGACCCAGCTAAGCTCCTAGCTAACAAACAACGCCTAGTGGCTGAGGCGGGGAGTATTCTTGCCAAGGTTGGAAACAGGGCTGGATACATCTTTAACCTTGGCCATGGAATACTGCCCAATACGCCGGTTGAAAACGTCAGCCTGCTAGTTGAGTACGTTCATTCACACGAGGTCGATGCCGCATGAGTCTACTGGAATATTTTGCGTTTATCAAAACACTACACCTGCTTTTCGCATCGCTCTGGACGGGAGGCATAATCCTTACCGTCGTTATCAACAGGGCTTTGAGGAGGACTATGCCTGCGACGGAAGCCACCAAGACCTTAGGCGTCATAGGACGTTCTATCCAGAAAACTATGCGATACTCCCTATACCTCGCGACAGTTACGGGTCTTTTATTGCTTTTGACCCGTGGGGTAGCATTTACGGCGTTATTCGATCCTATCTTTTACACCACGCGTTTCGGAGCATTCCTACTGGGTAAGATAATATCTGTATTACTTGTGCTTTCCCTGCTTCCCCTTCATTCGCGTTTGGGAGAGAAGATATACAAGACAAACGGTGGAGCTGACTACAGGAGGCTTAGGCTGGGCATTCTTTTGGTCGGCTGGGCAACCCTAGGCTTTACAATTGTGGCTATAATAGCTGGAACTTGGTTGAGGCTGTCATGATGCAGATGAGTTTCGACTACATTGAGAGGTGGCTTAAACGGTTTGAGGAGGCGCCCCTACTCGTTTTCTGGGAGTCGACTAAGGCCTGTCCGCTAGCATGCAGGCATTGCAGAGCAGAGGCTATTAAAAAACCCTTACCGGGTGAGCTCTCTTCAGAGGAGGGCAAGCAGCTTATACGGCAGGTAGGGGAATTTGGGGAACCTACACCTACCTCAATAATAACAGGCGGTGACCCACTTACTAGGAAGGATTTATTCGGGCTGGTGGAGTATGCTAGGGATGAGGGCGTACCTGTAGGTGTTGCCCCAGCGGTATCACCTACCTTGACTTATGAAAAACTTAGGATGTTGCGGAACCTCGGCGTCAAGGCAACCTCGATAAGCCTGGACGGGGCCACCGCTGAGGTGCATGAAGGTATGCGTCAGGTCGAGGGGAACTTTAACGAGACATTAAGGGCAATAACCTTGGCGGTCAATGCAGGCTTCATGGTCCAGGTTAATACAGTTGTGTGGCGGCAGAATGCCGAACAATTGCCGTACATTGCAGAGCTGTTAAATAGAATGGGGGTTAAGATATGGGAAGTATTCTTCCTCATAGTTACCGGACGTGCTGTAGCAGAGCTAGACATAACACCGAGCGAGTATGAAGAAGTTCTACACTTCCTTGTGGAGGTATCAAGATACGGTATACAGGTAAGGACCGTGGAAGCCCCCTTCTTCCGTAGAGTAAAGCTGGAAAGATATAATGGCGTTAAATTCGCAGGCCATCTCTACAAAAACCTTGTCAGTGAGCTGCGGCTGCTGCTAGGTGAGCCGCGTAGCAACACCGACCCACGCTTCATACCAACCCGTGACGGTCTAGGGATAATATTCGTTGCCCACGACGGAACGGTATATCCCTCAGGATTCATGCCATATCCGTTGGACAACATAAGGCGTAGAAGCCTTGTAGAGATTTACAGAACACATCCATTACTCATAAAGATGCGGAGAGCCGGGTTCAAAGGAAGGTGTGGTAAATGCGAATATAGGAGGGTCTGCGGAGGGTCGCGTGCTAGAGCCTTCTCACGCTACGGCGACCCGCTGGAGAGCGACCCCGCATGCATGTACACGCCAAAGGGAGGTAATGTGATATGAGAAAGGTGATCATAGTAGTAGGCCATGGACAGCTGCCAAGCAACCTTCCAAGCGAGGTAAAGGAGAAATACTTCAGGCTGAGGGCTAATCCACGTAAAAATCCGGATGAGTAGAGACTGTATGAGAGCTCGATAGAGCGATAGCAAACTGGCCTAAAAAACGAATGATCCGTACAAGAGCAGCTTGCAGTAGCTCGCGGAGCTAATAAGAGTAAAACTCCGTGGAGAGTATGATGTGGTAGCAGCCTTTAATGAGTTCTGCTCACCAAATATCGAGGAGGCGTTAGAAGACGTATGCAGGAAGGGATATGACACAATAATCATAGTGCTCCACGATGCTCATAGCCGCGGTTTTTTTTCACTCAGAGGAGGAAATCCTCTCAAAAATAAAGAAGATATCAACTAAACATAGGAAAAGGATATTATATATGTGGCCTTTTAACGTAGAGGATATCGACTAACTAATGGTGATAATGATAGCATCTTACGTAAAGACGTAGCACCATTATATTTGCCGTTTACTTTCAGGCGAGGTGGTCGCCAATACGGTAGTGTCCAAATAAACATTTTCATTCATCTCCCTGCCCTCGCGGCCTGGTGGTATATTGTGAATAGGTTTAGGAATTGTTAGGTTCTTTGTTCCCTGTATGTGTTTTCTTGCGCTTGGTAGCCTCAGCTATGACGAGGTCCCCCCCTTACCTATACAGATGATTCAAGTTAAGTAGTCTCTAAGCCCTAAGGTGGTTCAAGGTCTATGTAGAGGAACCTGTTGTCGCGGAGTACTTTCAGCCCCTTAGTGAAGCGTACCGGCTCGGTGAAGATGGGCCCGTCGTATACGAATGTGTGGAACTCTCCTTTTTCCCCGCACGGGTCGACGGTTGGTGGCAGATTCTCCAGAAGTTCTTTATTGTATTCGAGTCCTACCAGTTCCTGAGGTGCTTGGGTTGTATCGACGCAACATACTACTGCCTTAAAGCCTAGTGTGATGAATTTATACGCGAGGGTTTTTGTCTCTATACCCCAGAGAGGAAAGAGCCCCTTGAAGCCTGCTTGCTCGAGGTTTTTCTCACGGTAGCGGCGCACATCTTCGAGGAATATGTCGCCGAAGATCATCTCCATGACGCCAATCCCCCTCAGTTGCTGTAACGTCTCAAGCATCCTCCTCTGGTATTCTTCGTCGCTGCATGGCGTTCGCAACGGGACTTTCACCAGCTCAAGCCCGAGGTTTTCCGCCTGTTTTTCAAGTAGTTGGAGTCTGACTCCGTGCATGCTTACCCTTCCGTATAGCTCCGAGTAGGTCGTTACGAGAATCGGCTCAGTTATTCCAAGCTCTGTGACGGCTGTGTGGAGGGCGAGGGTTGAGTCTTTGCCCCCGCTCCAACCGATAGCCACCCGTCTCAAAGCTGCCACCTCCACGAACTCCTACGGCGAGTCATATGCTTTTACGTTACCAGCCTGCGCCATGTCAGGATAGGCATTTTTTAGCCACCTTCTTTTCTTCTGGTTTGGTAGCAAGTACCCTGTCTTTCTGCTGCGGTAGAGTCCGCTGCCTCCGGCCTGGCGTGATGGCGTGGTCGGAGACTATGAGTTGCATGATCATCGCTAGAACGAAGTAGGCGTAATGGGGTCGTAGGGCAGGCCGAAATACCTCGAAAGGTGCTTGGTCCCGACGGGGAGGATGTATAGGAGCTCTAGGAGTTCTTTTAAGACTGAGTTTATGTCGAAGCCCTTGGCCCAATCCAGCACCGCGAGAGAGTCAGTGTATCTCTTGGTGGTCTCGACGATCCTCCTGACCAGCTCGAACTCCTCGTCAGAGTCCCTGCTCATGGAGATTATCGCTGCTTTCGGGCTTATGGGTCTTCTATACTTGGCAGGCGCTCCACCCACAGTCTAGGCAGATGAGGCACCTACACTCGGGGACTAGGTTCTGGCCGCCACACTCGCGGCACCACTAACAATAATCAGGGAGCGAGAGGGCGCCTTACGGGAGAGGGTCAAGGCATAATCGATGCCGCGATAGGTAGGGAGGAACATGAATAAGGCCAAACAACCCATTTCCTAAACTTGGGCGAGCTTAGGACAGGAGCTTAAGCGAGCCACTCTCAATGCCTTGTGGCTTAATTCCTGGGCTCTTTCGTCTCTCTTCGCTACCTTTTGGCTATTCCTGTGACGTTTTCGGCTCTCATCTCAGATTCCCTATATCCTTTCGCCTCAAGGCCTATTGCCATGCC
>Ga0326762_1000737_pt1 | contig 13584 bp, 10 predicted proteins | sample NORPS_S_FD_207669 | JGI IMG/M metagenome (GOLD analysis project Ga0326762, IMG submission 207669) | Hot spring sediment microbial communities from Norris Geyser Basin, Yellowstone National Park, WY, United States - NOR.PS_S | ecosystem: Environmental > Aquatic > Thermal springs > Near-boiling...
TCCAGCTTCTCGCGGAATATTTCGAGGGCTTTCCTCTGGATCTCTTGATCCACATGATCATCTCCTCTAGAAGCTTCTTTGAATGCCTTAATAACGTTCTCCTCACCCTCGAGGGCTATGTATGGGCTTATAACAACTCTTCCACCGAACATATCCTCGATCTCGCCAGCGATCCTAAGGATCCTAGAGATGGTATCTAGATCCCTCCTCCTAACTATGACGAGAACGTTGCTCTCATAAACCTCACCCTCAGGAATCACGATCCCCACTAGGTTGTCCTTCAATTCGCCATGAAGCCTTATGAAAAAGCTCGATATAGCTAGATCCCAGTCCACATTCATTAGAACCCTCGGGAAGCTCCTAGCCATTGTCTTAGCGCTTAACGAGTACATCCTAACACACCTCAGTCAATCCATTCTGTTAATAAGGGGTTATTTCCATGGACTTCACACCTCGGCTGGGAGGCTGTAGAGCTTTGTCGAATTATTATTAGCCATATAGCCATGCTCAGATAACGCCACCAGCTAGAAATACTTGTTAGAGGTAATAAGCATTAGGAAAACTGGGTAGAGCAATGTTTTTATAGAGGTTGCTTTGTTAAATCAGAAACAGCCTCGAAATATAGGCTCGATCTCGAAGCTATTAGGAGGTTTGCTGTTAACAAGAAGTATATAGCGAACTACAATCTAGGATCCCTGGCGATAAAACTCTCAAGATCCAGCGATATGGAGTAGCTATCCTACCTCAGAGGTACAATTGAAGTTAATTATAGGGCCTTGCAGGGTTTAACGGAGCTTCACAAAGATCTTGAATAGGACCCAGAAGATCCTTGGAAACATATATGACACCCTCCCCGCCCTAAAGGGCGGGGTTTCTATGCTGGGGTCTCGGGTGTTAGCCCCCTGGTGAGGGATTAATGCTTCTATCTCCACGATCATTGGGTTGGGGGTACGCTTCGGGGTCTCCTCCCTAGGGACATCGGAGCACACTAACAGGGTGCCTAACGAGGCATTAACCCCTAAGTCCTCAAAACACTATACACCTCATCATAATCATAAAGATAAATACTTCCCCAGAGAACCTAAAAGTCAAGGCCCAGAGGAGGAACCTCCATAGGCCTCCATATGGTAAGATGCCGAGGGTCAAGAGGCTATCAATGCTATTATACTAAGGACAGGATATAGGATCAGTGATGATTGAATAGAGAGCATAGGAGGAATTAAGTTGGAGACCATCAGCTGGGATAGAAGATACGATCAGTACGAGAATGGAGGTAGGCTTGTCTACAGATATAGATGTGGGGCTGTATCCTTTTTTCATGGTTGTGGGAATGCTTTTTATATTCGTTTGATGTCTGGGCTTAGGCTTAAGCATCCAATCCATAATTGTATTTATAATGAGGTGATAATCTCTGCTATATCTTGGTGTGGAGAGACCTCGGGGAGCGATGATGTTTAGAGCTCCCGAGACCCAAGCCCTGGATGAGGGCTCTGCCCCAATAGAGCCTCGGGATCCAAAGGTAGATGGGAGCCTCTTTCCGCTTGGCTCCACAGCCACCAATGAAACCACAGGGCTAAAAACCCTGTGGATCAGGAAGCACAGCAACACCAAACAAGAATATCAGCGATAATCAACAACCATCGGGGGACAAGCGGTATCTAAGCGTGGATCTGGATTCTGATCTATGGTTTTGATGGGAATAACGCTCATTACAGCTCGAATGCATCGCTCTAAAGCGCGAGGAGTCGTTAGCTCTTCCATCTTTTAGGTTCTGAAAACACGGGTTTAGGCTACTTATGTTCCCCATCTACGGCACTTCTAAATAGTTTTGATCACCTTTAATTCCGTGGCGGGTTAGCCCTCGGTACAGGATCACAGGCCTCTCACCTGAGGACAGGTACTTATGTCTAATATTTATCGCTCACACCATGGCTCTCCCAACAACCCTGCTATCTACATATGCTCTCATCAACATCGTCTTCATAATATTGTATCTCCTGTTAGCCCCCTCGTCCCAGTGCGGATCACCAGGGAGCTGTAATCCTCGATCCTCTTCATCGAGAATGGATCCACGTTTGAAGACCCCTCTCAGAGACCCTTTCAACGTGTATAGGTCTATCCTCAAGCAACTTTATCAGCTTAGATACACTCAACTGATAAATTCTGTGCCTAGCCTTTACCCCTATTCCTTTCTATCATCTCCTTATCATCACAATCGATACCTCATTATAACAACAGCGTTATTCTCCCCCGCTAGCTCCTCTATGAGGCCTGCGACTTCGTAGAACATATTGTTTTCTATCGCTTTCTCTAGGCTGTTACAGGATTACCAATAAATTTAAATATCTCAGGTTATCTATGAATACTTGGTATAGCATGGAGAGAGAATGCTGGGCTTAAGCATATAAGCATCTAATCCTTAATAATATTAGATGATAAGGTGAAACCCCTATGTATTGGGCATATAGATATCCTCGGAGAGTGATGATGCTTGAGCTCTCCTCAGATGGGGGCCTCATGGCGTTAAGGGTGATCTACTATAGAATTGAAAGTAGAATTGAAAGTGGCTGATTGGGAGAGGATTAGGTCCGGTTGGGTTACTGATATATATTTCCTGAGGAGTTTGAAGATCCTTAGGGAGAGGGGTCTTGATAGGACCATGGTTAGGATTGAGGCCCACGTGTATAGCCTTCCCCATGGCTGGGGATGGGGGGTTTTTGCTGGGCTTGAGGATGCTCTGAGGCTTTTTGAGGGTAGGGATGTGAATATATATTCTGTTCCTGAGGGGACTGTGTTCAGGCCCTTAGATCCTGTGATGGTTATTGAGGGGCCTATAGGGGAGATCCTGGATCTCGAGACAGCTGTTCTCGGGATTATTAGGCACGCATCCTCTATAGCTACTAAGGCAGCTAGGATCAAGAAGCTCGCTGGGGACAGGATGGTTGTTTTCTTCGGCCTCAGGGCTGCCCACCCGGCTATAGGGCCTATGCTAGATAGATCCGCTTTCATAGGCGGTTGTGACGCTGTCTCGGGAGCCTATAGCGAGGAGCTCCTTGGTGTGAAGCCTGTGGGCACCATGCCCCACGCCCTTATAGTGGTTTTCGGGGATCAGGCGAAGGCTTGGAAGGCTTTTGACGAGATTGTGGAGCCCGGGGTCCCAAGGATCATGCTGGTAGATACCTTCTATGATGAGAGGGTTGAGAGCCTAATGGCAGCCCAGCTCCTCGGTGAGAAGCTATACGGGGTTAGGCTTGACACCCCGAGCTCTAGGAGGGGTAATATGAGGATGATTGTTAAGGAGGTTAGGTGGATCCTGGATCTCCATGGATATAGGAGCGTTAAGATCTTCGTGAGCGGGGGGATAGATGAGAAGGAGATCATGGACCTGAAGGATATTGTAGATGGCTTCGGTGTGGGGACCTCCATAGCCTTCCCACCAAGCGTTGATTTCAGCATGGATATTGTTGAGGTTATGAGGGATAGTAGATGGATACCAATATCCAAGAGGGGGAAGCTGCCTGGTTTTAAGCAGCTCTATAGATGCCCCAACAGTCTAGAGGATCATGTGCTCCCATGGGGCTCTGAACCCCCTCTATGTGGGGATGGCTCTAGGGCTAGGCCAATGCTGGATCTCTACATGTCTAGGGGGAAGATCCTGAAGGATCTCCCGAAGCCCAGGGAGATCAGGGATTATGTTCTAGATCAGCTGAGGCATGTCGAGATCTAGGTATATACCCTAGCCCCTGGGAATATCTTCTCAACCTCCTCCTTTATATACCCCACGACGTAGCCTATCTTTCTAATATTTAGAAGCGATACAGCTACCTCATACTCCGCATAGCCCTCCCTAACCCCTTTCCTAGATACTATGGGCTCCTCTACCAGATCCGGTCTTATTGCTGATACGATAGCCCTTATCCTATCAAGCGCCTCCTCAGCGTCTCTTTCCCCTGGCACGAGGATCTTGATCCTATATATTGTTCCGAAGGGGCTTGTTCTATTTATTATTGGTGCGGATGCTAGATAGGTGTTAGGGACATAGATCTTCTCCCTAGTCGGTGTCTCAACCACTATGCCCCTTGAATCCATATATATAACAGTGCCCTCTCTACCCATCACCTCCACCTGGTCGCCTATCTTGAGGGATGTGAAGCTCCTCACATATATCTCGGCTCCCCAGTTCCTCAGGAGATCGCTGAACGCTATTATAACCCCTATCCCTAACACGAGGATCAGGGCTGAGAAGACGCCTGGCTCTGGGGCTATGATTGCAAGGGCTATTAGGGCTCCAACTGCATATACTAGGTATTTCACCGCCGTTACGAAGCTATATATGAGCCTCGGCTGTGCCGGTGCTGGCAGTAGCCTCGGTATGTAGCCTACTATGTATCTAGACACAACATATGTTGCTAGGATCACTATGCCGGCCTCAGCGATCCTCACTATAAGGATTGTTGGGGATATCGGCTGCTGATCCGCTTGCTGGAGTGCTAGAGCCTCCCATATCATGGATAGACACTCCTCCTGCTCTCCATCTCAGCCCTTATCCTCTGTATTCTTGCTAACATGGTTCTTATCTTCTCCACAGCCGCTTCTCCCATGCCCCTCGGTGCTACTAGGATTATCACATCCCCCTCTCTGAGCTCGTATGTTGGGTCTCTTATTAGGGAGCCTGCCTTTGTTAGCCCTACTATGTATGCCTCTACCCCTCTCAGCTCGTCCCTTATCTGTGAGAGGGTTATGCCGAGCATCGATGTTCTCACCACTCTGTAGAGGTATATATCTATCCCGAAAAACTCTGGCGTTATTGTCTTTACCCACTTGTCTGTTGATAGGATCGCCTTTATATGTGATTGCAGGGGGGATGATGGGCTTATAACATAGTCCGCCCCCCTAGCCACTGCCTCCTCCATGTTTGCTGGGTTATTTACTAGGGTTATTACCAGGGGTATTTTGTAGTTCTTCTTAGCTGCCTCAGATATCTTTATGTTCATTGCGTCTGAGTCGCTTGATGCTATGAATATGTCTGCCTTCTCAATATCCGCCTTCTCCAGTGTCCTCGGGTCCATGGGGTCTCCTGAGACTGGTTTTCCTCCTACCATGTTTGCGAGTGTCTCTGCAGCTTCTCTAGATCTATCCATGATTATTATTAATCCCGCTGGGTCTGTCTCTCTCAGTGCTGAGAGTATTAGGGGTGTGTAGTGTGATGACCCCAGTACTATGTGTCTCAAGCCTCGCCACCTATTCCCCTCAGTATTTCTCTAACTATGTTATCTGCTTCCCCATTCTTTATTCTATTATCTCTAATCCCCCTCTTTACTATTGTATTCATTATCTCCTCAACAGATTCTCTGTATAGCTGGTACACCCTCCTAGGCTTCTCCCTAAGCCCCGTCTGGATCTCGGATACTCTGAAGCCGTTTACATGGGTGTCTATTAGCATCGCTATGTCAGCTCCCCAGCCGGGCTCCCATTCCACTGTGGATAGCGCTTTTCTCTTCGCAGCGGTGTATGGGCTTAGGGGATGCTCTATCCCTCCCAGCCCTGGGTATAGCTTTGTTAGCAGGCTCCTCACACGATCCTCGATCTGCTGGAACCTCCTAGAGATCCCTGATTTCACCACGTCTGCATATCCATCTAGGATAGGTCTGTAGAGCTCCACTATATCCCTCGGATCCGGCTTATCAACGTTGGAATCTATATAAACCACCACATCCCCCTCTGAGAAGTAATAGCCATCCCTCATAGCGATCCCCTTACCAGGGTATCTGAGAATACTCTGATACAAAACCCTGACCCTCCTACCAGGGATCCTAGCAGGGGCTGCTGATGAGAGCACCACTATGATCTCGGAAACACCGCCGATCCTAGAGACAGATCTTATGAGACCAGCCAGTCTAGAGGGATCCCCAGTATGGGGTATAACAAGGGAGATAGATACCACAGCCCAGACACCCTAGATAACTCCCCATGTCAGACTGATAAGCAGATAGATCTCAGGCTGCGTGGGCCGATCACCCATCACCATATCCACTCCTCAGCATCGGGCCCCTATGGGCTGCAGTAGCTCCTCACCCCTCAGACCGCCCGTCGGCAGCATCGGGGCCCGAGATATATCCCCCAGAGGGATAAAAAATACCGGGATCCACTTGCCAGGCTGGAGACTCAGATGCAGATCATGCGGAAAAACATGGATCTTCGAGGCAAGCTACAGAGTATCAGAACTAGAAACCCTATACCACTACTGCAGAAACTGCAGAAAAAACACATTCCACGAAATAATAGAGAAAATAGAATAAAACAAGCCCCAAGAGCGCTGGCAACCCACAAAAGCACCCAGGCCAGCCCCACCCACACGGAAACCCGCGTGAGCACCCCCTGGGCAAGGCCCACAGCCTCGGGCGATTGGGAGCGGCAGGCTCGCCCCTCGGAAAAACCTCGGAGCATACACCCCCGCCCCATCAACCCCGTCTTCTACGGGAGCCCTCGTCCACCCTCACGGGCGGAACGGCCGCCTCTTTTCGGGGCAGGCTTCCCGCTTAGATGCTTTCAGCGGTTATCCCTAGCGGCGTGGCTGCCCGGCATATGCCCTGCCGGACAACCGGTAGACTAGAGGCCGCGGCGACCCGTTCCTTTCGTACTTGGGTCACCCTCCCCTCAGGCGGCCCGCACCCCCCGTGGGTAGAGTCCGACCTTTTGAGGAGGGAGGCTAGGCTATAGATATAATCGTAATATATGGCTTGCATATTTCCACGAGAAATCTTTTTATTGTTTGTTATGGATATCTGGTAGTACGTTTTGTTATTTTTATGAACCCACTCATATATGCTACCCTCGGCGTCTATGAATCCTTTAAGCCACTCTTTATCATTTAATGGATCTGTTAGTCTGGGTTTCAGCGTCTCAACTAATTCTCTGCTATATATCGATAGATACCATACTGAACTATCCCAATGAATTCTGCAGCCATATACCATTAGTGTCTTAATCATTACACAGATACACTTTAGAAATTCCTTTGATGAATCATAGATCCTGCTAAATAATCTAGCATACAATCCCCCTATAGCAACAAAGCCTTATATAGGGATAATAAAGCCTAGCCACCCCTCTGTCTCACGACGGTCTGTTCCACCGGCAGGCAGGGGAAATAAGCCTGGGCAGTCTATGTAGAGGTAAACGAGGCTATCCGGATCCTAGTGTAGAGGACAATACCAAGTTTGTAGTGCATACTAGGTGGCAGATAGTCTTTAACTAGGTCAGCAAGTCTAGGCATACTCCGTCTCATTACATATATTCGGTCTTTTTCTATAGTGGCTTCCAATCCAAACCTCTCAGATAACCGTCTCTTAATAGCTATTCTACTTTCATAACTATATACATCAACAGATATCTTCACTGTTTTAGAATTTATATCGTAGGTTCCGTCATCACCTATAAAAATGGCTAAAGCGATCTCATTGGCTATTTCGACCAGATCATGGGGCACAGCCTTGGTATCATTGGGGTAAAAGAGTCTATAAAGATAAGTGAAGTAGTCACTTCTGATAGTATTAAAGCCTGCAGCTCTGTATGTTCTACCTGATCTTTTATCGATTATGTCGTATACAAATATACTAAGCGAGTACGGTGCAAGCACACCATGTTTATGTAATAGATACATATACTGCTTTATACTATGTCTCACAAGTAATCTCGAATTAGCATGAAAAGGCTTATCTAGTCTTCCATCGCCTAGGACACAGCCCATGATAACCTGCTCCTGTACCTCATTCAATATAGCCCTCACTAATTCTGTATGTATTAATGAGTATAAAAGAGCCCCTGCCTGACCGGTGTCTAAACCCAGCTCACGTTCCCCTTTAATGGGCGGGCTTGGGGGGCGGTTGGAAGAGAATTCTCTTCCAACCCGCCTAGCCCCACCCTTGGGGGCTTGTGCACCCCCAGGATGGGAAGAGCCGACATCGATGTAGCAAACCGCGGGGTCGATATGAACTCTCGCCCGCGACGACCCTGTTATCCTTGGGGTAACTTTTCTGTCATGCCCGGCCCCCTCCGAGGGGGGCACGAGCGTTCGCTAGGCCGCGGTTTCCCGGCCAGGCCCCTTGTGTTCAAGGGCCTGGTCAGGCCAGCTTTTGCCCTTACACTCTACGGCGGAGTTCTGACCCGCCTGAGCTGACCTTTGGGCGCCCGTGTTATCTTTTCGCGGGCGTGCCGCCCCAGCCGAACCGCCCACCTGACGCTGTCCCCCGGTTTCCCGGGGTTAGGCCCCCAGGCCCTGGTGAGCGGTGTTTCATTGGCGGCTCGGCGCCCCCCGAGAAGGACGCCACATAGCCTCCCGCCTACGCTACGCACCAAGGCCCAGAGGCCAACGCCAGGCTGCGGTAAAGCTCCACAAGGTCTTCTCTCCCTACGGAGGGATGCCAGCCTGTGCACTGGCTCCGTGGGCTTCACGGGGTCCCGGGCTGGGACAGTGGGGCCCTCGTTGATCCATTCATGCGCGCCGGAACTGTCGGGGGTGGGATCTCTTTTCAATACCCACCATACCCGGCAAGGCATTTGGCTACCTATCCCCCAGAGGCCTCTCCACCCGAATAGGGTGGAGAGAACCCCGTTAAGAGGGTCAGAGTTGGGCCCCGGCCTCCCGCCTTAATAGATCCTCCATGCGGGAAAGCCGAGTTTACCCCCGGCCTTCAGCGGCGCTTCACCGGGTTGGACCCCGGGTTCACGAACCGCCAGTGGCCAGGATTCACCCCCCGTGCAAAGCCTTTCGGCCTTGCGGGGAGCTATGTTTTTATTAAACAGTCAGGACCCCCTGGTCACTGCGACCTGCGATCCCAGGCATAGCCCAGGACCGCAGGCACCCCTTTTCGGGGGGCACGGTATATATAGAGAAGCCTACCGCACCCTCTCCCGAAGTTACGGGGCCAATTTGCCGAGTTCCCTTACGAGGGAGGGAGGGCAGGCTTGAGGATCTCATAGACCTTATTAAACCTTGGATGATATGGAGGTATAAGCGTGATCAGCTTGTATATGTTTTTCAATCCATAAACTCTTATATAACCACATATCTATCCGGATCATGAAACTTTCTTATAACTAGTGAAGCTTTAATATTATGCCTTCGAAACTCATCCATTTTTCCCACAAGTTCTAGATCTTTATTTGTTATACCAATTTCTACATCTACGCTTAAGCCACACCACTCAAGATATTCCCGTAGATGAGTCGTAGAGCCTTATACGATAACTCTGCTTTTTTCCAATCATAGTATAGGTTACCATCGCCATATACGTATCCCGCTAGATACTCCTCAAAACATCTATCCTCATTATCCATCTAATTTAATAATAACTAGGTTAGAGTTTATAAAAACCTGCCCTTCCCTCCTAGCCCGGGTTAGCCCCCACCCGCCTTGGGCTCCTCACCCAGGGGCACCTGTGTCGGTTCTCGGTACGGTCGCGGGGGATCGCTCCCCAGCCCCTTTTCAAGGGCCCCAGGGCTCGGCCGAAGACCCCATACGGGGTCCCATTCCCGCCTTCAGCCGTTTCTCGCCGTTACGGCACTCCACGGCCTTCAGCGGTTAGCCGGGGCGGCTGCCCCGGTCGGCCTACCCCGAGGCGTCGGGGCTGGGGCCTGCGTTGCCGCATCTACCCCCGCGGCAGGGGAATATTAACCCCTTTCCCTTTCGACCGCGCCGAGTTACGGGCGGCCTTAGGACCGGCTAACCCTCGGCTGATGATCGTTGCCGAGGAACCCTGGCCCTTCCGGCGGAGGGGATTCTCACCCCTCTTTGCTGTTACTACCGCCGGGATCCGCAACCGCGACGGGTCCACCGGATCTCACGACCCGGCTTCTGCCCCATCGCGGCGCCCGCCTACCGGATCTCTCCCCCACAGGGGGAGAGCCCCGGGGTCTCGGCGGCCGGCTTAAGCCCCGACCAATCTTCGGGGCCCCGGGCCTCGGCGGGTGAGCTGTTACGCACTCCATCTCCGGCAGGGTCTCCGTAGTAGAGTAAGAGACTCCTGCCTTTAGAGGTTGGCTGCTGTTAGGCCCACCTCCCCGCTGTCTAAGGCCCGGGACGCCCTTCGATTGGCACTTAGCCGGCACTTGGGGGCCTTAACCCCGGTCTGGGTTTTCCCCTCTCGGCTCCCAGGCTTACCCCGGGAAGCCCCACTCCCGCCATCTACGGCGACCACGGGTTCGGAGTTGGACTGGAGTGGCTGGAGGTTTCCCTCCATACCGCTCCAATCCGTCGCTCTACCCCGTGGCCAGCCTCCGGCGGGGCTGCGCTGGGACGCACTTCGGCGGGAACCAGCTATCACCGGGCTAGATTGGTCTTTTGCCCCTAGACGGGGGTCATGAGAGTGAATTGCACGTCAACACCCCTTCGGGCCTCCACCGGGGTTTCCCCCGGCTTCGCCCTGCCCCCGCCTAGATCGCCCGGTTTCTGGTCTCACGGCTGTGACTCCAGGCCCTTGCAGACCCCGCCCCTCACGGGCTATAGCCCGCTGCGGGCATGTCGGTTTCCCTACGGCTTCGGGGCTGACCCCCTTAGCCTCGCCACAGCCGTGAACTCCCCGGCCCGTGTTTCAAGACGGAAAGCACGACCCCGGTCCCCCCTCCTCGTACTCCCCGGTCGCCCGGGTTTCCTTCGGAGGGGCTCACCCCTTACGGGCCGTGCCATGAGTAGCCGCGCGGTTTCAGGTTCTTTTCACCCCCTCTCCCAGGGTGCTTTTCAACTTTCCCTCACGGTACTTAGTGCGCTATCGGTCTCGGGACGTATTTAGCCTTGGAGGTCGGAGCCCCCCAACTTCCCACGGCAAAACCAAGCCGTGGTACTCTGGTCCGCGGCGCGGGCCCACCAGGTTTAGCCTACGGGACTATCACCCTCTGCGGTGGGGCTTTCCAGCCCACTTCGGCTACCTGGTGTCGGCCCGCTGGGGGTTGAGCCCCCAGCCGCGAACCCTATAACCCCACATCCCCACCGGCTCTTCGCCGGCGGGTTTGGTTTGGGCTGTCCCCCTTTCGGTCGCCCCTACTCAGGGGATCTCGATTGATTTCTTTTCCACCCCCTACTAAGATGTTTCCGTTCGGGGGGTTCCCGTCCAGGGCCCGGGGTCACCGGGCCCCAGACGCCACGGGTTTGCCCGTGGCAGGAATTCCCATTCGGGGATCCCGGGTTCGACGGCTGCCTGCGCCTCCCCCAGGCATTTCGCCGCTTGCCGCGCCCTTCCTCGGCGCCCGAGCCGAGTCATCCACCGCGCGGCGCCGTGCCATGGCCCCCAGGGAGGAGCTGGCCTGGTATATGCTGTGGGTTGCCAGCGCTCATAGAGGCCTGTGAAAGCCTCTCACGAATCAGCCCAAAAGGGCCTCATAAAAGAGGCACCCCCAGAACCTCTAGCGCACCCCACCCAGGATCCCCGAGAGGGAGGTGATCCAGCCGCACCTTCCGGTACGGCTACCTTGTTACGACTTCTCCCCCCTCGCAGAGGCTGGGTTCGACCCACCCTCCCCGGGAAACCCGGAGAGAGCAGGCCTCACCCAGCCCCCGCTCGGGTGAAGCGACGGGCGGTGTGTGCAAGGAGCAGGGACGTATTCACCGCGCGATGTTGACGCGCGGTTACTAGGGATTCCGCGTTCACGAGGGCGAGTTTCAGCCCTCGATCCCAACCACGGCGGGGTTTGAGGGATTACCTCCCCCTCTCGGGGTCGGAACCCGCTGTCCCCGCCATTGTAGCCCGCGTGCAGCCCGGGGGTTTCGGGGCTTCAGCGAGGCCCTCCAACAGGAGAGGCCCCTATGCTGACCTGCCGTGGCCCCCTCCTTCCTCCGCCTTAAACGGCGGCAGTCCCCCCAGAGTGCCCACCCCCCGGAGGGGGTGGTGGCAACTGGGGGCAGGGGTCTCGCTCGTTGCCGGACTCTCGGCCCCGTGGCAAACATCCACGGGTTAACCGGACACCTCACGGCACGAGCTGGCGACGGCCATGCACCTCCTCTCAGCGCGTCAGGCAAGGTCGTTAGCCTGGCCATCATCCTGCTGTCGCCCCCGGTGAGATTCCCGGCGTTGACTCCAATTAAGCCGCAGGCTCCACCCCTTGTGGTGCTCCCCCGCCAATTCAGGGGGAGGTGGGAGCTGGGCAGACAGATAAAGAGGACAAAGATGAAAAAGCAAGCGAGCGCGGATGGAAGGAAAAAGGAGAACTCAATGGACAGAGATCCTTTCCAGGGAGACGTATAAGAGATCAAGCCTCCTCTTCTTTTCGGGGTGCCACGACCCTATTTCGTTCTTAAATCTCACTATGTCTTCTCTCCTAGTTAGCCTGAACTGCCATATATTCCCCGTTCTGGTGATCCTCGTAGGTCTGTAGCCCATCTGCATTAATTTGTCTCTGATGAATGCCAAGGCTTCGAGCTTTGCTTGGTCAAAGGAAACATAGTGTTGCTTAGCGTGGATGGGGTCTCTAGGCAATCCTCCCTCCGCATCGAAGAACCCTCTCACATAGTGACTCACCAGGTCTATGCCGGCGTATTTTATCACGATGGGAGTTCCCATCTGGTCTGCGGCGTCACTATGTCGAAGAGTTTCATTAACTCATTGACCACCTTCTTGTCGAATATCCTTAGTATGTAGTACATCCTGATAACACCAGATGCGCTCCTTCTTCTCTCACGGTATATGAGACCGCCTTTCCTGAAGTTCCTCTTGAAGATGCCATTTATCAATTCAAGCTATTCATAATTCTTCTGCGCCAGCTTAACCTCGTAATCATATCCACTCCTAATTATCACCGTCCATCTCGCAAGGCCCCTGCCAGGTACGCCAGCTCCTCGTTCAATCTCACAATACCTTAGAAGCCTAAAAGAGCTATTTAAGCCTTTGCACCCAGCTCCCAGCCTCCCTTTCCTTTAAGTTTCAGCCTTCCGCCCCAGTAGGGCTCTAAGCCCTAACCAGGTTTGCGGCCGTACTCCCCAGGCGGCGGGCTTAACGGCTTCCCTGCGGCACTGGGCGGACTCTAAGTCCGCCCAACACCTAGCCCGCATCGTTTACAGCCGGGACTCTCCGGGGCACTGCCGCGGGAATATTCTTAGGAATTATCTTTTAAACTTATAGACATACGAACCAGTTATATCTGTGTGATAGGCACTGTCTTTATTTAAGGATAAGAGGTCTTTATTCCATGCTTGGCATTGAGAGATTTCTTTATTCCAGAACATTTTAGCGGTCCAGCAAACTTATTTGCTACATCAATATTCCACAGTCTGATCCACCAAACGCTATGACCATCTTTATATCTTCTTAATTTAACTTTCAGAGCCTTACCATATACCCTCTCTATTAGAGTAGCCCCCTTTTCTCAAACCATCCATCCGTCACCGAGAAAACGTCCAAGCAGATAAGCCTCTTCACATCCCATTTCTATAACACCTACAACAAATCCAAATATAAAGTATATAGTTTTATATAAAACCCGCGGCATGTGCCTACCCGGGTATCTAATCCGGTTCGCTCCCCCGGCTTTCGGCCCTCACCGTCAGGCGCGTTCCAGCCGGGCGCCTTCGCCACTCACCTGGCGGGTGCCAGG
>Ga0326762_1000738_pt1 | contig 13578 bp, 22 predicted proteins | sample NORPS_S_FD_207669 | JGI IMG/M metagenome (GOLD analysis project Ga0326762, IMG submission 207669) | Hot spring sediment microbial communities from Norris Geyser Basin, Yellowstone National Park, WY, United States - NOR.PS_S | ecosystem: Environmental > Aquatic > Thermal springs > Near-boiling...
ACGATAGACCAGTCCCAGATGCCGTCCTTTACATACTCGTCCGCTGCCTCTATCGCCGCTTCTATCGTTTCATAAGTCTCCTCGGATAGCTCAAAATCCCCGCCGAAGCACCCGTAGGGGTCTTCGCCGTAACAATCTGGACACCAGACTTTAAAGCGGTAGGGCACGGATATTGCCTCCCTTCCTTCTTATACTTGGTGGATTGCGCTCAGTCTTTCCACCATTGCCTTCGCCTCTTCTGGTTCGGACATGCTCCCTTCCTTCATCAAGTGAACGAGCATTTCGATAGCATCGCTCCAGGTATTATACATCAAGCGCACTGGCTTAACTATATCCCGTCCAGCAAGCCCGCCATTGCCTTCCTCTTGGCTGCCGATTTCCAGCATATAGCCATCATCGACTTTTGTCAAGAAAAGGTAAATGTAGTTGTCCAACCGGTCGGGGAAAATTTTGACCCTCAAAGAAAGCTTGTGCCCGTCTACTTCTACCCACAGGGCTCTTGTCTTTAGCAGAAACCTAAAGGACATGTCTAAATATTCCCGCCAGAGGAGGAAGCGGAGCGACAGTGCCGCCACCGTAAGGATGGAGGGGTAGTCTTTGACGAGAATTCTCTGCCGATAACCGCGCAGAAACCCAAGGACGGAAATACCTATTTCGGTACCCCCAGTGCCGCCGTCTATCAGGTTAACCTTGTTAATCTCGAACTTTGGTAGTCCAAACTTCCTTCCTATGAGGTTGATTTCTCGTTCAATTCTAGCTGCTAAGGGGAAACGGTAAATCCATTGGGGCGTGAAAAAGCTGGCGACGGTAGCCATCAGGTGTCGCAACATCGTCGTTCACTTCCGTCCTTGTCGGAGATTTTGGCGGAGCAGCTTTAGGAGGGGCGTCTGGATTTTCCGCGTAGGTTCTATCAGGGTATGGTCTGGCTCTGTTATTCCCACAACAACCCCGATAACTTTTCCGTCCAATAGGGCAGGGCTGCCACTTGTCCCACTCCACGCCTTCGGATGCCCGTAGATGAGCCTCTCTCGGACGGGTTTGATGACGCCCCAAGTCCGCTCAAAGTCGGGGTCGTCCACTGTCAATTTCCAAATAACAGGCGTTATGGTCGGCATTCTATTTTTCTGCAAGGGGCGCCAAGAAATAATCGTTAAGTCTGCCCCCGCTGGCGGCACCTCAAAGGAGACAGGCAGGTAATCTTTTGCCTGAATGCCGCTAACCCGCAAGACAGCAATATCGGCGTCCGACGGAAAAATAACGACTTTTGCCTGATGGAATCGTTCGTTAAATTTGATTAGTATGTGGATTTTGCTTCGCTTGATAGCTTTCTGCATATATTCGTCGTCTTCCCAATTTTCGTGTGGGAGGGTGTGGGCAGCAGTCAGCACAAGGTCGGGTCCGATAAATGCTCCCGTCCCGTAAAACCTTATGCCCGTCGGGAGAAGTTCTATATCCGCAGACTTAAGGACCCGCCAATAAATCGCCGTCAGGTAGGGTACTTTGAATGGGCGGAAAGCGGAGGCGACGAGGGGAAGGAGAAGGACAATGGTGAAAGGAAAGATTAACATCCTTTGGCGCATCTCCGCCACCTCCTTTCCGCTCTCCTCCGAAGGGCGAACTGCTCCGAGCGTGGGTTATAAACCGCTATGGTTTTCTTATCTTCATCAAGGAAATACACTAAGAAAGGAACGGGCAGTGTTTTGGCGAAACCTATGGCGGCGCTAATTATCTTATCTTTGTCCGCTTCCTGCCCGATGGGAATGTAAACAGGTGGCGACCCGATGACGGGGGATGCTATCCCAATAGATGCCGTCTTGTCCTTAATCCGAGCCCATATCTTTTTCATTGGCAATCCTCCCCCATGCTCAGAGAAACAAAATACCAAGTTTTGCTTTCCGAAAGAATTTTACCCAATTTTTTTGGGCTTTTCGCAACGAACTGACAAGACACAAGATAGAGGCGACGGTAGGGTCGCCCAACTTGCCCCCCTCTAAGTCCCTTTGGAGCTGCCGCAGGTCGTGAAGGATGAGCCCGACGGTCATCAGATGCTTAAGGATACCCCAAATGAGTTGAGAGTGACGGGGGCAATTGTCATAGGCGTAGGAAATCTCCGCTATAAGTTTTTCTCCTTGTTTTAGAGACTGCTCCACGAGACGGCTGTAATATTCCTTTTTTTCTTTCCACATTGTCGTTCCTCCTCTCAAAGGGTGGCAAGTGTTATTAGGCGGGCGATGCCTTCGTAACCTAGCGAAACGAGGTTTCTCGGTCGGAATTTCAGCCGATAATCCCACCGATAGTGGCGGTCTTTACTGAAGAACGAAATGACCAGGCTAACATTGTAACTAGCTGGGTCAGTATTCATAGAGAAAAGGCGAATTGCTTCATAGTCTGCCTCCAACTCAGCAATATGCCCCTCATCAATTTTGTATCCTTCTAACAAGGAAAAGTGGCAGGCGGTGCAATGTAGGTCAAGACGCCACACCCGCAAGCAAAACTGCTTGGCATCTTCAAAGAGGTGTGTATCTCTTAAGTGCGGCACCAATCTGTCTATTTCCTCTCTTAGCGCTTTTACTTTTTTCTCGAGCTTCTGAATTCGCACTTCCACTTCCAACCTTTGTCGTGTTTGCGCTACTAACGGGTGTACGGAAGTTGGCGATGACATGCCGACCTCACCTCCTAAATTGTTGACGCCACGATTGTGTTGTGCAAGTCTTTAAGTGCTGTCTGCCGCAACTGCGGGTAGGGGATTTTTGCCTCCACGAACACTACTCCGTTATCTTCAACGATGAGACTAACCGTATATGCTTGCGGGTCGGTTTTCTCATCTATCATCGGAAAGCGAAGGAAAGCGCTAAGGTCATTAATTCGTCCCCACTTTGGAAGTGGTAAATCTATATGCGAATCCAAATGAACTCGTAGGTCTTCGAAATCATAAGTCGATAGCCCCCAAATATCCTTCAAAAGGTTATTGATCACCATTAATGTCAAGAAAGTCGTGCTTGACCGCTGCCTCTCCAATCGCCTGATGGTGGGGTTTGTGTTGACGCTGAGGTGGACATAGAGGTGAAGACGAAGATTAAAAAATATTCCTATGTAAGGAAGCGGCGGTTTGGAGTGGATGAGGGCGTCCCACATCACATGGTCTTTCTCAATAAGACATAGGGCGAAAGGTTGTCCTCGCCATCTTATCGTCCCGTCCCTATCCACACGGTAGGTGCGAATCCCCCATTTCTCCCGCAAGGTATTTACCCATTGGGTCGCTGTTTCCTTGGCGAGTTGGCGGAGTGTCTCTTGCTTAGTAGATGAGCGGGGCATCCTTATTAACCTCCCTTGTTTGTATTTGGTCGCATCGGGCAACACCGATACAAGTTACATACCAATGGTCTGGTCTCCAAAAGTCCAAGTTCCCTATTCGGCGTTCATATTCCTCCCAGCTGTTGAAAAGGCTAGGTAGCCAACTTTCGTCCGTCGCTGCGATGATAGGGATGTAATAGCCGTCTTTGTCTCTTACGGAGAGAACATAGACCTTCTCAGGCGCTGATGAAGTATCCACCTGTTTATCTTCCAAAGAGCCAAGTATAGATGCTGCCCACCAGTCAAATCGTTCCCTCGTGATGGACTCCCAGTCGGCGTTATCAACTTGGTCTCGGCTCTCAAAGAGTGGAACGACTTCCCAATCGGTATCCCCGCGTGGCTCAATAGAAGCGATAGTTGGGATGAGGTAGCCGTCGTCATCAAAGGTTGTATGGACCCACAAGAAGCGCATCCCGTTTCACCTCGCCTTTTGAGAGTTAATTTCGGCGCCGAAATTAACTCCCCAGCCGACAGCCTTGTAGGGGATTTCTGCGGGGGTGGTTTTGACGAACATAATTTGGGCGATACCTGCGTAAGGGTAAAGAGAAATATCCCGTGCGGGGTTGAGGTTGACGACGGTGAAGACCAGTTGACCGCTAAAACCAGCGTCCACGACGGTCATATTGTATGCTAATCCCTGCCGTGCATAGGTGCTTTTCCCAAACAATAGCCCGACAAGGTTCGTCGGTAGGCTGAAGGTTTCCAGACTGGCGACTTGGAGGCAATGGTAGGGAGGTAGCGGGAAATTCTCGCCCTCGCCCAGTTCTATTACCTCAACATCGCCGTTTTCTAGCTCTACGAGTCCGCCTTGCCGACCCCGAAGTTTAGGGCGAAACCATACGAAGCGGGGGTGCAGGCGGAAAGTATAGCCGTGTGGGTCTAGCCCGTAACTGATGCCCATCAGTTGACGCTTTTCAGGCACGAAGTCGGTTATGAAATCGGGCTTCTCTGCCACGAGCCGTTTGATTTCTGCGTCGCTGAGAAACATCGGCGGTCACCCCATGCGAGATTATACCAGCGGACGGGATTTAAAGGAAAATCTCGGCGGGGAGGGCATCCAGAAGGCGGGCGAAATACTCCAATGGGTGGTTATCCGCGCAGTCAAAAGTTCTATGAATGATGTGTGGGGCACATCCATAGGTCAACCGCCACGCATTCTCTTCAATAAGATAGAGGAAGTTCAGTATTTGTCCGCCAAAGGAAAGATAAATAATTCCGCAGGTGACGGTAGCAAAGAATCCCTTTCTCATGGCTATCCGTCTGCTTTCCTCTGTCAGGGTCACGAATAGGAAGGTCTCAAGTAGGCGAGCCAAGTCAATTTTGACTTTCTTTGGCAGGCTTTTTCTATTGCGAGGCAAGTCGCTGATAACTACCGCCCGCTCATTGCACAAAACTTCAATATAGGGCTGGGTCTTGCCGTCGGGTTGGACAAGGCAAGCACAGAGAGCATTGACATGCTGCCCTTCCCACTTTATTGTCCAGATGACCTCGTTGGGTGTTCGGGCAGATTTGCTCACTTCTATTTTTCGTTGGCGCCAAGTCTCCGCCGTCTCGTCAATAAAATTTACGACGCTGCTGAAAAACTCCGCCCACATTTGCGCTGGGGTTAGCTTGGGCATCGCTTTGCTCACCCCTTAGAATTCAAAAGGATGCCAAGGCAATGACCTTAAGTGCTTTAGCGACGGCTTGGCTGTGTCCGCCGACAAACTCGTAGAGTTCTCCCCCGTTAGCTATCATACATACTGCATTCCGCCGTCCGAAGAGGATGGTGAAAGAAGGCGCCTGGTCAGGTGCATAGCTCCTAGCTATGACGACCGCAATGTAATTTAGTGGGTCGTGGCGCCAACAGCCACAGAGCCCCACCCACCCCCTATAAAGGTCGGTAACCTTTGCAGCCAGCGCCTTTGCAGCTAAAACTATCGGAAGGGGTAAGTTTAATGGGGGGTGTTGTATAAGGGAAGTTCCCACCTTGCTGTATCCGACAATCCAGCTTTCGGATGGCAAACTAAACAGGTAAACGACGCTCCCCAGGGGGCATACTACCGTCTGGTGCTGCAAGGAGATATAGGCGAGACATTCGTCGGTGCGCTTAATGCCGATGGCGTAAAAGTACGTTTCCTCAAGGCCGATGGCGTAAAAGTACGCTTCCTCAAGGATGAAATCTGCTTTTGGGTATGGTAGGGTAATGATAGTTGTCGGACAATTAACCCCCCACTTCCTTAGGATTTGGTTGGTTTTGTAGATTATTTTGTTGACACCAAGCTCCTTGATCCACCGCATCCTCTCCCCGTTGTGAAGGTGATGGGTTGTTTTGACATGACCTCTCTTAGGCATCTTGGTCACCGTGCAAAGTTAATTTCGGCGCCGAAATTAACTCTTGCTGCCAATTTAGTTGTGCCCCCCACATCAGGAATGGGGGGGAAGGAAATGCACAGCCGACGGTAGTCCGCCAGCCCGACCAACTCGTGCATACTGTTTAGGCTTGCGCCACCAGCAACTCATGCTTCCCTTATAGGCTTGCCTTGTCGACAACTCGTGCGCTTATGCCTACAAAATGCCGTCCCTCCAACTCGTGCAGAATGCGCTACTTCTCTATCGCCCCCCAATCAACTCGTGCATTGACTTAAACTTCGGTGCGGCTTCAACAACTCGTGCCTTACCGCAAATTCAGCCGTCAGCGCCTTGCGCTCAATTTCTAAGGGATGGTGTGTTGCTTCATTCGTTCCACGATGCCTTTTACGAAGGTGGCTACTTTTTCGTCTTCTTCGTCTTGCAGCATATTTTCTACCTCTTGGATAGCCCGCAGGACTTGTGGGAGTGCCTTTCTGGGGTGCATCATCATTTCGGGCGGGATTTTGGTGGCGTGCCCCAAGTGTATCACGGGATAGATTTCCACGACTGGCAGACCTTGAGTTTTTCGGGCGACTTCCCACAGGTGGGTGACAAAGATATTCGCTGCCTTGACTATCGCTGCGAAATGACAGTGCCCTTTCGTCCAATCGGGATGGTCTTGCTGATACTTCTCTTTATAGCTGGCATAAAGTTCCGCCAGTAGGTTAGGCGAGCGCTTGTAGACGAGAAGCGACTGCTTGACGATAAGGTAGAGGACACTTTTCGCTTTAGGGTTGTAGGGGCGAACTTTACCTGGCTCGGCTTTCACGATTTTACCTGTGCGGGGGTCGGGAGCGACACCGCAGTGTTTGGCAAGGCAGGACGGATAAACCCTCGCAGCGGGGTTTCCGATATAACCAAGCAACCTACCAAAAAGGTGCTTGCCGACTCCTGGGATGAAGGCTGCCCACTGCTTCCATTCGGGAAGGTCTGAGACGATGCGGGCGATTTCCCCTTCCGCCCGCTCTCGTGTGGCGAGGGCAGCCCCCGCATCTGCTAGAAGAAGGTCTCTGCACTTTGATGCCGCCTCCTTCAGAAGGGGGGACTGTTCAAAGCGCCGTAACGACTGAAGACGCTTTAGGGCATCGTCCCACAGCCTTACCCACATCCCCAGCTCGTTGTAAGGCGGCATCCATAGTCGCTCTTTGTCCACTCGCAGTTCGGTTTTGAACGACATGGGGGCATCGCCTCCCACTCGTTTTACGCTGTCATTAGCATATTATACTCTATGCCCCTTTGCGGCGGTAGCGTCGGTTCTCAATTTTCTCATAATTGACCTTTACCCCCTTCCTCATGGGGATTTCGGCGACGATTTCGTGGCGATACTTAGGGCTTGTTGTGCCGTCGCCAAACTCCCTAGATGCCAGCACGAGAATCGTCCTGTTGTTGACATCAAAGAGGTAGAGCCACTCCAGAAAGAGCGGGTCGCATTGCGGGTCGGGATTCCCGTCGTGGCAGTCGCAACCCCACTTGAGCATACTGTGAAATCCGTCCCGCTTGAGGAAATATTCGCTATGGCAGTAGCATTGGGGAGCGTCGGCGTTTTCGTCCAATTTCCAACCGCCCAGACTGTTGGGGTCAAGGACGATGCGTCCGCCCCGCTCTAGGCGTGACCAACCGCCAGGGTGCTCCAAGATAACGCTCTCCACGACTTTCATCACATCCCAGTCACAGTCGGGTAGGACTTCCTCTATGAGCGTTCGCAGTAGCCCCTCTGGGTAAGAGTCGTAGTGATGGTAAACACCAATCCAGCGCAACGGCTTACGGCTAATCAGAACGCCAATGACGCCTCGTGTCGCCATCGTCTATTACCTCCCTTCGGTAGGGTTTGTGTCTGCCACCTACCTATTATTCGGCAGGGGCAGCCCCCATCTGTCGCAGGCGGGACAGCATCAAAGCAAGCCGCCGGCTGGAGCCGATGGCAGTTCCTTCTCTCGTAGGTAATGCTGGCGGAAGTCTTAAGGGCTCTCACAGGAGAGAAAGACCAATACCTTTGACGATGGCTGGGAGCGCTTCTATGGGGTTTTCCGTAAGCGGTCGGCGAACGCTCTCTATCGTCACCAAACCCACCCCGTCTACGCCCTGCCGCACTTGCCAAGTCCAACCATTTCGTCGCAAGTAGAAGGAAAAGCAGAATAACTCGCATTCGCTCTCCCCAGAAAGCTTAAGGTAGAGATGTTTGCCCGACTTCCAAATGTAAAGTCCAGTCTCTTCAATGGCAACTGCTTGGGCTGCCTCTAACACTAACCATTCAGTTAGCCTCTCAAAGAAAGAGCGAATGTATTTCCAATTTTCTTCCCTCGCCCTAATATGGTCGCAGTTTTTCTCGTTGCTGTTTAGATAGATCCAAGGTACAGCATCTTCGGGCACACTGTCGGGTGAGGGGGGCTCAACACGGATGCGGAGCGGACGGAGAACATTACCTCCGTGCTTAATCAGCTATAGTCCGACGGCGACAGGCTGGGCATCAATGCCCCAGCCTTGCCACAGTTGGGCAAACTCGTTAAATATCTCCGTCAACTTGCCTTTGGCTGCACTTAAGCCGTTCACTACGATCACCTCCGCCCGCTAATTATTCGGCAGACTACACTATTGGCGGGGTGATGGGCTTAGGAGCTTCCTCATTAGCCTCAGTGTAATTTAACCATAAAGCATCTTTGACCTTAGCACCTTCAGACCCCTTCCCAATGGCGGAAGTGTTCCGATAGGCGACCTCTATTACTTTCCAGCCATTCAGCATTTCGTCGTAAAGTGGACATTTTGGATGGGTAATTAAAACCTTACCCTTTACCTGCTGAAGTGCCGCTAACAACTCCCGATGTTGTTCGTCTGTCATTTGAAAAAGGTAGTTTTTAGGTGTGCTAAGCGTTTCTGGTAGGTAGGGCGGGTCAATAAAAAAGAAAGTGTTGGATGTATCATAGCGGCGGATGACATTGATGGCATCGTCACATTCAATTACGACATTCCGCAAGCGCAGGTGAAATCGCTCAAACTCTGCAATGGTATTTCTAAACGCCCGTAAGGTTACCCCCTTGTTGGCTTTGGGGAACGACCAAGCGGGGTTGGCAATAGCAGCGGAAAAACTTTGGCGATTGAAGACATAAAACGCCCACGCCAACTCCAAAAGTTCGTCATCGTTAAATTCATCAAGACTGCGAGGGTTTCCAAGATGCCGCTTCAACTTCTCCCTCACAGAGTAAAACTCCGCTCTACTGTAGGGGGTTAGCTCGCAAAGTTCCTGAAGGCGTTGCCAAAGGCGCTCGTCTCGCAGGCAGCGGTAGAATGCGACAATGCGAAAGTCAATATCGTTTAGGATTTCCAGCGGGGACGGTTCTTTTGCCCAAAAGAGAGCCGCCCCGCCTGCAAAGGGTTCACAATAGACCTCATGTGGCGGGATTAACTGAAGGAGCAACTTCGTCAAATAGTGCTTTCCGCCATAGGACTTGATTGGCTGCCCACTCAAAGAAAAATCACTCCCAGATTCTTTTTGTAACTGTCATAACTAGTCGTTACATTATCATGAGTAGGGGTCGCAACCCCCACTCTTGTACCAGGCCGCTTCTTTGGCACGGTACATTCCCCTCCCAAAGATGGTCAGTTAGCAAGTTTCGGTGCTATCAAAAGTATCCGTGAAGAAGGTTTTGCATTTGGGGCATCTAAGCACTCTTTTCTGTGTCTGTTCAAGTTCCTGTAGCTTAGGCTTGACTCGTAAGCGTATTGCCGCCCCCAACTTGCCCCAGAAACGCCACGAGAGGCGTTTCCGATACTCCCTGTCGTGGAGGGCGTGCCAAATGGTTGATTTGTCATATCCCGTCATCTCTGCCAAGTCTGCTAAGGACACACCCGCCTTTTCCATCCATTCTGCAATGCCCTTAGGAAGCGCCTTAGCACCCTTTGATGCGGTTTTCTTTCTCGTCGCCTTCTTCTTTTTTCCTGCGGGTGCGGGTCTGCGCTTTTGCCTCTTGCTGACTTCGGTTGCCATCGGTTCTGGTTTTGGCTGGGGCGCTTCCTCGCTCGGCTTTTCGTCCCTTTGCTCTCGTGGGGCTAAGACGGAAAGCACTCGGCTCTTGATATTTTCCCAGAGTAAACGCCAACTTTTCATTGCATCGTCCCTCCTTCTAATTATATTTCAACCTTAATTTGGGCGAGGACAACCCGCCCAACGGACTTGACGATAACTTCCCCACCACCTGCTTCCTGCGCCATTTTGACGGCGTGGTCAAATGCCCTATCAGCGTACTGCTGAATTGGGCTGACGGTCATTAAGACGATTGTCTTTCCGTCCTTGTCCACGACATCAATGTATTCCGCTTCGCTCCTTACCGATTCCCACGCCTTCCGCCAGCGGATTGGGAAAGAGTGGCGCTGTCGGCGCATTTGTCAAACACCCCTTTCAAGGTTATTTTCGGCGTCGAAATTATACCTCAACCGACCACCGCCAGTCAATTACTCGTAGGGTGGTGGGCGGTGCAGGAGTTGAACCTGCGCCCTCCTCCTTGTAAGGGAGGCGCTCTTCCGCCTGAGCTAACCGCCCGATGAGTTCAATTATCGCTTCACAGAAGCGAAAGAGCCACTGCCTTAACCGATTCCATAAGGAGTGTCATCGGATCATCACCTCTGCCCCCGCTGATGTGCCACTTACCGCCGCCGTTTAAATCTGGCAAAATCCATTTGAAAGTGCCATCGCTACAAAGCTGGAAATATATGTCGTTGAGCCAGCACTTGCCAATCTTAACGCATAGTCGCTTTCCGATTCCGTAATCGGCAACATAGTTGGGGCAGCCGAGTTTGCTGTATAGCTCGTCCCCCGCCGCATATAGGAAAAGTCCTTTTAGAAGCCTCTCAAGGAGATAATCAATTTCCATCCATAGAAAACGGGCGCAAGGGACTGTCGCCTTTAGGCGACAGGGGAATGCGCCTCTCTTTCGGTTGCGTTATAATCTTATCGGGCAGGCTTAGAGAGCCGCCCAGCAAGTTGGGCTCGGAGCGAGCCCGCAGGGGCGCCAACCTCTCGTCGGCGCCGTGCCTGTTCGGCTTTAAGGGAGCTGCCGCAGGACGATACGGCGACGCCCGTCTTTCTCCCCAAGCGAAAGTGTTAACTGTGTTCGGGCGGATTTAGAGTCCTTCCAGTTGACTGTCCACAAGATTTTGTCTTCTCCTTGCCTTTCCTTTTGAGACTTCATACCGATTTCCCCCCAGCGCTCCAGCCAGTAGTCAACCCTCCGTTCCACCTCGCTAAAAAGGTTGCGCCATTTTCGCTCCCACGCCATTTTTTGCGGCGTCATCGTAGGTCACCTCCTTCGCCAACACATTATTCGGCAGATTCAAGGTTATTTTCGGCGCCGAAAATAACTTTTAAAGGATTGCTACCGCCACCATCTTTTTCACGAACTGTAGAAGCGCTTCAGCGGGATTGGGGATGCCGTCGGCGGGAGTGATATAATGTTCGCTGAGAAAATTGACTTTACCCCGTTCGGCTTGGTAGAGGCGACAGCGCCAGCGCCGTCGCCTTAGCATTAAAGAGAGGCTGCAAGAGGCGTGATAGCTTCCTACTCCCCAACTTAGGAGATTTCTGGTTTGTTTGCTTCGTCGGGTTCCAAAAAACCATATCGTCTTTCCGATGAGACGCTTCACTTCCTGCTTCGTCAAGTAGATAATTGCTGGCTCAAGGAGGTATTTGAATTTGCTTAAGATTTCTCGCTCTAAGGAAGCCTTGTCGTCTATTCCTTTGTCTATCATAGCCGTCATATAGTCTCCTGATTCTCCCCAGAGAATCAGCGAAGTATCCCCGTGAAGATGCTCGGCGGTGATGGAGTAGGTAAGTTCCTTCCAGCCGATTTCCCACCAGACTGATGGCGCATTCCGTATTTTCACGGAAACTGAAAATCCCCACTCCGTCAGGAGTGGCGAAATCTCCGCATCAAAGACTTCCGTCGCAAGTCGGAGCAAATCGGACATCGGTCGTTTCACCCCGCAATAAAGCGTTATTCGGCAGGACTTCCCCTCTCCAGCCCTAAATCAAATCCTGAGAAGGCTAAACATCTTCACTATTTTATCGGGGCGAAAATCCTTCAGCGGGATTTCAAATCTGCCTAAAACCACATCGTTGATAAAGATAGAGCGCTGAGGGTCTCGTTGCAAGATTCGGCACCGAAGTTTATCGTCTGTGACACGGGGGACGATTAAATATCGCTGCTCTTCGTCCTTTGGTCTCACTTCTACAAAGGGGGGAACCCTTAAGGTGTGGAGAACGGCAGGTATTTTCCGACGGACAAATGCCCGACGGATGGACACACAAATTGCTTCGTCCAACGCCACCGACGCAAGCGCCCGAAAGGCACGCATTACTTCCCCCTCATCATAGGGAAAAGGTTTCCCGTCTTTATCACTTCCACGGGGGGCAAGGCGCGCGTCATTCCTGAAAAGGAAAAGTTTCCTATCAATTTTTTTTCAACGAGTAAGAGATACTTTTCCGCCTATCCCACAGGCGAATTATGAGGCTGTCTTCTCCTGAGGTGGTGTCAACTCGCACCCTGCACTTCTTTTCAAAGATTGGTCGGTAGCGTTGCCTAAAGAAAACTGCAAGCCAACAAAAAGTACTTTGCATCCTTGGCACCTCCCGCCCGATAATTATTCGGCAGGCGTGCTGGAAGCGAGAAGGGGCCGGAGTTAATTTCGGCGCCGAAATTAACTCTTATCTGGGGGCAACAAGGAAAGACCCGACAAGGCGCCAGAAGAGCGATTGCGCCCGCTCCCAATCGTTCTGTCCGATGGCACCCTCAAGGTCGTTTAAAACGGGGCTCTCTAAGTGTTTCTTTAGCAGGGCTACTGTTTCCAAAGCTTTATCTGCGTTTCTTTCTACAATTGCGTCCAAAAGCGCCTGTAAGTCAACCATCGCCTTCCCCTCCGCCTTGAGATTGTAACACAGCCCGTTTCAAAGCAAGATTTCCATCATTGCCGATTTGAACATTAGGCGAAAGACTTCAATAGGGTCTTTTACTTCTAAGTCTTTCGTTTCAGTGACACATAGGTCGCTTTGCCTGTTGTTATGGCGGACAACCAATTTCCAGCTCCACCTCAACTTCTTTGGCGCTATGTTGAAATAGACAAACATTTCGGGGTAAAGCCCGTCAGCAGTCTTCGGCAGTTTTGGGAGCATTACACCCCTGAGCAGGTGATAGGGAATATTGTAATCTTTCTCTATCTCTTTTCCGCTAAGCCTCAAAATTGCGTCGCTGATGACTTCCAAAAACCGCTTCCATATCTCATCCTTCCAGTCATCATATACCCGAACCTTCGCTTTGTCCACACAATCTTCGTAAATCCCAATCCCGTAAGGCGGATACAGGACAATGAAAATTCTGGTGAGATAGCCACTCCTACTCTCTATTAGCCACTCTATTTCATAATCATCCCGTCGTGGTGGGTAGATTTTCAACCCCCACTCTCTCAGTTTCGGGGCGAAAGTGTTTTCAAAGGTCTGGACAGCATAGTTGAAAAGGTCGTTTGCTGTCACTGTTATCACCGCCTTCATTAGAGGATGCAAAATGCGAGTCCCGCTTTGATAGCCTGCGGGGCGTCGTAAATATTTGTCTCAACTTCCACCCTATTTCTATAACTCCATAGAAAACGGGCGCAAGGGACTGTCGCCTTTAGGCGACAGGGGAATACGCCTCTCTTTCGGTTGCGTTATAATTTTATCGGGCAGGCTTAGAGAGCCGCCCAGCAAGTTGGGCTCGGGGCGAGCCCGCAGGGGCGCCAACCTCTCGTCGGCGTCGTGCCTGCAAGAAGCTGTCGGCTTTAGCCGACAGTGGCTCACTTCGCCCTCTTTGT
>Ga0326762_1000742_pt1 | contig 13517 bp, 10 predicted proteins | sample NORPS_S_FD_207669 | JGI IMG/M metagenome (GOLD analysis project Ga0326762, IMG submission 207669) | Hot spring sediment microbial communities from Norris Geyser Basin, Yellowstone National Park, WY, United States - NOR.PS_S | ecosystem: Environmental > Aquatic > Thermal springs > Near-boiling...
AGCCGCCCCCCGCCCCCTGGGACCCCCTGTGGGGGCTTGTCTACGCCTTCTACGGCCCCTCAGCGCCGCTCCTAGCCGCCGCCGCGGCATACGCCGCCCTAAAGACCAAGAAGACGGCCCCCCTAGCACTAGCCGCCCTCATCGTCCTCGCCGCAGGCCTCGCGTCCCCACAATACGGCGAAAGGCTCATGAGGATAGCCTCCCTAATGCTCCCAGCCGCCGCCGTCGGAGGACTGCTCGAGGCGAGACACGGCAGAGCCGCCGCGCTGGCCTTAGCCGCCTACCTAGCCGGGCCCGCCGCCGCGGGCTGGGCATGGGCCACAGGCCACCTAGACGGCCTATACGCCCCCGTCCACCGCCTCACCCCCGACAAGCTGTACGCGTATCAACAGGCGCTGAAGGCCCTGCCCCCCCACAGCAACGTCGAAGTCATGTGGCAACTAGACCTCTGGCTGGTACCCCTAGCCAAAGCCCAGAGACCCGACCTTAACGTGACGGTTGTGTGGTGTGCGTGGACTCACGCCCAGTACTACATCTACACGCCACCAGACCCCCGCCAGTGGTACATGCCCTGCACCCTAGCCGCCGGGCCCCCGCCCGGCAGGGAGATAGCCAGGTGGGGCGAGACCGCGCTCTATGAAGGTCCTAGCCGTAGCTGAGCTCATCTGGCCCACAGACAACAGCGGAGGATCCCTGGCCACATACCTACACCTCAAGAGGCTCGTCCAGGAAGGCGCCGAGGTTACGGTAGTAGGCCCAGCCGCGCCCCCCGGAGCCAAGCTGATAAAGGCGGAGTTGCCCACCGCCCGCCCCGCCCTCTGGCTCTGGATAGCCAAAAGGCGGAGGTGGCTATATAGACTCGCCGCGCAACACGACGTGGTGTATATACCCCGCTACGCCTACCCCATGGTCGACATGGCGCACGCCGCCGGAGCGCCCGCCGTCGTCCATATGCACGGCTACCCCACATACAAATCCCTCGGCATACCCGGCGACTGGAAGCTGGAAAAAGGCGCCGCCGTGCTCTACGCCGCCGTTGCACACAGCGCCGTCGAGAAGGCCGTAGACCGCTGGCTCAGACGCGCAGACGCCGTCATATGCGTGTCGAAAACCCACTGCCAGAAGCTGGCCCAGTACAGGCCCATATACGTGCCGAACCCCCCACCCGACGACCTGCCCCCACCCCAGCCCCCACGCCGCTACTTCGTGTACCTCGGGGGGGATCAACGGCACAAGTGCCCCCACCTCGCCCGCGCCGCCGCACGCGCCGCAGGCATGCCGCTGGTCGAGCCGAGAGACGCGCCAAGGCCGGTTGCGCTAAGGCTGGTGGCGGGCGCCTGGGCCCTCCTATTTCCCTCATGCTGGGAAGAGCCCATGCCCTACGCCGTATACGAGGCGTTGTTGATGGGAGTACCCGTAGTCGCCCTCCCCATCGGCGGACAGGCGGAGCTGATAAGCCAGACGCCCTCGGCGCAGTTCATTGCAGGAGAGGTATCTGCAAAGGCCTTCGTAATAGCAACAAAACGTATTTCCTTCATTGCTCTTACCGAAATAATCAAGTTGCGGAAAGACATTGCGGAGGCGACATCAAGCATATCTTCACAGGAACTAACTCTATATACCTTGCTACGACAAATTTCGCAGTAAAAAAAATATTTGCTTTCTTAACCCTAAGATATATGCCCCTCCTCAGCGTCATAGTGCCAGCATACAACGAAGAGACAAACATACCTATCCTTATTGAGAGAGTGACAAAGGCGCTGTCCGGCATAGATTATGAATTAATTATCGTAGACGACGGTAGTATCGATAATACCGCAGACGTTGCGAAAAAATTCGAAGACAAACACCCCATAAAAGTCATCCGACACGAACGCAACAAAGGAAAGATAGAAGCCCTAAAAACAGGCCTGCAAGCCGCAAGGGGAGAATTTATAGCATTCCTAGACGCCGACATGGAGTACCCCCCAGAAGCGTTGCCGACAATGCTTCAAAAGGCGATCCAAGGCCACGACCTCGTGGCAACTATCAGAGTTGATAACCGCCCCTTCTACAGACGAATAGTAAGCTCTGGTGCACGTTGCCTGGCAAAACTGCTAATACCCAAGTTACGGAGATACAAAGACCCCATCACAGAGATGATACTAGCCAAGCGAGACCTAATACTTCAGATAAACCTAAAAAATTACATTAAGCCATTCATTCCTATTTTACTTGCCGCAAAAAACCTTGCAGAAGTAGAAATTCAACTAAGCTACAGAACCGGCGGAGAAAGCTCCTTTAGATTAAAATGGATATTTAACTACCTCTATGAGCTCTTGGACCTACTTGTAAAGAGAGGAAGATGAAAAGAGATTATATGGTGTTGGTCTCAGTTGTGATTCCCACATACAACGCGGCGAGGACCTTGCCAACAGCACGTCGTTTTATAAAAACGCAAACATATCACAACATAGTAGATAGGTTTAGTGAGGATAGCACACAAGATATAGAGACTATGCCGCTGTTCAGCTCAACTGGCTACAGACTGTGGCTTTTTCCAAGAAAGCTTCTGGACACAATCACATATGGCAATAGCGGTGCTTATATTAAGGGTCTAGAGTACTTCGTAACACGCCTTAGAGCTTTGCAACCTACTATAAATTATGAAAAATAAGCTAATAATTGGCATATATCTTATAGAATCAATTATCTTGTCAGTTTCAATTTTTGGATTAAATGAAATAACGATAGATACTGATTTTAATTTTCCGCTAAACAAAGAGGGGGCATTACGTTGGATAACCAATAATCTAGATGGCTACACTTTTGATGTTCGAGGAATTAATAAACTATTTATAGGAATAATAATGTATGGATTATATATGTTGTTTAATTACTTAATTGTGATGAAAATAATGCAAACTCTAATAATATTTTTAAGTCTTGTTAGCACATACTATCTATTAACTACTATGCACAATATGTTATTTAGGAATAGCTCATCAAAGCCAATTCTATATATATTTCTAATATCTCAATTGATAATTTTTAATAATTTTACATTATCTTCAAGATTTGCTACTTTATCAAATCTTATTTTTATTTATGTCTATGTTCCCGTTACTATTTACTTTATTTTAAAGTATATTCAATTAAAAAAACTAAGATATATAATATTAATAAATATCATAACTTTAATATTTCCTGTTTCGCAACCTGTATATTTTATCATTAACTTTGTTTTTATAAATTTATTTATTTTACTTTTTATAAATAATAACAATTTTTATGAAAAAATTTATACATTAATTAAAACGAATTTATCATTCATTTCTCTTATTGGAATATTAATTTTATATCAATTAAATATAATAAATGCAACATCACCGTTTATTTCAACTGCGCTAGAAGAACTCGAGAGAAATACACCATCACCGCTCCAATTTTTTACAGGTCACGAATATCCACTTAGAGAGTTCTATTACTGTATTAATAATGAATGTTATTATACAAATTATGCCAATAAATTCTATGAAAATTATAAGTTTTTGGATTATTTATATATGATAAAATATATCATCATTGCGATTTCAATTTTATACTGTAAAAAATCAAAATTACTATATGTACATTTATTATACATTATAATTATTTATCTAGTTATTAATACGCAAATTTTTAAAACAAACCCAGAGATCGCATTAGCACTAAGAATTCCTTTCTACAGATTTGCATTCCCAATTGTTATCTTGGAAATGACAATTTTACTATTTGTTCATCATTTAAAGTTAAAGATATTTGTTATTAGTTACCTAATAATATTATTATTAATTTATTACTTTCCACTATATTCTGGTCATATTTACAAAAATTCACCGCTGTTTAATTATCGCCTTACGTCATATGAGCTAAGTACACTTGAAGCAGATATTAATCAAATAAACTCATTGCAAGGTCCAATAATTTATTTACCGTATTCTAATTCACGCTATTATGTGTGTTTTCTAATGGTTGATAAAAAGATCTATTACTTTATAAACCCCTTCTATTTATTTTCAAATAAGAATATTTTTTACAATTCTCGATATTTTGAGTCAAGTTTAGTTAATATAACTAATTTTATTTATCAGTTCAGTTCGATCAACATAGTCATTGAAAAATCGCCATGTCTTACTATTCCATCCATTTCTAAGTTTGATGTTCGTCAGGTAATTCCAATAGAAAGTCTAATTCCGTATCAATGTTCAGTAAATCTATATAATCTTACAAATTTTATGGTGTATCATGTGAAATGTTCCAGTAAATGAGATTAATTAGGTGTAATTTAATTGATCCGCGGATGTAACTCCCGGGATGATTTTTAAGATTTTAATTTTACAGCTATGAGCGGCTCTGACAATAAGTAATAACGATAAATACTGAAAGTGATACAATTATCATAATTTTCCCGTGGCCACGTATTGATTACGAAGAATCTGTCATGCCGTTGTTAGTTCACCCTCTGCTCTGTCAGGAAATAAAAATGAAAAATACTTGATTATTTACGTATATGTCTAGTTTTTATTACGTGTTTTAAATTTATTTTATAATGCTCTATCTACTACTAAGTATCGAAAACATTAATAACTCACTTGATTCGATTTCTTCGTGACTAAAAAACGCTTCATGATCGTTGAGGGAACTAGGCCAGGAGCTATAAAAGTCGCACCTGTGTTATGGCATCTCGACAAGCTCGGTATCGATTACATTTTTGTTTGGAGTGGCCAGCATTATGATTATGAGATGAGCAAAGTCTTCTTTGATCAATTAAATTTGCCAGAACCAGATATTTTTCTGGATATTGGTATGACCGCCAAAGACGTATCTGAGCAAGTCAGTTTATTGATCCAAGGTATAACGTTACAAATCAAACGATTCAAACCCAGATTTGTTTATGCGTTAGGCGATACAAATACCACATTTGCCGCCGCTCTGGCCTCTGCATATACGGGTACACCATTTATACATGATGAAGCAGGTATGCGTAGTTTTGACACAACTATGTTAGAGGAAATAAATCGGAAAGTTGCAGATACCGTCGCTGACATTAGGCTTACGCCAACTAAATTCGCAACAGTTAACTTATTGTACGAGGGGTTTTCAGAATCAACTATTTGGCTTGTAGGCAGTACTGCTGTAGACACCCTTATGTACGTTCTCGACAATGGGATGTTACAGAATAAAATATTAGATGAACTAGAGATCGAACCCATAAGATATATCTTAGTCACATTACATAGGCGGGAAAACCTAGAGGAGGCTAAGCTTCGTAAAGTGATTTCTATATTGATAGGTATCGCAAAGCGACTTCACGAATTTAAATTTGTTTTTCCTATTCATCCTCATACTGAAAAGCGGCTACAGGAACTAGGACTTCTCGATACACTAAAGAGGCTGAATAATATTATTTTAAGTAATCCACTGGGATATTTAGAATTCATCACGCTTCTGAAAAATTCACACATGGTTATTACTGATAGTGGTGGTGTGCAAGTGGAGGCGTTTATTCTTGGTAAAAGAATTGTAACACTTAGACCTACTACGGAGTGGATTGAAACTGTTTTATGGGGATACAATAATATAGTATCGTTAGATAAGCCTGAAGAGGCTGTAGAAATTGTGACATCTCTAACACATATGTCAGCATTGCCTCCCCCTGACCTTACGAACTGTCCTGTTGGTGATGGAAATGCTGGAATGCGTGTGTCAAAGATTTTGCAAAAATTTGTGGAATTTGATTTCAAAAATCAAGAAATTAATAAGCTAAAAGTTCCTGCGTTAACAGAGGAAAAAATGCTCTCTTATTTCTCGTTACCAGTAAGATTACTATTAGCCAAGGGAGACATCAGTAATAATTTAGTGAATAATTTGTCTAGCATGTTGAAAGAATATTTAAAAATAGACTGGAAAAGTATTGATAAACTAATATAGATTTAAGAACTACTAGCTGGTTCAGCAAAGAACAATTCTTCAGAGAGTAGAAGTAGGCCTCGATGATTTATAAGCTTGCAGAGTACATATCTGCAAAAGCATCCTTACGAACTTAAGGGCGTTGATCTTGTCGTGGGCGAGAGAGAATAAGGGATTGTCACTTAGACAATTTATAAGTTTCAGTAAAAATATATTTGAACATCTTTTATAAAAAAGCTAGAAAGTTCAGTAATTTTATAGCAAAGACTTGTTTAGCAAATCACAGAAAACTTGGATATTGTCGTCAAATTAAGTGCATGGATAAATCATTATCTCGAAATTATTTCGAGTACACGTTTAAAAAGCCAGTAAGCGTATATATGGAAAAAAGCATGATATATATTAAACTAAGTTTAAAATTATATGATAATAAATTATCGTATGCAAATAATAAAAATATTAATATAGAATAAAAATATATAACTTTTTCTATGTTTGTGACAATAAGGATTTAATGTTAACTTTGAATATTTAGATAGCAAAACTAACAGTAAAATTGATTGTATATGCTTATATCAGAGAAAAATATTTATATGGGAGGTTCAGGAGGGGAGTGGACAAGGCTAAAATAAAACGGCCGACTATAATGAAATCAATATTTATATTAACTCCTACCTTAAAAGGAGGAAGTATAGATTCGATACTTTCATATCTGCCAGAAGAAAGTATAAATAAATACATAGTCTACATCGTAAGTGCAGATACAAAAGATGTAGAAGAAACTATAAAAAAGCAATATAAATTTGTACATTTATTTAACTTACCAATTAATAATATATACAGACGATACATTGTTTTATTTGAATTAATTCCAATACTAAAAATACTATATTTTCCAATACTATTTATATGGCAACTTGTTATTTTAATTAAATATGTAAGATATAGTTCAATTATAATATATAATGGATTTACTAATAGTATATTAACAATATTCTTACTGCCATTTTTTAAATATTATAATATAAAGACCATAATTAGCTACCATGGTTTTCCTATTTTTAGATCACAATTAGAAATAAATATAGCAAAATTTCTATCTAGATTGGTTAATTATATAATAGTTAATTCAACATTTACTGCATATATGTTTAGAAAATTATATAAAATTCGATGTTATTATTTATATCATAAATTTCAGATGAAATTACTCAAAATTCCTTGTAAAACAATGAATAATAGTAATCATTTTGTCTTGATCTATCCTGGACCACGTATTAATTTCGAAAAGTCCGTTCTTCCATTTCTTTTATTTGCTCTTCATAATTGCAATTCAAATTTTTTCGAATTTATTTTTCTTGGATATGATGATATTAATGTTATGGATCGTATCACAAGACTTTGCAGAAATGTAAAATATTTTGGATTTATAATAGATTACGATAAATACATACAAACATTATCTCTCGCCGATGTATGTTGGAGCAATTCTGAGGTAACATACTTATCTAGACCTGCCATAGAGTGCCTTCTCTTAGGAAAACCAGTTATTATTTCCGATAAACCTGCAGTTCTTGGTCTTGAGAACTTTAGGCCTATTAGAACTTATCTACCTGATTATATATACATTATTTCGCATGATGGAAGCATAACTAATTCTAGTTTAATTTATAATGTTTTGCAACAAATCCTTACTACGTCACCATCTTGCCTACAGATTAAAAATAATATCAGATTATATTTAAAATCTAATTATGAATTTAATTCAAAACTTTTGAAATTTATAATTGATTAATTTTTATGTTCCATTGTTAAAATTCTTTTTATGCTGATGCCATTACTTGATCACAACCTGCTTACTATAACTTAATAAGCTATGGCAGAGTCTATAAGCTATGAGTGTAGCGGTAGTGGTGGGGGCGTGCCTTGAAATAATAAAAATGGTGCCAGTAATAAAAGAACTAGAAAGACAATAAGTCGAGAATATTTTCACACATACAGTCAGCATTACGACTACGAGATGAACCGCCTAGATAGGAGAGATGATGAACAAACTAGAAAGCTCTTCAATAGGCGAAAAAGCAGAAGATAAGATAACGCCCCGAAGCTAGGCATCGAGCTGGGACACGTCAAGACAGGTCTAAGAGATACGTCTGGAGAATGCCCGAGGAACACAACAGATGATAGACCACGTATCCCCTACCTCTTCGCCCCAACCCAACTGTCCGAGGGAAACTTGATCGAAGAAAATATATGGGACGAGATCAATATAACAGGATACACCGTAATAGACGCCATATACATGTACTTTGACAAGCTGAAAGAGGCCAAAGAACATCTCCGGTCCAAATACGACCAATATGCCCTAGTCACCTTCCACAGAGCCAAAAACATAGACAATCCCCCCAAACCCTACGCGACTTTGTAAGAATCCTCAAAAAAGCCCCTCCCTATATTCCCAGTACATCCCCGTACCAGAAACGCCTATTTGAATACGGCATTTGGAACGAGCTAGAGACTCCATACATGCAACTCCTTTCACCCTAAGGCTACTTGGACTTCCTCGTCCTAAATGGAGACCGGCCACGGTCATAATGACTGGCTCAGGAGGGCTCCAAGAAGAGGTAATCCACCTCAAAAGATGCAAATCTATATTAATTCTAAAAATTTTTAAATCTACATCCTCTTGTTTCGTGTCCATTACCATTGTTGGCAATCTATCACCATTTTCGGCGGAATTATTTTATGCTAAATATTTATTAAAATTAGGTTATTATGTAAAACTAATCGACCAATATAATAATATCAGTTATAAATTTTTAGTTAGGTTTTTGTCCACTCGGTTTAAACCCTATAGATTTGCATTACATCGATTTTCGATTAATAAGAATCTCTTCCTTGACAAAGCTGATCTCATTATTGTGTTTAAAGGTGAACTTCTTACTGATTCATCTCTTCGTTTGCTTTCAGAAATGAATACGTGGTTGTTTTACCCTGACACCTACCGATATCCTCAGATTTTGAGAGGAAGGCTTCATTACTTTCGGGGTGTTATTGTGACAACTCCGCATGTTGAATTTTTCTATAAGCTTGGGGCTAAGCGCGTTATTACACTTTTCTGGGGCTGTGATCCCGAGATACATAGACCTCTAGTTATTGAGAAAGTTCGTGATGTCTCATTTGTCGGTACGTTTTACTATAATCGCTGGAGGGTTTTAAGGGCTCTTAAAGCATGCCTAAGGAGAGATATTGATATTTTCGGCAACTTTTGGATATTAAGGGTTGGTCGTCATATGCCTCCTGTATACGGTGAGGATTATGTGAAAGTTATAAATGAAACTAAGGTGAATCTGAATATTCACCACCCCGTTGATGTAGTTGCTGAGGCCCCTAACATGAGGACGTTTGAAGTTGCTGGATGTGGTGGATTTATTCTTACTGAATATATGGGAATACTTAAGTCGCTATTTAGCAAGATTGAAACATATAGAAACATGGATGAGCTTTGTGAGAAATTGAAATATTATATTTCTGATGAAAAGGCTAGAGAGGAGATCGGGCTTTCCTTAAGGGATGAATGTGTAAGACGGCATTCCTATCTACATAGGGCGGAACAAATAGCGAAATTAATTTAAGGCGCAAAGTCGAGCCTCTTATGAAGGCTGTTGTTGCTGCTGCTGGCTTGGGTTCTCGTCTTCTGCCGGCTAGTAAAGAGATGCCTAAGGAGATGTTTCCTATTTTTGATTTTGAAGACGGCGAGATGGTGGTTAAGCCCGTTCTGCAGGTTGTATTCGAGCAGCTATACGACGCGGGTATTAGGGAGTTTTGCTTCGTGGTGGGCAGGGGGAAGCGCGCCATAGAGGATTACTTCACGCCTGACTGGAACTTCGTAGAGGAGCTGGAAAAAGCGGGTAAACAAATGCAGGCCAAGTCGCTGAGGAGGTTCTACAGTAAGATAGAGAACTCCTCCATTATATATGTGAACCAGCCCCGGCCTCTGGGCTTCGGCCACGCGGTGCTCACGGCGAGGTCCGTCGTCGACGACGACTTCGTGGTTGCCGGCGGCGACACCTACCTGGCAGATCCAGCGCCCCTACGCGAGCTGGCGGCGTCAAGGCCAATCTCTATTTTGGTAAAGGAGGTGGAAAACCCCAGGCAGTACGGAGTGGCGGTAGTTAGAGATGGAGTAATCGTAAGGGTGGTGGAGAAGCCTAAAGAGCCGCCATCAAACATCGCCATATTGCCCTTCTACAAATTCCCCCGCGGCTTCTTCAAATACCTAGAGCGGGTTAGGCCGGGCGTGGGGGGCGAGCTACAGCTCACAGATGCCATTCAGCTGGCAATTGAGGAGGGCGCGGAGGCGAGGCCTATATACTATACCGACGTGTATTTCGACGTCGGCACTCCCCAAACCTATTTAAAAGCGTTGGAATGGATTATCGATGTGGCGAGAAAAAACGCTGGAGCTCATTAACGCCCCCAAGCCCAGAGGCCGCGTCTTAATCACAGGCTGCGCAGGCTTCATAGGGAGCTGGCTCGCGGAGGTGCTGGCAGACGCCGCCGAGGTGTACTGCGTGGACAACCTATCCACGGGGCGTCTAGAAAACCTATCCGCCGTCTTGGACAGAGTGGTTTTCATCAAGGGAGACGTCGCCGAGGTGGACTTGCCGCGGTTCGACGTGGCTTTCCACGGGGCGGCGCTCCCCGCCCCCGACTACTACGTGCAGCGGCCGGTGGAAACAATGTTGCCCGACAGCTTTGGCCTCTTCCGCGTGTTGAAAAAGGCCGCCGAGAGCGGCGGCCGCGTGGTTTTTCTCAGCAGCTCCGAGGTCTACGGAGACCCCGAGGCTGTGCCGACGCCGGAGACGTACTGGGGCCGAGTCAACCCCGTAGGCATCAGAAGCCCCTACGACGAGTCGAAGAGGTTCGGGGAGGCTCTCGCCATGGCTTTCCACAGAGAACACGGCGTCGACGTGGTGGTGGCGCGCATCTTCAACACCTACGGACCTCGCCTCGACCCAGACAGCTCATACGCCAGAGTGGTGACGAAGTTCCTCCTCCAGGCGTTGAGGGGGGAGCCCATCACCGTCCACGGCGACGGGACGCAGACGAGGAGCTTCTCATACGTCAGCGACACAGTTCGGGCGCTACTACTGCTGGCCACGTGCGAGCGATGTGGCGGCGAGGTGTACAACGTCGGTAGCGACGAGGAGATTTCGATACTTCAGCTGGCCCGTCTCGTCAAGGAGGTTACCGGTAGCAGTTCGCCTATTGTATACACAGCTCCGAGGCCGGATGACCCAAGGCGCCGGAGGCCCGACATCACTAAGATTAAGGGCTTGGGCTGGACACCTGTTGTAAAGCTTAAAGAAGGCCTTTATCTAACCGCTTCATGGCTTCGCTCGCTGTTGTAGGGCTTGGCTACGTCGGGTTGATACACGCCGTAGGCTTCACGTTGATTGGACACAGAGTTGTGGGCTACGACGTAAACCGCGCCGTTGTTGAGTCGTTGAGGAGGGGGAGGCCTCACATCTACGAGCCGGGGCTTGACGAGGCTCTTCGAAAAGCCCTAGAAGGCGGGAGGCTGAAGTTTACGGATTCCCTTGAGGAGGCCGTTGCTGAGTCCGAGGCCGCCTTCATCGCAGTCGGTACGCCGTCGGCGCCAGACGGCTCCGCGGATTTAAGCCAGGTGGAGGCCGCGGCGAGAGCCGTCGGCAGGGCGATGAGGGGGAAGAAGTGGTACCTCGTCGTGGTGAAATCGACGGTGCCGCCGGGCACCACCGAGGGCCTCGTGGCTAGGGCTATCGCCGAGGAGAGCGGCGCCGAGCTGGGGGTGGGGTTCTCAGTAGCTTCTAATCCCGAGTTCCTCAGGGAGGGCGCAGCCCTGGAGGACTTCTTCAGGCCCGACAGGATCGTTATCGGGGCGGGGGACGAGAAGGCGGCTTCTTTCCTCCTTGAGGTGTATAGACCTATAGAGGCCCCTAAGATCGTCATGAAGCCGCGGGAGGCGGAGCTGGTCAAGTACGTGTCCAACGTGTTTCTTGCGCTTAAGATCAGCTTCGCCAACGAGGTGGGGCTTCTGGCTAAGAGGCTGGGCGTGGACACATATAGGGTTTTCGAGGCCGTGGGGCTTGACAGGCGGATTGGGCCGCATTACTTCGGCGCGGGTCTTGGCTTCGGCGGGTCCTGCTTCCCGAAGGATCTGCGGGCGTACATAAAGCTGGGCGAACGGCTGGGCGTGAATCTACACATAGCGAAGGCAACCTACAAGGTTAATGAATACATGCTTCAATACGCGGTTGAGTTGCTGGAGAAGCACCTGGGAGATCTGAGGGGGAGGAGGATCGGGATCCTTGGCCTTGCCTTTAAGCCCAACACGGACGACGTAAGGGAGTCCAGAGGTGTGGAGCTCGCGAAAATACTTGTCGCCAGGGGGGCAACAGTATATGTCCATGACCCAGTTGCAATGGAGAAAGCCAAGGCGGTTCTGGGCAACGCCGTTGTCTACGTGGAGGACCCCCAGTCTCTTGTGGACAACACAGAGGCGGTGGTTATCGCCACCGCGTGGCCGCAATACGAAGAACTAAACTACACAAACACCATCGTCATAGACGGAAGACGAATAAAGAAGGCAAGAGAAGCAAAGACATACGAAGGAATAGCATGGGCTTAAGGGAACATCAAGGCTATAAGTGTTGACTGAGGTCAATATAACATAGGTATGTCAATACGAATTATAAAAATCCCCTTTCCTTTAGTGAAAACGTAGGGTTTGGAGTGGCACATACGCAATAAGCTACTTACAGAAGCGTTGACGAGCGCTGGATCGTAGAGGTCAACACGCTGAGAATTCGCTGTTTTTAATATCTCTTATTTAGATATTAAAGTACTTAAGATAATTTCTAGCTTTTCTGCAGATTTGTCCCAGTTGAATTGGTTAGCGTATTGACGGGCGGCTTGAGCTAAGCTTTTCCGGAGCTGGTCGTTTCTTAGGATCTCGGCGAGGGCCGCCGCGGCGGCTTTTGTGTCGCGGTGTGGGACTAGAAGCCCGGTTTTTCCGTGTATCACGGCGTCTCTGACGCCGGGGACGTTGTAGGCCATGCAAGGCGTCTCGCAGGCCGCGCCCTCTAGTATGCCTAGGCCGAAGCCCTCCACGTCCGAGGTGTAGAGACACGCCCATGCCTCTTGGAGCAATTTGACCTTCGTTTCGGTGGATACGCGGCCTGTGAACTCGATGAATGGGGCAGTTTTGGCGGCTAGTTTTTTGGTTTTTTCGAGGAGAGGCCCTCCGCCGACCATAACGAAGCGGGCCTCGGGCATCTCCTTCTTTACTTGTGCGAATATCTTTACGGCGTCTTGCGGGTTTTTGTAGGGGACAAAGCGGTTTATCCAGACTACAAGCGGAACTGGGGATTTAGAACCCGGCTTATAGGTTTGGTGGTCTACAGCGTTGGGCACGATGTGGACTTGCTTTGCACCCAGTCTCAACAACACATACCTGGTGGAGGGTGAGACGGTAATTATCGTCTCATATAGCCGCGGTGTTATTCTCTCTGCAAGTATCCCTGCAAGAGCGGCTGGTAGCG
>Ga0326762_1000749_pt1 | contig 13438 bp, 7 predicted proteins | sample NORPS_S_FD_207669 | JGI IMG/M metagenome (GOLD analysis project Ga0326762, IMG submission 207669) | Hot spring sediment microbial communities from Norris Geyser Basin, Yellowstone National Park, WY, United States - NOR.PS_S | ecosystem: Environmental > Aquatic > Thermal springs > Near-boiling...
AAAGAAATCGCGAAATATATATGGAGCCTAGAAAACCTAGGTGATATAAGGGAACTATTTATTTTTGAATTTAACCGAAGACTCTGTAAATTGGTATTGAAATATCATTAATCCATAAGATATCCTTACATGTAGGGCATTTGTATATATGTTTTATAATAACTCTATTGCCCTCTAACTGGGACATTAATTCTGATATAGGTTCTACATAACCGCATTTCGGACAGTTATGAGGATGTTTTCTTCTTACGCGAATCTCTTTCCTGATCAGTTCCGTAGCCTCACGATTAACGATCCCATTACTAATCACTACTCCATATACACTTTTTACCTGTTCCTCTGAAATATAGCCATTTAAGAGATCCATCAATACCAAGTTTGGATCTCTTTCCAGAGGGTCTCCTAATCCTCCCCCACCGCCACTAATTAGAATAAGCCTTGTCCCAGCCTTTAATCTATAAGCAGTGACTTTTTGAATATTATGTAACTCTCCCTCTGGGGTTAATATGATCACAGTGTTAACCCCTCCTGCTGGATAGCCTCCGAAAATTCCCCATGCAGGATACCTATACCTGAAATATGTTAACGTACAAAATGCTTCGTGATCTAAATAATATATTCTTACAATGCCTAGTCCGCCTCTATATTTTCCAGGTCCACCACTATTCTCAGCTAGCGAGTATTGTTCTACTAATAATGGATAGCGATTCTCAAGAACTTCAATAGGTACATTATAGGTATCACCATCGGCTATGGCTATTAAAGCGCTCTCTCCATCTTCAAACGGCTTGGCACCCCATCCACCAGGCTGAGGTTCTATATGTATATATGGTTTACTAGTTTTAGGATCTCTAGACCATATGAAGGTTGCATCTACATCGTCATACATACCAGCTATAATAGATGTAGGTTTAGCCTCTGACAGAGCTTTAATAACCGTATCTATTAACGTCATTAGTGGAAGCCCGTAGAGAGATACGGGTGCTGGAGGCTCTGCACTTATAACAGTTCCTTGAGGTAATATAATTTTTAAAGGCCTATATGTACCCTCATCTGTAGGAAGATCTGGTCTTATAACTGCTCTAAAGGCGACTCTCGCTGCAGAGATAGCAGCAGCTGCACCACAGTTAAGAGGCTCTGGTACCTGGGGAGAAGTCCCTGAAAAATCGATAGTCATTTCACCATTTTCGCTGTCTACATTCACCTCTATAGAGATCTTAATAGGTTCTTCAGAGGATATCCGCTCCAAATATCCTACAGCTTTATATATGCCTCTCTTCATTTTCCTGATCTCGTTTCTAACATATTCTTCTGATTGCATCATCATACGTTCTATAGATTTAGTGAAGGTTTCAATACCATATTTCTCGATTATTTCCTTGAATCTTTTCACACCTGCGTTGACAGCTGCTATCTGAGCCCTCATATCGCCATATATCGATTCAGGATATCTTACGTTATTCATAATGATCCTTACAACGCTATCATTGATCTTACCTTTCTCAACGATCTTAATAGATCTTAATCTGAGACCTTCTTGAAAAACTTCTGAAGTATCAGTATACCAACCCCCAGGAGCTCTTCCACCAACATCGACCCAGTGGGCCCTTGATCCTACAAATCCTACAAGAGTACCTTTATATACAACAGGTGCATAAATCGTCATATCGGGTAGATGAGTCCCTGTAGTATATGGATCATTTGTTATGATCACATCGCCATCGTACATGTTATCGGCTCCAATTATTTCTAAGCCATCAAGTATTGCAGCGCCCAAATTAGCTATGAAGATAGGTAGTCCTGGCGCTTGTGCTAATGTATTTCCTTGAGAATCAAATACTCCTACAGAGAAATCTAGAACTTCATAGATTATTGGATTATGAGACGACCTTGTGAGAACTATTTTTGCTTCTTCTGCAGCAGCATATATGGATTTTCTTATAATCTCAATAGTTATAGGATCTACCATATATAATCCCTCATCCATTATAAATTTAAATATAACTTATATATATTTTATAGGGAAGCTTTTCATGAAATGGCTTGTTGGTATAGATATTGGTGGTTCGTTTACTGATTTGGTGGCGTACAATATCGAATCAGGAGAGGTAAGATACTCAAAGGTTCTTACTACATATCCTGATATGAGCGAGGGAGTTCTAAATACCCTCAAAGAAGCTAAGATAAATGTTGACGACATAATCTCAGTAGTACATGGAACAACCATAGTTATTAATACAATTATAGAGGGTAAAGGTGTACCGGTAGCATTAATTACTACTAAGGGTTTTAGGGACGTTATAGAGATTGGAAGGGGTAATAGGCCTGATATGTATAATATTCACTATAGAAAGCCAAGCCCAATTGTTCCTAGAAGATATAGATTTGAAATAACAGAGCGTGTTAAAAAAGATGGAACGGTGGTTGTCCCTATCAATACTAAGGAGTTAAGTCAGACGGTGGATAAAATCGTATCGTCAGAAATTAAAAGTGTAGCTATAGTATTTCTACATTCATATGCAAATCCCAACCACGAGAGAATAGCAGAAGAAATATTTAGAGAAAAGGCCTCGAATCTGTTTATATCTGTATCACATAAGATTACAAGAGAATATAGAGAGTATGAAAGAACAGTTACTACAGTATTAAATGCTTATGTAGGACCAATAGTTGGTGAATATATTACTAAGTTGGAACAAAGTTTTAAAGGAAAACTACTACTTCTCCAATCAGCTAGTGGAGTTATATCGGCAAGAGAGGCCAAGGAAACACCAATAAGAATGATAGAGTCAGGCCCAGTTGCTGGAGCGATCGGGGCCCTTTCGCTGGGAAAGTTAATTGGTGAAAATAATATAATAGCTTTTGATGCAGGGAGTACTACAACAAAAGCCTCAATAGCATATATGGGACAACATAGATTTAAAACTGTTTACCATGTAGGAGGATATATGTATGGATGGCCTATTCTAGTACCTTCAATAGATGTATCTGAGGTTGGAATAGCTGGCAATAGCATTATATGGATTGACGAGGCATCTACCGTGAGAATCGGACCAAAGAGCGCGGGTTCCTTACCCGGGCCCGCATGTTATGGCTTAGGAGGACTCGAACCAACCGTAACTGATATGAATGTACTTATGGGAAGGATCGAGCCTTCATATTTTCTTGGGGGGAGACTTCCTTTAAAGCCAGAGCTTGCGGAATCTTCATTTAAGAAGATCTTAGATAGGCTAGGACTTCCTAGAGATGAGACTTTGATTAAGTTGAATGAATTAGCTTCTCTAATGATGAGCATAGCTGTTAGAAATGTAACTTTGGAAAGAGGATATGATCCTAGAGATTTCACATTATTTGCCTATGGAGGAGCTGGACCTTTATATGCATCTGCAATAGCTTCTCTACTAGGTATAAGGAAAATAGTAATTCCTATGAAACCAGCTCACTTTTCTGCATGGGGGATGTTAGTAGCAGATCTTAGATACGACTATGTTAGGACATACATTAAGCCTATGGCTGATATAAATATCGATGAGATCGAAAAGATTTACATGGATATGTATGAGGATGGCAAAAAGAGACTTAAAGAGCTTGGAATTGAAAATATAGTAGCTATAAAATATATGGATCTCAGATATCAAGGTCAGGAACATACTTTAACTATACCTATACCAGAAATATATGGTATTGAAAAGGTTAAGGAGTTATTCCATATGTATCATGAGAAAGTTTATGGTTACAGTCTAAGAAATTATGAGGTTGAGCTTGTAAATTTGAGAATAGCTGTAATAGGAGTAACTCCTAAACCAGCATATCCTAAAATCCCAAAGGGAGGAGAAAAACCAGCGCAAGAAGCATTATTCAAAATTAAAAAGGTATTATATGAAAATAAAGGATGGCTTGAAGTACCTATATATATTAGAGAGAAATTATTGTCAGGAAACATTATCGAAGGTCCAGCAGTGATAATTGAGGAGGCATCAACTACAGTTTTATACGAAGGAGATCTAGCAATTATAGATGATTATGGAAATATTTTGATCCATAAAAGTCATGGATAAAAATATGGGAAGCTCACTAAATATATTTATCTAGGGAACCACTCGTAAATTGGAAGATCATTACATTCTCTTCTAGACGCATATTCCATTATTTTTCTGAGATATTCGTGCTTGTTTTTTCTGAATTTTTCTCTTAGTTCTTTTGTTTTTTCTATGTCTATTTTTAGTGTTTGTTTATCTATTACTACTCCATAGATCTCTCTAGCTTCATCAATAGTTATATACTCGTTAATAACATCATTTAGAACAAGCTCAGGATCCCTCTCAAGAGGATCACCCCAGCCACCCCCACCACCAGTCCTAATACTCACAACATCACCCTCAGAAAGAACATAAGCAGCAATCTTCCTAACTCTTAATGTTTTATCTTGTGTTATCAATATCATACAGTTACGGGTGCCATTCATTCCACCATTAACTCCCCATGGAGGTATTTTTGCTCTATTAATTGCCGTTGTAAAGATCGCACCTTTAGCATAGATCCTATAGTCCTTTATTATCCCAAAGCCTCCTCTAAATCTCCCATGTCCGACTCCATCTTCCGTATTAAGTGTATATCTCTCTGCTATCAATGGATATCGCTGTTCTAGAACTTCTACTGATGATGCATATGTTTCCCCATCGGCGAACGATACTAAAGCATTTACACCATCTCTATTAATTGCTGCACCCCAGCCACCTGGGTTAGGCTCTACTAGAGCGAATAGCTCTCCTGTTCTAGGATCTTTACCTGCTATTATTTCGGCAACTACACTCAAAAAGTGGCCTGCAGGAAGCTTCTCAGGAATATGAGGAGCCAAGGCCTTCCATACAAGATCTGCAGCATATGTTAGAGTTTCCCAGTATGTTGAAACTGGGTAAGGTTTCTCAGCAGTAAATACGGTGCCTGGCTTGTATATCACTTTTAATGGTTCAAAGAAGCCTTGACTGATACTGGCATGAGGTTCTAAGACAGCAATATATACGATTCTTACTGCAGCTATCAGAGCTGGAAGTGTCGTATTAATAGGAGCCTTAAAACTGGGCGGATTTTCGCTAAAGTCGGCTATGAATTCTTTGTCTGTAATTCTAACTTTAACACTTATTTTTGCAGGCTCTGAATGTGTACCGCTATCGTCCAGATAATCATGTGCCTCATAATTGCCTTTCGGTAGTTTAGAGAGTCTTGAGTAGGCAAGTTTTCTCCCATCTTCCATGGATTTTGCTAGTGCATCTTTAAATGCACTTATACCATACTTCTCAATTAACTCTTTAATCCGTTTCTCTGCATATCTGACAGCTGCTATCTGGGCGAATAAGTCTCCAGATACAAAGTCTGGTATTCGGGAATTTTTCATTATTAATTCATATAGGTCTTTATTGAGTCTTCCCTTTGAATAGATCTTAGTCGGAGGTATAATTATACCTTCTTGATAAATTTCCTGAGACGCTGGACCCCAAGAGCCGAAGTACATACCCCCAATATCGTTCCAGTGCCCCTTATTAAGGGCTATTGCTACTATTTCGCCCTTATGAAATATGGGCATCATTATTCCAACATCATTTAGATGTGTTCCTGATATATATGGATCATTTGTTATGATGACATCTCCTTCTTCGATTTCACCTTCTAGGCTTTTCAATATATTTTTTGCCATCATATCAAATATACCTAAGAAAAGAGGTACTCCTGTAGCCTGTGCTACTATATTCCCATTTCCATCTGTTAGCCCTGTTGAGAAATCAAGTACATCATATATTATAGGGCTTTTAGCAGTTTTTCTAATTATTTCGAACATTTCATCTGCTATTGAATGTAAAGCGTTTAATATTATTTCAAGTGTGAATTGATCCTTAGTTGTCATTATTTCCACCCTATGATTATATTTCCATACTCATCCACCTTTGCAATCTGGTCTTTACCAACTACGATAGTGCTTGTAGGTTCTTCTATTATTACAGGCCCCTGGATCTCGTAGTGAGGTGGTAGGAAATCCTTCTCATAAACTTCAATCTGGATCCACTGACGATCTATAAATACTTCTCTAGAAGGCTTTTTAGCTTTGAAGATATCCCTTTCCTTGGGATTTATCTTCCTTAATTGTGGTTTTGTGAGAACAACTATTCCTGTTACATGGAAGTTTACTATTTCTACTGGACTATCTAGCCTAAATGTATATTCTTTCTCATGTTGTTCATGGAATCTTGACTCTATAATCTTCAATAGATCTTTAGTCTCACTATATGTAACTGGTATCTGTACTTTTATTGTATGTTCTTGACCATAATATCTCATATCTGCATATCTAAGAATAACCACTTGATCTTTTGAGAATCCTTCTTCGGCTAACTGTCTTAAGATCTCATTCTCTAACTCTATATAGGTATCAACTATTTCGCTGAGTGCATTTTCTCTATCAAGTCTAATTACTTTAGTTCTAATGATATCTCTTCTGACATCCATAGTTATCATACCCCATGCGGTAAATACACCGGCAGGTATGCTAGGAACTATTATTTCTGGAATCCTTAGCTCTGATGCTATGAAAGGCGCAAACATGGGTCCAGAGCCTCCATAAGTTATTAACACAAAATCCCTAGGATCGTACCCTCTTTGAACTGATATAGCTCTTAAGAGATACGCAGCCTTACTATTGGCTATTCTAATTATTGCATCAGCTATTTCCTCAATAGAAATTCTATAATAATCTGAAAGCTTTTTAAGTCCTTCTTTTGCTAGATCTTTTCTTAATCTAAGATGCCCACCTAAGAAATATTGTTCATTGATCAAACCTGCTACGAGGTATGCGTCGGTAAGCGTTGGTTTGGTTCCCCCTCTGTTATAGCACATAGGCCCTGGATCTGCTCCAGCAGCCTCGGGTCCTACATTTAGATTTCCTATCTCGTCTATCCACGCTATGCTGGTTCCTCCTAGCCCTAATTCCATGCTATCTATAACGGGAACTTTTACTGGATATCCAGGATTGAATCTATCTCTCTCTATGTAATAATCTGTGATAACTTTTGGTGTGAGATCTTTGATCAAGCTTCCTTTAGTAGTAGTGCTACCACCATCCAGAGGAATAATGTTCGTTCTCCCGATAATCCTTGCCAGGTTTAATGATGCTATATATCCAGCTATCGGTCCTGACTCGATCGTTAATACAGGCTTATCTTTTATTAGATCTGCTTTTGCGACTCCACCGTTAGATAACATTACATAGAAGACCCCTCTAAATCCTAGCTCTCTGAATGTATTATAGAGACGTTCTATATATTTTGAGAATTTGGGATGTGTATATGCGTTTATTACAGCTGTTGAGGTCCTTTCATACTCTCTCCACTCATTAGTTATATCGCAGGATGCTGTCACATATCTATATCCACTTTCAACTAGGATCTTTTTAGCCTCTATTTCATGTACAGGATTTGCATAGCTATTTATAAATGAGATAGCTATACTTTCAACACTATGCTCTCTGAATTTTTTAATAGCATTATTTAGATCTTCTTTGTTTAGGTTTTTAAGGATCTTTCCATCATACATGATCCTTTCTTCAACCTCTAACCTGAGATACCTAGGTACGAGAGGTTTTGGTTTTTCATATAAAAGATTATACATATCTCTTCTATTAGCCCTTTGGATTTCTAGAACATCCCTGAAACCTTTAGTGGTTATAAGCCCTACCGTAGCTCCGCTCCTTGTTATTACGGTATTTATAACTACTGTTTGTCCATGAAATATATATCCAACTTTTGAAAGATCAATGTTAACTTTTTTAACGGCATCTATGACTCCTATTGCAAAATCGGCTGGTGTAGATTCAACTTTCTCATACCTTATCTCGCCACTTTCTTCATCATATACAACGATATCTGTGAAAGCACCACCTATATCAATTCCTATTCTATATTTTGTGGCTTTAGACGTCAAAGATTTGGACCCGCTACTGTATATAATGGAAACTTAAAAAGCTTGAAGAACTTATCTATAGGGGGCAATGGGAGGAGATCCATTTACTCTAGAAATAATAAATAATGCATTAACATCTATTGCCGAGGAAATGTTCTATGTATTTGGTCGAACTGCCAAGAGCCCTGTAATATATGAAGTTTTAGACTATGCAGTTGGCATTATGGACGAAGAGGGGAATATGCTTGCACATGCAAATGGTGTTCCAGGTTTCATTGGCGTTCTTGATCATGCTGTTAAGGAGTCGGTGAAAGAGTTAAAAGAAGAGCTTGAAGACGGCGATATCATAATAGTAAATGTTCCACATATAGCAGGGACGCATCTTAATGACGTGGTTCTTATACAACCTATATTTTATAAGGGTGAATTAATTGGCTATAGCGCAAACAAAGGACACTGGTCAGAAATTGGAGGTATGAGATTTGGAAGCTGGACAACAGATTCCATCGAGATTTTTCAAGAAGGTTTGCAGATTCCTCCTATAAAGTTGTTCAAAAGAGGTAAGCCTAATAGAGACATTATAGAGATGATAAGAAGCAATTCCAGACTTCCAGATCAAACTCTAGGAGATATGGAAGCCCAGGTTGCATCTCTAAAAATAGGTGTGAAAAGAGTTATAGAGTTGATCGAGAAGTATGGAATTTCAATATATAGAGAAGCATGCAGAAAAGCTGTAGAAGATTCATATAGATACGTTATGTTAAAACTTAGGAGTCTCCCTCATGGCGAGTTTACCGCATATGATTATATAGATGATGATGGGATCACGGACGAGTCTCTATATGTAAAAGTAAGTGTGAGGATCACGGATGAAGAGTTCTACGTAGATTTCACAGACTCTGCACCTCAGGCTAAGGGTCCAATAAATTCTCCTTTGCCCGGAACTATTGGTGCTGTGAGGATTGTATATACATCTATAATAGATCCACACTATCCTTATATGAACTATGGATTTATAAAGCCATTAAGGGTATATGCTCCTGAAGGAACGGTCTTTAACCCTACTAAGGGAGCACCCGTAGCAACATTCTGGGAGGCAATGCTTTATGCATCAGATCTTGTGTGGAAAGCTTTAGCACCATATATATCTGATAGATTACCTGCAGGTCACTTCCTCACTGTAGGAGCTACAATCCTCGGAGGACGTGATAAAAGAACCGGCGAGTCGTTTGCGATAGTAGAACCTCAACCTGGAGGATGGGGTGCTGCATCCTATAGAGATGGTGTTAACGCACTAGTATGTGTAGGCGATGGAGAGACCTATGCTTCGTCAATCGAAGTTCTAGAAAGAAGATACCCGGTACTCGTAGAAAGATATACTTTAAATATTGAAGGAGGTAGTGGCCATGGAAAGTTTAGAGGAGGATATGGCATAATAAAAGACTATAGAGTTCTAACAGATGAGGTGTTTTTCACAATCTCGTTTGGAAGATCTAAGTATCCCCCATGGGGAGTTAGAAAAGGAAGCAATGGAACTCCATGTAAATTCATTATTAGAAAGAGAAATGGTGAAGAGATCATAGGTAGGAAGATTGCTGCTTATGTTCTTTCTGAGGGTGATGTTGTGAGTATTAGGACTGGTGGTGGGGGTGGCTGGGGTGATCCTCTTGAGAGGGATCCTGAGCTTGTTCTAAATGATGTTATTAACGAGTATATAACTATTGATGAAGCTAGAGAGATCTATGGAGTAGTAATAGATAAACAAACACTAAAAATAGACATAGAAAAAACAAAAGAACTAAGAGAAAAACTTATAAGAAATAAACCGAAATAATTAAAGAAAGAGAAAGACTTATAAGGGTATAATATTAACGTACTACTGGTAGAGGAAAGGTGGCATCTTTGATGCATAGGAAGGGGATAAGTAGGATTACTATGGCGGTGATTATAGCTGTTATAATTGTGATAGCAGGGGTAATTGCAGCTCTTCTCTACACCATCTCACCAGCACAACGCCCAACACAGACAGTCTCGCCTCCTCCCATAACACCTACGACACCATTAGCAATTGTTATAACAACGCCCACGTTAACTACACCGGCCTTTACGACCCCGGTTCCAACTACGTTTGAGAAGCTGCTTAGGGTATCCTTTGCTAATGTCCCATATCTAGACCCTGCTGTAGGCTCTGATGAAGCTAGTACAGTATATCTTCTAAATGTATACGACACGCTAGTATATCCGCTTCCTAATGGAAGCATCATACCTCATCTAGCAAGCAAATGGGATGTTTCACCAGATGGGCTTGTATGGACCTTCTATTTAAGACAGGGAGTAAAATTCCACTCAGGTAGAGAGCTAACAGCATACGATGTCGATTTTTCGCTCAAAAGGCTTATAACTATAGGCGAAGGATATGCTTATCTGTTAGCACCATATGTTGATCTAAACAATACGAAGGTAATTGATAAATATACCATTCAAATAGCTTTAAAAAAGCCATATGCGTTATTCTTACAAGCATTGGTGAGACTATATATCGTGGATAGCGAGCTTGTAAGGGCTCATATAAAGAAGCCTGGCCCTTATGGTGAGATGGGTGATTATGGTAAGGATTGGCTGATGAGCGGCGAGAAAGATGCCGGCTCTGGACCATATATGTTAGTTAAATATGTAAGAGGCGAATCAGTTACACTAGCAAGGTTTAAAGATTATTGGGGTCAAGTAGCTCCAAACGCTCCAGACACCGTGGTCATGCTAGGAACAACAGAACCTACCACCATAAGGACATTAATAGCTAGAAGGGAGCTAGAAATAAGCGATCAATGGCAGCCTTTAGAGAATTACGATGCAATGTCAAAGATTCGTGGAGTTGAAATAGCTAAGATACCTACTGCTTATGAGTTTTATCTTATGATCCACACCAGAAAGCCTCCTACAGACGATATCCATGTTAGAAAAGCCTTATCATATGTGTTTGACTATGATACAGCTATAAAGGACATCAATCCATATGAAAGGAGAGCATGCGGGCCAGTTCCTTCAACACTTATAGGTTATAATAAAGAGTTGGGATGCATAACTAGGAACGTTACATTAGCTATGGAAGAGTTGAAAAAGTCAAAGTACTATGGACAATTAGATAAATATCCAATAGAATTTTGGTGGATTGCAGAAGTGCCTTGGGAAGAAAGAGTAGCTCTACTATTTAAACAAAACGCAGAAGCGATAGGACTGAAAGTAAATGTAGTCAAGAAGCCATGGCTATCAGTAGTCGAAGCTCTAAGCAAGCCAGAGACTTCCCCAAATATAGTTAGCATATTTGTAGCGTCAGATTTCCTCGAAGCTGGGGGTATGCTTGCCAATAGATATCACTCTAAGGTTGCCGGAACATGGCAGCAGAACGAGTGGCTCTTAAACTCAACCATAGATAGGATGATCGAAGATGCTGTTTCAACGCTCGATCTCCAGTCTAGACTGGAAAAATACTACGAAATCCAAAAGATAATATTTGAAATGTATCCATCAATATATTTATATGAACATACAATATTAAGAGCATATCAAGCTTACTATGTTGATTTTCCAGCTGCTAGAGGTAACGTTGCGCCCCTGTTAGGCTATGATCTTGAATTTAGATGGATCCAAGTATATCCGGAAAAGAGACAAGAGCTTCTTAGAGCAGGTGGTTAAAATCAGATATAATATTGTTTTTTTAAAGAAAATATATAAAAATTATATATTAAAAAGAATAATTAACATACTATTCGTGCTTTTGGGACTCTCGGTATTGATATTTATAATTGCCAGAGTACTTCCAGGAGATCCAGCAAGATTAGCTCTGGGACCTAGGGCTCCAGAGGAAGTGGTTCAGAGATATAGAGAGGAACTCCGCCTAGATAAACCTTTATATATACAATATATATATTGGTTAAACGATGTACTTCAAGGCAGGCTAGGACAGTCCCTTGTTAGCTTCAGAGACGTATCGGCGGATATAACAGAATTTCTACCAGCATCTCTAGAATTAATTATAGCTGCAGCATTTATAGATGTTATTGGGGCATTTACACTGGGAATTCTAAGCGGTAAAAGACCTAGTTCGATTATCGATAATGCTATAAGAATCTTTGCTTATGCAGGGATAGCTGTTCCGGCATTTGTATGGGCTATAATACTTCAACTTATATTCGCCTATTGGTTGGGTATTCTACCTGGTGTAGGCAGAATAAGCGATGGAATACCACCTCCTCCGAGGATCACTGGTTTTATCACTATAGACTCTTTATTAACAGGAAATATGTTGGCCTTCAGCGATTCTCTAAAACATTTAATATTACCAGCTATTGCTTTAGCTATAGGTCCTATGGCGCAAGAGGCAAGAATTCTTAGGGCAAGTCTTATTGAGAATATAAGTAAAGATTATATTTTATTTATGAGATCTAGGGGCATTTCTGAGAATGTTATATATTTCAAATATGCCTTAAAGCCTTCCATGATCCCTGTGGTAACGGTAATGGGGTTAGACATTGCATCTCTGCTGGCAAATGCGTTTCTAGTAGAGATGATATATAACTGGCCAGGGCTTTCTAGATATGGTATTATAGCCATGTTAAGAAAAGATCTGAATGCAATTGTGGGTGTAGTACTAGTGATAGGGCTGATATATGCTATAGCTAACTTTATAGTAGATCTGATATTAATGAGAATAGATCCTAGGCTAAGGCATAGATAGTCGGGGGCGTCACATGAGCATTCTCAAAAAGTTTAGAAGCAATAGCTTGGTGAAAAGGAATAAAAGGATTGAAAGGCTTAAAAAGTCTTGGTTCAGGTTTTCCCGCAGCAAGCTATCGGTTGTAGGTATGGCTTTAGTCATCATCATAGTAATTTTAGCTATTTTTGCTGACCATCTAACTCCTTATCCAGCCCATGCAGGTCTGTATATAAACTTTTCAGATAGATATAAGCCTCCAAGCTTAGAGCATCCATTCGGCACTGATATGTATGGGAGGGATATCTTCACAAGAACAATTTTTGGGTTTAGATATGCTTTATTAATGGCTGTAGTAGTGTTAGGCTTAGTAGTTCCACCTGGAGTTATTCTTGGTCTAATAGCAGGTTACTATAGGGGTACTATAATAGAGACAGTAATTTTAAGAATTTCAGAGATATTTATAGCAGTACCACCCCTTGTACTAGCCTTAGCTGTGACTTCTGTTTTAGAACCGAATATATTTAACGCTATGATGGCTGTTTCCCTTATGTGGTGGCCTTGGTATGTAAGATTAACATATTCAATGGCATCCTCACTCAGAAATGAACCATATATTTTGGCGGCTCAGGCACTTGGTGCATCAACCCTCCATATACTCTTCAAAGAGATGTTACCAAATATGCTTGGCCCGATACTTACAAAGATAACTCTTGATGTTGGATGGGTCGTACTCATAGGCTCTGCAATTAGCTTTGTAGGGTTAGGAGCTCAGCC
>Ga0326762_1000750_pt1 | contig 13435 bp, 12 predicted proteins | sample NORPS_S_FD_207669 | JGI IMG/M metagenome (GOLD analysis project Ga0326762, IMG submission 207669) | Hot spring sediment microbial communities from Norris Geyser Basin, Yellowstone National Park, WY, United States - NOR.PS_S | ecosystem: Environmental > Aquatic > Thermal springs > Near-boiling...
GGTATGTCGTCCTCCACCAGCTGGACGTCGTGGACCGTGGTGGCGACGGGGGTCTCCTCCCCAACCTTGCCCAGGCCGGAGAGGATGCCCCACTCGATCTCGGCGTAGCCGTGGGACTTGCCCAGCCTCCTCCCAGTCTTGGGGTTCACGGCGACGGACCCCACCACCACCATGTCAACCGGCGGGAGGTCCCAAGGCTTCACCGGCCGTCCCCACTTGAAGGCGCCTGAGATGGTGGACGCCTCGCGGTGGGCGCCGCGGGGGATCAGGTCGGGGTCCAGCAGGAGGAAGCCCTCCCTTATCCTAGGGGTCGGCATCACCACCGCCTTGCCCAGCGACAGCGCCAGCTCCCGGCATGGCCTCTGGGGGGCGTCTGGGTTTATCTTCACGAGGCGGGCACTCCTAAACTCCTCCGTGGACGCGAGGTTCCGACACGCCTCCTCAGCCCCCTTGAAGTTGGGTATCCTGCCGTAGACGAGCCTAGGGAAGGCGGCTAGGTCCCTCTCCTCCAGGATGCGCCAAATGCGCTCCCTTATGGCCTGCTTAACCTCCTTAACCACGGATCAACAAATGGCTATATTAAACACTGTATGTCCCGCAGAGACCTCCTGAGGACGGGGTCCGGCACGGCGTACAGCTCCCCGCGCTTCTCCAAGAAGCCGTAGTCCACCAAGTTCCGGAGGAGCTTAGTCACCTCTGAGTCGCTTATAGGCCTCCCCTCCTCCGCCTGCAGAAGCCTTTTCACGTCGGACCACCTGGCGCCCCCCGCCGCGGCGGCCAGCTTAGCCACGGACACGTAGCGCCGGGTCCCCATGTACTTCACGAAGTTGCAGAACTCTCCCGCGGCGATCTCCGCGGCCCGCTCCACGGTGGTCTCCAGGGCTGTTGCGGGGTCCCGCAGGGCGTTGAGGCCGAAGTAGGCGAGCCATCCCACCACGCCGCCGAGGGCGTCCACGGCGGCCTCCAGAAGCCTCTCCTCTATGGACGCGCCCGCCTGCCGGAAGCCCTCCCTCAGATACTCAAGCGCCTGCTCCCTGGCAAACGGCTTTATCTCTATCCTCTCGGCGTACCTCCCGTATAGAGGAGACGCCGGATCCTCCAGACGCAGAAACCTCAGCAGAAGCCCCGCCTTGGACCCCGTCAGCACCAGGGAGAGGTTCCGCAGGTGGTCGTAGGCGTAGCCCAGCACCGGTAGCATCTGCCGCCCCTTCAGCTTCACGAGCTCCTGCGCCTCGTCGACGATGACCAGCAACTTCTCGCCCCTGCCCTCCGCCCACTCGTCCAGAGCCTGCAGAAGCTCCGAAAGGCTGGGGGCGCCTCTCCCCGCTTCAAACCTTACGTCGACCCCCGCCACGGAGACGCCCCTCACCCTAGCCAGAAGCTCCCCCAGCCTCCTGTGAACCGGCAAAAGACGCCGCAACTCCCGACGCAGAGCCTCCAGCAAGTCGCCATACGAGATGTAGGGCCTCTCCTCAAGGCCCTCGCGTCTATATAGATCCGGGCCATGCCGTACGTCCCCGCCTTCACCACAGAGGTCTTCCCAACCCGACGCATCCCCACCACCAAGGTAAGCCGCCGCGCCTCCGCCGCGCGGCGCAACCGCTCCAGCCCCTCCTCCCGGTCGAAAAGCTCCTCCGGCTTCTCCGCCGGCCTATCCAAAAACAACATAGGTATGTAGTAACTACATACCTATAAAGTTATCAACGCCGTTAAGCCGGGCTTGTCCGTCGACGCCGTGGCCGCGATGCGGAGCCGGCCGAGCGGCACGGGCCGGAGATCGGGCAGTCCCGCGTCAGGCAGACCGCGGCGACCCGCGCTCCCTCGGCGACGCTACCGTGAAGCCGCGAGGCAAGCCGCCCGGCGCTGGGCGCAGTGTCGGCCGACCAAGAGGCCCTCTGCAGGAGACGGCAGATGTAGTGATCCTCCCCGCGGAGTCCCTCATGTTGGAGATATATGCAAAGGGCGTCTTCGCCCCGGGCGGCCATAGCGAATAAGTGAGAAGAAGACAAGATCGGCATTTGCCACAACTCCGTCGGAAAACCTGCGGAAACACGGCCAGAGAGAAGCCGCCGTGAAACACGGCGGCTACGCCGCAATTCGCCGGATCCCGAGGCCGAGACGCCGGCGGCGGCGGAGCAGACCCCTAACCAGCTACACCTGCACACGGCTTAAGGGGGTTGGGTTTTTATGGAGGCGTCGAAAAGAGACTCGAACCTCCTCTCCGGCAACGCCCCAACAAGTCGCGAATATAAATATACTCCGTGTTGGAGGTGGTGACCCCGCTTCTCCTCGTCCTTGCGGCCGCCCTGGCCCACGCCGCCTCGGTAGCCGCGACGTGGCAGCTCTCCGTAGCCGGCGTAAACATTACGGTGACGTACGCCGCGGAGGCCGAGGCCTACACCGACAAGATGTACGTCCTCCTGCCCGGCGAGGAGGCGGAGCTCCGATGCCGCGTCGGCCGCGGAAACCTCACCATCCAGCTGGCCGCAGGCGGCAGAACCTGGCGGCACTCGATCCCCCTCAACCCCGGCGAGGTCTACAGAACGGAGCTGGAGGCCGCGCCTGGGGTTAAGCTGAGGATCTACGCCGCGGTCAAAATAACGGCTGAGGTGAGGGCAGACGGCGCCGAGCCCGCCCACCTCAAAACCGACGTGCCATGCGCCGTGCGGCTCAAGATCCGCGGCCCCGCCCGGTTCAACATCACCTTCTACGCCGCCCCCACCATTGGCGTCGAGGCGGCGGGTCCCGGCGTGGCGATTACCCTCATCGAGCGGAAAATAGCCGAGGCCCCCATGACCCCCAGCCTCACAGCCGAAGTCCACACCGCAACCCCCCTCCTCCTCGCGGCCGCCGCAACGGCGGCCTCCCTCGCCGCCGTCGCCGCGTTGATGCGGCGGCGCCGCGTCTCGCGCAGAGGCGATGTACTCCAGGTACATCAACTTTTTAACACGGCCCACAGCGACGTATATGAAACGTGAAATAGCCATAGCGGTAGCGGCGTCTCTGGCGCTTCTCCTCCTGCTCAACATCTCGCCCCCACCCCCACAAAACACCGCCCCACCCCCGCCCGCGCCCCCACAGAACGCCACCCCCGCCCCGCAGAGCCCTGCCCTCCCCGTGGTCAAGCTTTCGGAGCTGGAGCGCCTGTCCCCGACGTACCTCTACGCGGTTCCTGCGGTTTTGGCGACGCCTACTGCGGCGGTCCCCCTCTCCGAGTCGGCGGGCACGGCGAGGGCCGCCGCCGCGGCGGCGAATCTGCAGGTGGCTGGCGTCGACGAGGAGGACTACGTGAAGTTCGACGGCGAGAACCTCTACGTGGCGGCCGCCGGCAAGGTCTACGTAGTGGGGCCCGACCTCGCCGTCAAGGCCTCCGCCACCTGCCCCGCGTATGACTGCGTCGTGTTCGTCTGGGACGGCCGCCTCCTGACATACGGCATGGGGGAGTTCGGCTTTGTAAAAGCGTATCTCTACCGCCTCCCAGACATGGCCAAAGTCGCCGAGTTCAACTTCTCAGGCGTCCCCATCGCCGCAAGGATGGCAGAGGGCTACGTCTACATCGTGGCCGCGGCCGCGCCCCCCGACGTGGTTATAAACGGCGCGAGGGTCGACGAGGCGCCTCTCCTCTCCCTCGACTCGCCGCCGGCCGTCTTAATAGTCGCCGCGGTGGATATGGAGAGAGGCCGGCTCAACGCCTCGGCCTTCGTCTCGGGCCATGCCTTCCGCATCTACATGAAAGACGGCAGGCTCTACATCGCGGCGGCACAGGGCACTCCCCAGTTGCTGTACAAAGCCGCCGTCAAGGCCTGGGACAGGCTACCGCCGGACGTAAAGGCTAAGCTCGATCTTGCCAACCCCCTCACCCTCTACAAGTCGCTCCAAGAGCTCCTCAGGGAGAGAGGCTACGCCGACGATGTAATTGAGGCGCTGAACAGCGCCAAGGTCACCACCGCCACAAACATATACATCTTCGACCTCGACGGCCTAAACATAAGGCTGAAAGCCGCCGCCGAGGTCCCCGGCAGACTCCTCGACCAATTCGCCATAGAGGAGCTAGACGGACACCTCGTCGTCGCTACGACTGTCGCCTCCGTCAAGTTCCAAACCACCCGCTACATACTGCCGATGCCCCGGGGAGAGGCCGTAGTGATCTCGCAAGACGGCCGGCCGGTGGCAACGATACGGCCCCCGCCGCCCCCCGCGCCGCCTCCGGCCATCTACGCGACGGATGGCGAGCCCAGCAACTCCGTCTACGTCCTCACCCCCGACGGGCGGATCGCCGGCGCGCTGGAGGGCCTGGCTCCCGGCGAGAGGATATACGCCGCCAGGCTGATCGAGAAGACCCTCTACCTAGTCACATTCAGACAGGTTGACCCACTCTTCGCCATAGACCTCAGCAACCCCGCCGCCCCCAGGGTCCTCGGCCTCCTCAAAATCCCCGGCTTCTCCGAATACCTACACCCCGTAGACGCAGACAGACTGCTGGGAGTCGGCGCCTACGAGAGAGGCCTAAAGATAGCCCTCTTCGACGTCTCCAACCCCACCCAGCCCAGAGAGGTCTCCAACATAACGGCCACAGGTCTCCACTCGCCAACGTTCCACGACCACCACGCCTTCGCCTACAGCCCCGAGCTGAGGCTCGCCATGGTGCCCGCCGCGGGTTGGTACGGGACCGGCTACGTCCTCGCCGTGGAGGTAGGCGACAAGCTCGCCCTGAGGGCGGTTGTAAATGCCACCGCCGACAGAGCCTTCTTCGGGCAAGACGCCATATATCTGGTGGGCAGGTCCGGCGGCCTCGCCGGCGGCGTCCAGATCTGGAAATACACCACAGACCTGAGGCAAGCCGCGGCGGCGCGGCTCAGCTGACCCCACGGCGCCAACACATATAAGCAGGTGAGAGGAGACGTACGTGAGGCCCCTCGCCCTGGCCCTGCTGGCCGTCGCGGCGCTGGCCTACGCAGAGGCGGCCGTGGCGGTGTACCTAGACGGCACCATAGACGGCACCGCCGCCTCGCTGGTCCAGAAAGCCCTCGCAGAGGCCGAGGCCCGGGGCGCCCCCCTCGTGGTGGTGCTGAACACATACGGCGGCTACCTCGCCCCCATGGACAAAATAGTGGAGATGCTCATCAACGCCAAAACCCCAGTCTACGCCTACGTGCCCCCCGGCGCCAAGGCCGTCTCGGCAGGAGCCTTCATAGCCATGGCCGCCCCCAAGATATACATGGCCCCCACCGCCCAGATAGGCGCCGCCGAGCCCCGGCCCCCAGACCCCAAAGTCGTCAACTACGCAGCCGCCCGCATGAGGAGCCTGGCCGAGGCCAAGTGGAACGACAGCAGGGTCGACGTCGCCACGTCCTTCGTCACCCAGAACAGAGTGCTCACCGGCAGAGAAGCCTTAGAGCTCGGAATCGCCGAGCCCCCGCCCCAGTGGACCTTCCTAGCCGAGCACAGACGCGACCCCCTCGCCCAGCTCATAAACGCCCTCTCCGACCCCACCATACTCATCGCCCTCATGGCCCTAGGCGCCGTCCTCATAGCGTATGAGGTCCTCACCGCTGGGTTCCAGGGCGCCGGCGTCCTCGGCGGCGTATTGATAGCCCTCGCCCTCTACCTCCTCGGCCAGCTAGGCGCCGAGTGGCTCTGGGCCGCCCTCGCCCTCGGAGGAGCCGCCCTCATCGCCGCAGAGATGCTCACAGGCCACGGCGCCCTCGCCCTCACCGGCACCGCCTTGCTAGCCGCGGCGCTCTACATGGCCGCCGCAGGCCAGCCCTACCACCAGGCACAAGCCGCCGCATACGCCGCCGCCGGGATACTAGCCACAGCCGCAGTAGCCCTCGCCTACATCGGCTACAAAGTCAGACAAGCACTACGACGCCGCCCCCAGGACTACACCACCCAGCTAATAGGCGCAGTAGGCGTCGCCAAAACCCCCATAGCCCCCGGCAAGCCAGGAGTAGTCTACGCCGCCGGCGAAGAATGGACCGCCGAAGCCGACGAAGAGATACCCCAAGGCGCCAAAGTAACCATCACCGCCATTGAAGGCCTCACCCTAAAAGTCAAAAAATACCAACAGCCCAGCTAACACCACAACCAAAACGCCCCCACCAGCGGCGCTCACCAGCGCACCCCCGGCGCCTCCAAAACCACTCGCAACAACCATTCCTCAACACCACACCACTGGCTTCTCGACGCGTCGGGTACGAGACAAGCCGCGCGCATATACCACCACACCTACCTCAACGCCGCGGACGAAGGCGCCTCAAAACCATGCGGACCCGCTGGCATAGAAACGAAGCCGCAACAACCCCCACGCCAGGCTGCGAGTCTCAGCCACGTCAACATGAACACCTACATCGTCAGCTACAGGTCGGCGCCGAGGCAGTGCAACGACGCCATTCAGCAAAGCTCAACGCGACAACGCCGACCCCGCCGTAGCCGCCAAAACCCAGCCCCGCCGCGGCATTCACTACCCACCACCCCAAACTCTCCACAACAACGCTCGAACCCGGCGTTCGGCACTGCGAAGAATGGCGTGTTTTTCAGCCTTTTTTTCTCGTTTTTGTTTCTTCGGAGCGCCGAAGAATGGCGCGTCGATTTCACCCGACGCCGAATGAAATGAATGTAAAGCGAGGTTCCACACCGACCGCCGACAAGACAAAAACCAAAGAAAAACTTAAAAACCCACAAGAACCGAACACACAAGCCCTAGAATCTCAAGAAGGGTTGAAACGCGCCGGAGTACCCCGGCTTACTGTACCCCCTTGCGTACCACGCGCTAGAATCTCAAGAAGGGTTGAAACATGCCGAGGGTGGTCTTGCCAGCCCCGGTCTTTCCGATTACGATCTAGAATCTCAAGAAGGGTTGAAACTGGCTCCCTGCGTCGCCAGCTTCGCCGCGCCCCTGGCGAGTATGCTTGCGGCGGCTCCGCCTACGATTGTGCCGATTCCGAGGGCAGTGCCGGTGTATGCTAGAATCTCAAGAAGGGTTGAAACAACTATCTCCCGGGCGAGGTCGCCGAGGAGGAGCTCCCAGTGCTCGCTAGAATCTCAAGAAGGGTTGAAACGTTGCTGGCGGTGGCAGGCGCAGTGTCTGCCTTCGTAGCATCGCTCTAGAATCTCAAGAAGGGTTGAAATGAATTTGATGTTAAACAACAGCAATAAGCGCTTCCGTACCTGATCCAGAATCTCAAGAAAGGTTGAAACGACTTTTAAAAACATGCCTGGCTCGAAACCGTCCCTTAGAATCTTACTACGTATCCACCGTCGAAAAGTTTCTGCTGGCGATACATAAAGTTGCAAAATGGCTGAAATGACGCCGCGTGGCAACGTTGAGCAGTACGTGTTGTAGTTGCGGGCTGAGTCCCCTGTTGTCTGGGCGCCTAGTGCGCTGTTACACGTTTTTATATTTGTAAACGGGGTTTGTGTCGTGTTTATGTTCTGCCAGCCTCCTCTATTCGCCGTCTGGTCCCCGCTTGCCGCGTCTATTTTTTGTAGATCTACTCTTTACATTCATCTATACGTAATTTTTTATTGTTGTATAGTTCGGGGGTTGCGTTTAGGGAGTTGAGGCTTGTCCGGGGGATGCGGGTGGAGGTTGGGGAGGAGTTGAGGGGCTGGAGGTGGGGGGAGCCGCCGGTGGCGCCGCCTCCGCTTGGGGTGAGACTTTCTGTGTCTGACGTGGTGGGCGGCTTCTGCGAGTCTAGGCGCGACGTCTACCTGCGGAGAGTGTTGAGGATGAGGGTTGAGCCCAACGGCGCTGTGAAGTTCGGCGACTACATACATGAGGGGTGGTCGCTGGTTGCGCTTAGGAGGCTGGTAGAGGAGGGGGTTGTGAAGGGATGGGAGCTCCTCCAGCACTTCAACGCAGAGGCCGTGGCGAGAGAGGCGGCGGAGGCGGCCGGCGCAGACCCGAGGGGGTGGAGCTGGCGAGGCTCCTCGCGGTGCAGGCGGCGGCTAAGGTGGACGAGGTGGCGTCTCGCGGCAGGGCCGACCCGCTCAGCGTGGCGGCGAGGGCGGCACCCCTACTCGCCGAGTACGTAATCGACGGGAGGCCGCTGGGCCTCACCTTGGTGAGGGCGGACGGTCCACGGCGTGGTGCTTGAGGTCAAGGTGGGGGCTGAGGAGTATGAGCGGCACGCGCTGGCGCTGGCCGGCTACGCCTTGGCCATAGAGGCTGACGAGGAGGTGCCCGTAGACGCAGGCCTCCTCATATCTCCTTCAACGGCGGCGTGAAGCTGAAGGCGGTCCCGTGGCTGTGGGGGAGGGGCCTAGGAGGGCGTTTCTCGAGGAGAGGAACCGCTTGATGGAGCTGGTGCACTCCGGCGCAGACCCCGGGCTGTCCCCGTCCTGCAACGCAAAGTGCCCCCTATACGGGCATGGAGGTGGTCGTTAAGCGGGGTCTTTCTGGGCTACAGCAGGAGGCTCTGGTGGTGAGGAAGAGAGGCGAGGCGGGTGTCTCTGCATCAGGTGGACAGAATATGGATTTTGACAGGCGGCGTGGTCATCTCGTCGCGTCTGGTGAGGGCTCTGTCCCGCAGCCTACTCAACGTCGTGTTCTTTGACGGGAGGGGCGAGCCCGTGGTTAGGCTGCTTTCGCCCGACTCAAACGGCGTGCAGAAGGGCGCAGTACGAGGCGTACTTCAACGAGAGGGGGTTTGAGCTGGCGAAGCTTGTGGTCTACGGCAAAGTTGCGAAACGGGCTAGGGCTCTCAGACGCGCCGGCCAGTGGAGGCGGGAGCGCTACAGAGAGCTTGCAGAGGCTGCCGACGAGGTGGCTGGGCTGGCGGGCGAGGTGTTGAAATGCGGCGGCGCCCAGTGGGTGTTGGGCTACGAGGGGGCGGCCGCCTCGGCCTACTGGGCGGCGCTCTCCTCTGCCTTCGGCGTGCCGGGGAGGAGAGGCGTCGGACCCCTTCAAGCGCTTAACTACGGATACGGCGTCTTGACGCCGTGTGGAGGCAGGTTGTGGTCCACGGCCTTGACCCATACGCTGGCTACCTCCACGTGGATAGGTGTGGGAGGCCCTCCCTCGTGCTGGACCTCATGGAGGAGTTCAGGCCGCACGTCGACCTCCTGGTTCTCAGGCTCAAGCCAGACGGCGGCTGGGTGGATGGCGGCATGCTCACCCGCGAGGCCAGGGCGCAGATCGTGCAGAGGTGGGCGGAGCTCAAGCTGGAGCCCGTAATCGCCAGACAGATGGCGGCGGCCGTGGCGCATCTAGAGGGGAGGGCTTTATACGCGCCGCACAGCCTATGATCTGGATCGCAGTCTACGACATATCAGACGACGGCGAGAGGAGCTGGGCCGCCTCTGTGCTCCAGGCGTGGGGCTTCGTGAGGGTGCAGAGGAGCCTCTACGTGGGCCGCCTCCAAAGAGGCAGGGCGGCCGATCTGGCGGCGGTGCTGGCGAGGAGGATCAAGACGGGGCACGTCGCCCTGATCCCCGTCACTGACCTCCGGGGGGCGCTGGAGGTGGGGACGCCGCCCTACGCCCCGCTCAAGCCGCCTAAGTATGTACAGACGCTCCTGGTATAGGCCGACGCCTTGGGACGTCCTCGAGCTGGAGTGGTGCCCCCGCTACCTCTGGCTGTCGAAGAGACACGGCGTGCCCGTAACCCCATCCATGGCCAAGGGGAAGGCGGAGGAAGGGGCGTTGCGCAAAAGGCTCGCGGCGGCGCTCGGAGGCGAGCCAAAGCCCGTCTATATAGACGCCGGGTGGGCGCACGGCGTCGTGGACATGCTGGCGCGGGACAGATCCGCCGTGCCCGTGGAGATCAAGACGGGCGTCCCGAGGCGGGAGCACAAGTGGCAGGTCTACGCAGAGGCATACCTAGTGAAGGCCTCCTTGATGTCCGTGTCGCAAGCCGTCTTGGCCTACGGCGAGAGGATCATCAGACTCACCGTAACCGCCGCAGAGCTGAAGGCCGCTGAGGCGTTGCTCCACAAGGCGGCTAAGGTGGTGGAGGGGCCGCCGCCCCCGCCCAGAAAAACGGCCAAATGTCTATACTGCCAGTACAGACCCATATATACCTCTACATAGGGAAGGTCCAGGTGGGGCCTCTCTCCGGCTACCTCTGGCTTCTTGGGCGTAGGCTTTACCTTAAGCTTGGCTGGCGCCTAAGCGACACGTATTTCCTGGGCAACCTCACGGACCCCCTCATCCTAGCCGCCGGCTGATGTCGCGTCCAGTGGACGTGAGGAGGGCCGCCGTTGCGCTGGCAAGAGCGCTGGCTGCTGCGTTGTATTTGGCCAGACGCTGTAGAGACAGCCCCCGTTGGAAGATCCGCACCTGGGAGGCAGAGGCGGCGATATTAGACGCCGCCTCCACGCTGGCCTGGACATGGCCCACGGCCCATAGGGCGCTGAGGAGAGAGCTCAAGAGGCTGGGAGAAGAGCGCCGGTGTAGAGTCTCGCCATAGCCGTCGTTGAGCTCTTGGCCAGCGCCGCGGCCTCTGGCGGAGAAGCTTGCGCAGACGCGTCAGCTTTAAGACATGAACGACGGCGGCGGGTAGCTAAGCTGAGCGCTCCCTAGGTGAGAATCGCCAACAAGCCACCAGAGCCGGCGAGGCGATCCACGCCAAGTCCGCCCCAGCGGCGAAGCAGAGAGCCGTATTCAACGCCGTCTCACTCCGTTGACAGTTCCAACTGAGATTCCACCCCAGGTGAGCCGGCGTGGATTCGGGCCCGCCGGGACGTGATTTCAACCCTTCTTGAGATTCTACGGGGAACATTGAAGCAGGGGTAATAATTGGCGTAGTTGGTACGGCGTTTCAACCCTTCTTGAGATTCTGGGAGGGTAAGTTGCCTGATCTGGTTTTATTTGCGGGATCTGGGTTTCAACCCTTCTTGAGATTCTGGTGGGCGCTCAACCGCCTAGACCGCGTATATGAGATAGAGATCTGCAAGTTTCAACCCTTCTTGAGATTCTACCGCTCATGTGTTCGGTTGTTGTGGGTTTTTAAGTTTTTCTTTGGTTTTTTGTCTTCTCGGCGGTCGGCTTGAGACCACGCTTTACATTCATTTCACGCGGCGTTGTGTGAAAGCGAGGCGCCATTCTTCGGCGTCTCGTAAAAGCGGAAGAAAGAAAAAAGCGGGGGAGACGCGCCATTCTTCGCAGTTAGGCTTGGCGGTATTGTAGTAGCTTTAGGAGGGCGTAGGCGGCGGAGGTGGGGGTGCCATCTGTGGCAATGCCGTGTTTTTCGAATTCCTCTAGTATTCTCTTGACTGTTGGGGTTGGCTCCACGGCGCCTTTTTGGAGGTTTTTTAGGGTGTCGCGTCTGGTTTTGGCTCTGGCGTCCATGAGCTTGTTTGCGTATAGGAGGGGGCGGAGGTCTGCCTCTACTAACCTGTGTGTTCCGCCATTGTGTATACGGCGATTAGGTCGGCGCCGAGGTGCGCCACGGCGAGCATGGCGGCTGTGTATAGGCAGAGGCCGAGGGCTCTGACTCCTCCGCCTACGTCGAGGTAGTAGTGGTATTTCTCGGCGAAGAGGTCTAGGGCGTCGCCGACGCAACGCCAGAAGTCTTCTGGGTTCAGCGTCTTCACCTCGATGGCGGTGTTGGTCACCGCGGCGTATCTCTGGATCTCGGCTATGGCGTTTTTTGTTCTTTCGTTTTCCGGGTTCACCGTGGCGAGCGCCATTTTGCCGGGTCTGCACCTGTTGGCGGCGGCCATTACGTGGTGGTAGGAGAACCCCAGCGACGCCACGAGCACCCGCATGTCTCTCGTGATTCTCAAGTTTTTATACTTGTAAAGAGGCGTCGTCGCGTCTTTTTCCGCTTTACGTTTGATATCAATAGATTTAAGTTTTTGTTTTTGTTGGTACATGGCTGGGGAGTTGGCTGGGAGATACGTGGAGGAGTTTGGAGGCGTGTTGTCGTTGTTGAGGTTTCTCCGGAGGGCGGGGCGCCTGGGCGAGGTGGACAAGTTCGCGTCGGCGCCAGACGCCGAGTCTGCGATGGAGGTGTTGAGGGAGGTGATGAGTCTTGTGTATAGGTCTAGACGCGGCAAGTACTGCGTCGAGGAGGAGATCAGAGCGGAGGAGGTGAGCCGCTTTGAGTATCTCTGCGGGAGGGAGTGCGTCGAGAGGCGGGACGGCAAGTACGTCCTGCGGGTTAGGTGCCCCAGGTTGCCCACAGATGAGGAGCTTGCGAAGCTGTACGACGCGTTGAAGAGCGGGAGGCTGAAGCCAAGCGTCTTGGCGGCCCTCGCCTTGGCCAGGCGCGGGGGGGCCATGAGGGGCGGCTTCCTCTCCGCCCGCGTGGTGGTGAACGCGGAGGTGACGAACATGGTGGAGGCGATTGGAAACGTGGTGAGGCATGGGAAGGCGGCTCATGTGTACAGGGTCCGCGAGGGGCAGAACGAGGGGTACGAGATCGTGTCGGTGCCCGTGGTGTCTGGCGAGGCGCTCCGCCACGCCGTCCAGAGGGCCTTGTCGGAGGTGGCGGAGGGGGTGGGCCTGCCGGTGTGTAGCTGGTGTAGGCGGGGCGAGTTCGTAAAGCACGGCGTAGACCTGGGCGAGTTCTTCCGCGACGTAAAGGGCGCTGGGGGCGTCGCTGGTTTTGAGGAGGCGGCGGGGAGGGGCATATACGTGGCTGAGAGGCTGATTCTGGGGTCCTGCGTCGTTGAGGACGTGGGGGGCTTCTTGAGGGCTCCGGTGGAGGGGGCGTCTGTTCTCGGGGTGGGCTACTTGGTCCCGGCGGTGGAGGGGGGCCGGGTGCTGTGCGGCTTCGACGTCCAGTTCCACGTGAGGCGTGCTCCCGGGGCTCAGCCGGGGGCAGGCGGGGGCGGTGCTTAGGCCCCTCCTCTGGTGCGGGACATGAGCGTTGTTGTGGCTAGGGGGAGGACCCGGGGGGCCGTGGCGCTGGGGGGCTTTTCGGGGACGGTGGCGCAGGCCATAGTGCTTGAGCTCCTCGGCGCGGGGGAGCTCCACGGGGCCGTGCCGAAGCCGTTTGCCGTGTGGCCGCTGGTGGCGGGAGGCAGGCCTCTGCTGGATGGGGCGGCGTTGGGGGAGGGGGCGGCGGTGGAGCTCCGCGTGGGGTTTGCGGTGAGGGAGCTGGCGAGGCGGTTTGTGGAGGAGGTGTCTGTCCGGGGCGTGTTTCGGCTGTTCGGCGTGGAGGTGTCTGTGGAGGAGGTGGAGTTTTGGGAGGCGCCGCGGCGGCTTGAGGAGCGGCCGTGTTTCAAGGTGGAGTTCCTCTCGCCCACGCGTTTCGAGACCCAGCCCTACTACAGGCGGAAGACGCCGGTTTACGACTTCACGCCGAGGCCGCTTAACCTCTTCCTCTCGGCGGTGGCCTACGGCAGGAAGTTCGGCTTTTTGAAGCTGGGCACGCCGTTTCTCCGGTGGGTCTACACCTACGTGGGGCTGACCGACTTCGGCTGCCGGGGGCCCTGCGTGAGGACCGTGAGGCTTCTGGGAGGCGGCGTGGCCAGGGGCTTCGTGG
>Ga0326762_1000752_pt1 | contig 13388 bp, 11 predicted proteins | sample NORPS_S_FD_207669 | JGI IMG/M metagenome (GOLD analysis project Ga0326762, IMG submission 207669) | Hot spring sediment microbial communities from Norris Geyser Basin, Yellowstone National Park, WY, United States - NOR.PS_S | ecosystem: Environmental > Aquatic > Thermal springs > Near-boiling...
CTACCGTATCATCAGGTAGCCATACATAAACTTTTAAAGGTGTCCCATCTGACATAATAACATCAGTTTTAAAATGTATCCATAATATAAAAAATATCATGATTGAAAATTTTAAAGTTGTTTTTAAATTGCTTTGTCCAATAATTCTGGAATTATTTATTTTATTATATTTTTCCCACTCACCCTGATAATAAGGCTTTGCCTTATAAATACCCATTTTTCGGCAGGGGGCTTTCGCCCCCTTAAATGAACCCCCAATAAAAACCATAATTTTTTAAAATTTCCATAACTTATTCATTATCAATCACTTAACATTATTTATTGGACAAAGCATTTTTAACTTAATTCTTGCCTTGTCTAAATAATTCTAAAATATAGATTATTTCTTATTTTCCCACTCACCCTAAAAATAAGCCTTCGGCTTAAAAATACCCATTTTTATGCTTCGGGGGGCTTCGCCCCCTTCAATAAACCCCGAATAAAATCAATAGTTTCCTAAAATTTTCACAAGTTATTGATTATCAATTACTTAACACTATTTATTAAACAAAGCACTTAATTTTTGCCTTGTCTTTTCAAAAAAAATTTCATAATTTACTATTTCACATAAAATTTTGTTCTTTGACCTTCAACATCAACAATATATGCTCCCGATTTTAAATTATTCTCAATCATTATCTCGTTAATGCCTTTTAATTTAACTTCAAAATCCCTTTCAAGGACTATTCTCCCTGAAAAATCAAAAATCCTTATTTTATAGTTTTTTATTTCATCTGCATAAAATCTAATTGTAAATTTTTGATTTTTATTGATTGGATTTGGATAAACTAAAATGTTAATTCTTTTTACAATTGGAAAATCTGAAATGTCATTATAATTTAGAAACGAGTAAAATAGGGGATTATTTGAGATTAATGACCAAAAGTAAATGTTATTTTTAATGTCAGAATAAGCAAAAACACTATCAGTTATTATTGGATAAACTTCATTAAATCCTTTTGAGTAGTTAAAAATGAATGAATTGAAAATGATGTTAGTATCTGAACTTAAAGCAAATGCAGTCTTTTCATTTATAAAACCCATTAAAGCACCATTAAAATCATACTTATAAATTCCATTTTTCGTAATTACCAAAATTCCATTTTGAAAATAGCTTAAAGCAATAGGAATACTTTTTAATTTGACTTGATTTAAAACATTTAAGTTTTTATCCAATATCCAAAGATAATTATTTGTAGCGGTGAAAATTCTATCTTTTAAGACAATAGGAATTATTTCAATTGGGTTTGGTAAAATTTCAAGGTCTTTTGATTTTAGAATATTTAGCTCTTTGTCAATAATATAAAAAGTTCCATCAATTCCTTGAATATAAATTGTGTCATTTCTAATTAAAGGACATGTTGAAATTGGAAAACTTAAATAAATGGATTTATAAATTGTTTGGTTTATTGGATTAAATAAAATAAGTTTTCCTTCATCAGTTCCCAGAAGAATATAATTTCCTATTTTTCTTAAACAACTTCTAATTGGGAAATTAAAATTTTTTGTAAAGTTGTTTGAAAATGGACTTGTAATTAAAAAACTATATAAATTGCCATCTGTTCCTGCTAAATAAACCTCATAAATTCCATTATTGTCAAAATCTTCAATAATTGGTGGATATTTAAATAAATATGGATAAAATGTAAAATCTCTAAATTGAATGAATGTTCTAACTAATGGCTGATTATAATAGCTCTGACCATTCTTTTTGAAAAGATAAAGTTCAGAATAAATCCTAACACTATTGGTATTTTTATCAATTGTATCAATATGAGCATCAAAAAGGGCAACAATTAAACTATCTTTTAAATTGAAAAATTGTCTTTGAAACTTATAGCTTTCATTCCCAAAGTAAATTTTTAATAATTTTTCATTTTTCACTTTAAAGCTCATAGTATTTGAAATGTTGGATATATCGTAAATTTCAAAACCTGTTAATTTATTTTCATTTGATTTTATTGAAGGATAAGTAAAATCATCAATTCTGTCTCTATTTCCCTTATAAAAAGGGTCATACTTTGAGCCTTTCCAACCTTCTGGATACTTTATAAAATATTGAAAATCAGGAACACCATCTGCTTCAATTAAGACAACACCCATTGGTCTATTACTTTGAAAATCTACAAGAAAACTATCTATAATATTTTTATCAACATGCCATATCAAAATTCCTTCACCAGGTAAAGCATAATCCCATTCTTCATCATATATACCAAGTATAAGTGAGCTATCAGTATTGTAAATAAAATTAACTTTTTTATCTTCAATTTTTTCCCTTTTTCTAAATTCAATTAGAAGATATTCTTTATTATCAAATTCAATTTTATAAAATTGTGGATAAAACGAAGATGGTAAAATATTAAAATTCTGCTCATTTTTAGAAGGTTGAATTTTTATCACTTCATTTGGCATAATAATTCTTTGACAAGAGGAGCAAATTAAATTTAAGATACTATCCATATAAAGTTTAGTATAAGCACCTGGTAATGTTGGCAAATAGCCTTCTGGAATGTTATCAACATCTCCACCATAACCACCAACTGCCATTAAATCAAAATATCCTGCTCCTGTTCCAAGTCCTGAATAATCATATAAATCATCAACAAAGAAAATTAAGTGATTTAGTTCATGAACAGCAGTTCCTTGAAGTCCTATATTTAAGCCATCTTGTCTTAATGTTTGAGGAAGTAATGTTGCATCATAAATTGTATCATTGCCATTATTTACAATAATGTAAGGTTCTCCAAGATAATAATCTAATGCCCCTGCGAAAATTGTAACTGCTGGTAAATCATAAGGTGTATCTCCATTTACATCGGTTTGATAAGCAGAACCTGCATAAAATATGGCAATTCTTCTAAATATAAGCTCACCGGGCTGTGGATTACAATAAGCTAAATTCGTATTTGAAAATATACCTATTTGATCAGCACTTCTAATAGCATCTCTGAAAAATGATGTTATACCTTGTGCAAAAAATCCTAAATCTCCATAATATCTAATTTTATGAGGAACTTTAACAATTGGAGAAACTGAATATTTAAATTTTATTCTATGATAAGTTGCAGAAAGAAAGTAATTTTTTGAAAATTCTAAAATTGAAGCAAAATATAAGCTATCATAAGGTGGCTTATAATCAAAAGTTCCTTTAATACCATAACTTGTTGTATCAAATGTTCCATCACCAGTAGTTAGTGGGTCATCAGGAATTTCCTTTTCAAATTCTACTCTTAATGCTAATATACAAATTGTTAATGTATCAGTTTGAAATGTGCTAAATTTATTTTTATAAAATTTAAGTTGGTTTATCCTTTTATTAAAAAACGATATTTGCTTTTCAACATAAGAAAATTTTTCAAATAGCTTCTTATTTAATTCAAAACTGCTATTTAAAAGAATTAAAATCATCCACTAATAAATCTATTTAAGACACTATTAACGAAATCAACAATAACAGAAGGATAAATCCCAATAAAAATTACTAAAACTAAGGATAAAGCTGTTATAAGTAGTGGGAAATGACCGAAAGCTACTTCTTTTTCACCATCTGAAAACACATAATAAACAACCCTTAAATAATAATAATAAGAAATTATTCCATTTAAAAATAGCCAAATAGCAAGACCAATATCACCAGCATTAACAATAGCATAAGCAATATAGAATTTAGCAAAAAAGCCAGCAAGTGGAGGAACACCAGCCAAGGATAGCAAAAAGATAGCAAAACTAATTGCTAAAAATGGACTTTTCTTATATAAACCTTTTAAATTCTCTATTTTTGTATCATTTTCAGCTACCATTTGAACTATTGAGAATGCTCCAAATGTCATTATTGTATAAATAAATAAAAATAATATAATTGATTTAAAACCTTCAATTCCTCCTACATAAATTGCTGTTAGGGCATAACCAGCATTAGCAATAGTAGAAAATGCCAATAATTTTTTAATACTATTTTCTCTAATAGCAGATAAATTGCCAACAATCATCGTAAAAACACTAATCCATAAAATTAAATCTTCCCAAAGTTTTGGATACGCACTAAAAACACCTTGAAATAATTTTAATACAATTGCGAAAGCAGCAGCTTTTGATATTGTTGAAATATAACCTGCAGTTGGTGAAGGTGAGCCTTCAAAAACATCAGGTGTCCAAAAGTGAAAAGGAACAGCTGATAATTTAAATCCAAGACCTACAATTATAAAAGCAATTCCAAGAATTGACAAGAAATCTTTTGATTTAAGTAATCCAAAGAAACTTCTAAAAGCATAATTTTGAAATAAATTTTCAAATGATAAACTACCACTTACAAAATATAAAAATGCTATCCCTATTATTAAAAATGAACTTGAAAATGCTCCAATAAAAAAGTACTTAGTTGCTGCTTCATAAGAGAATAAATTTCTTTTATATCCTACAAGAGCATATAATGAAAATGATAAAATTTCAAGTGATAAAATAAAAACTGCCCAATTTTCACTTTTTGGTAAAAGCATTGAGCCAAGAAGGGCAGAAAATATGAGAAAATAATAATCACCACCAGATTTGTTTTTATAGTAATCATAAGATAGCATTACAAAGAAAATTGTTCCAATTAAGAAAATTAAATCAAATAATCTTTCAATTGGTCCAAACCTTAAACTTTCAATTATGTATTTTGCATACTCATAATTTTGAGCAGTTTTAAGTAATTCTTGAAAAAATTCTTTATTCATTTTAAGTAATTGCTCAAAAGTAAAATATGTTGAAACTATTAAAAAAATTAAGGAAATTAAGAAAGATATTAAACCTCTCCTTGGAAAAATTATTTCCACAATTAAAAGCAATAGAAGACCAATAGAAATAACGATTTCAGGAGCAAAAAAGTAAAAGATGCTCATTTTTCACCTCCTTTTTTTATGACATTTATAATATTTTCAGATGGCTTTTGTAAGAACTTAAAAATAAAATTTGGATATATACCTATTGAGAAAATAAGGATAATTAGAGGGGTTAAAATAAACCATTCCCTTATATCTAAATCCTTCATTCTTGGAAATTTAACTTCAAGAAATGATATTTTCTGAAATGCTGGCAACATATAAATAACAGAAACAATTACCCCTAAAACAGCAAATATAGCCCAAGAAAAGTTTTTCAAACTTGCCCCAAGAAGAATAAGAAATTCTCCAATAAATCCATTTGTTCCAGGAAGACCAACTGATGATAACATAAATAAACCAAAGAAAACTATTAAAACAGGCACAGATTTGGCAAGACCACCAAGTTCAGATATACTATTCGTTTTAAACCTTTCATATAACATACCTGAAATTAAAAATAAGGCAGATATTATTATTCCATGATTTAAAATTTGGATACTTGCTCCATTTATTCCATAGCTATTTAATGAAAATATTCCAAGCGTTATAAAACCCATATGTGAAAATGATGAAAAAGCAATAAGTCTTTTAAAATTATCTTGAACATAAGCCATAAATCCACCATAAATAATTGAAATTATTGATAAAATAGCAAATATATAAGCATATTCAATTGAATAACTTGGAAATAAAGGAATTAAAAATCTTAAAAATCCATAACTTCCAATTTTTGCCATAATGCCTGCAATAATTAAAGCAACACTACTTGGAGCATTTGTATAAGCATCAGGTAGCCACGCGTGAAATGGAAAAATTGGCGTCTTAACAGCAAAAGCAATAGCAAAAGAAATAAAAATTAATAAACCTAAATTATCTTTTAATAATGGAATTTGCTCTAATAAATCTAAATAATCCAATGTTCTGAATTGTAAGTAAATTATTGCTATTGATACAATAAGAAGGACTGATGCTAATGCGGTATATAGTAAAAACTTAAAACTTGCCTTAACTCTATCATTATCCCCCCAAATTAGAATTAAAAAATAGGCAGGAATTAAGGAAAATTCATAAAAAATAAAAAATAAAAATAAATTTAATGAAGAAAAAACACCAACAAGCGTTCCTGTTAAAATTAAATACCAAAAAGCAAATTCATTTTCTCTTGTTTTTATTAAGTTAATTGAAGATAAAAGACCTAACAAAGATAAAAATGTTGTTAAAATAATTATCAAATAACTTAAACCATCAACACCAACATAGTAATTTATATTTAAACCTTCTATCCACTTATGTTTTTCAATAAATTGAAAATTTTTTGAAAAATCAAAATTAGAAAGAGGCAGAAGGCTTAACAAGAATTCAAATAGTAAAATAACAAAAGACCAAATCCAAACGAAATTCCTGTTTTTAATAAATAGTAAAAGCACTGATGAGATAATTGGGAAAAAGATAAGGATGCTTAAAATCCCGTTCATTTTTTTCCTCCTTTTGAAAAGTCCAAAATTTTATAGCTTAAAATTTTCAAACTATGAAAATTTACTTAGTTCGTCATGGTCAAACGGATTATAACTTAAATGACTTAATTCAAGGATGGGTTGATATTGAATTAAATGAAAATGGAATAAAGCAATCTATGGAATTAGGAGAGAAACTCAAAGATATAAAATTTGATGTTATTTATTCATCTGATTTAAAAAGAGCTATTCAAACTGCTGAAATTATAAACAAAATAAATAAATTCAAAAGTTCAATTATCTTAGATAGTCGTTTAAGGGAGCAAAATATGGGTGATTGGGAAGGAAAAAAATCTTCAATTATTATTAATGAAAACAAGGAATTCTTCATTAAAGTAAGAGAAAATCCATTTTTGTATAATCCTCCAAATGGTGAAACATTTTTACAAGTTGTTAGTAGAGCAAAAGCATTCTTAGATGATTTGGAAGATAAAAATTATGAAAATATATTAATTGTTGGACATCAACTTATAAACGCTATTATATTTTTCATTTTGAATAATTTAGATTGGAAATTATTTTGGGATTATAAGCAAAAGAATGGAGAGGTTTGGATTTTAGATATGAAAACTAATAGAGCAATAACTAACGCCTGAATCTGTTAATTCCTCATAATAATTTTTATATTCAATAATTTGAGCCTTTTTAACATTTAATAATTTTAAAATTTCAAGAAAAACATAATTTGTAAATTGCCCATCAATTCTCGTTTTATTTTGAGAATTTATTAAAAACTCAAATGCTTTATCATTTTCTAATTCCAAGATATAATTAATATATTCCATATCAATATCTTTTGGCTCATAATACATTTCATCACCAAATTTCTTTCCAACATGACTTAAATCAATACTTGATATTAAGAATATCTCATCTTTATAGTTTCTAATAACTTCATATAATCTATAAGCAATTGTCTTTAAGTCTTCTTTATTATTAGCATACGCAACAATTGATGGAATTATTGAAAATTCTTCAAATAAACTATCAATAAATAAAATTGGAAATTCAACTGAATGCTCATTTTTATAAGCTAAAACATCAAAATGAATGTCATAACCAAATAAATTTTTAATTTTTTCTATAATTTCCTTATTTACATTTACAATCCTATCTGTAAAGTAATTTTTCGGGAATATTGAAAATGGTGTTAAATGAATAGAATGAGCAACACCAAATATTATGAAAATTTTTCTATTTGTCCTTTTAACTTTTGAATAAGTTTTTAAATAAGTATCCATAGCTATCCTTAAATCAATATGTGGAACAATTAAAGCAATTATATCATTTTCAAAGTTATCAGTTAAATTTTGTTTAATAAAATTCTTTACTTGGCTTATATTTTCAATCATTTCAATGGGCTTGTATTCCAAATCTAAAATTTTTTTCCTTTCTTCCTCAAACCTATTTACAAATCTATCATTATAGAATAAATAATAGCTATCCATCTGATTTATAAAATTCAATATCTCACTATCAGAAAGCATTATGTTTGTAGCCTTGAAAAAATCTAATTTTACTTGGTCAATTGTTCTTGTTCCATCAAATAAGCTAATTAAATATAATGCTTCTTTTGTGAAAAATAAATCCTCAAAGAATCCAAAAGGGTCAATAACTCTATATCCATCTTCAAATTCCTCAACTTCAAAATATCTAATTCTTAGTTTTTCACTATTCCCAAAAGTTTTAGTAAAATCCATAGCATTGCTAATGTTAAGGTAATATTGAAAACCAAAATAACTAAAATTGTATAAAGTTTAAATTTTAGTCTTATTTCTACTAAAAAAAGTGTTCTTTTACTCGTTTGGTGAAATTTTTTTATCTTTTCATAAACATCCTTAATTCCATTCATAATTTCAATTAATTCTTTATAGTTCATATATCAAGCTCCTTAATACTTAAAGCGTACTTTTCAATAAATTCTTTTCTTGGTGATACATCAAGCCCCATACATACTGAAACCCATCTTTCAGCTTCTGCAGCATCTTCAATAGTAATTTTCTTTAAAACTCTTGTCTTTGGATTCATCGTTGTTTCCCAAAGTTGTTCAGGATTCATTTCACCAAGACCTTTATATCTTTGAATAATAACATTTTCAGAGCTTATTTCCTTTAAAATTTTACTTAGTTCCTCATCTGAATAAGCATATTTTATAATTTTTCCTTTTTGGATTCTATATAATGGGGGTTGAGCTATATAAACCATTCCTGCTTCAATAAGATTGTAAAAATATCTATAAAATAGAGTAAGTAATAATGTCCTAATGTGAGCACCATCTATATCAGCATCAGTCATAATGATAATTTTACCATATCTACACTCATTTGGATTGCAATTTTCTTTTATTCCGCAACCAAGAGCAGAAATGATTGTTTTTAATTCTTCATTATCTAATGCTTTATCTAAACCTTTCTTTTCAACATTTAAAATTTTTCCTTTTAATGGTAATATGGCTTGAAATTCTCTATTTCTTCCTTGCTTTGCTGAACCTCCTGCACTTTCACCTTCAACAATAAATAATTCAGCTCTTTCTCTTTCTTTCGTTATACAATCTGCTAACTTTCCTGGGAGGCTATCATTTTCAATAAAACTTTTTCTTCTAACAACTTCCTTAGCCTTTTTAGCAGCAAGTCTTGCTTTTTGATTTTCTAATGCTTTATTTATTATAATTTGAGCAATTTTAGGATTTTCTTCTAAAAATCTTGAAAATTTTTCATAAAAGTTTGTTTCTACAAAACTTCTAACATTATCATTCCCAAGTTTTATTTTTGTTTGTCCTTCAAATATAGGATTGGAAAGTTTTGCATGAATTATCGCAGTTAATCCTTCTCTAACATCTTCTCCTTGTAATGGCTCTTTTTTTATTAGGTTCATTTTTCTTCCTATATCATTTATTGCTTTTGTCAAAGCACTTTTAAATCCTGTTACATGTGTTCCTCCCTCTTTTGTATTAACAGTATTTACAAATGAAATTATAACTTCATCATAACCATCATTATAGGCAAGTGCTATTTCAACTTCCATAAATTCATCATTGTTATTTGTAAATTTTGTCCAAAATGTTGGTGTGATATGTTTCCTTGAAATATCAATATAATCAATAAAATCTACTATTCCTTTTGGATAATGAAAAACTTCTTTTTTATCCGTTCTTTCATCAATAAGCTCAATTTTTACACTTGGAACTAAAAAAGCAATTTCTCTTAAACGATTAGCAATATAATCATAATCAAATTCAAGTTTTGGATAATCTGTAAATATTTCTTTATCAGGTTTAAATCTAACAATAGTTCCTGTTCCATTTGTACTTGAAACAGCCTTTAAATTTTCAACTTTTTTTCCTCTTGAAAATTTTATTTTATACAATTTTCCATTTCTCTTTACAAAAACTTCCGTCCATTCCGATAAGGCATTAACTACGCTTGCTCCTACGCCATGAAGACCTCCTGAAATTTTATATATATTCCTTTCAAACTTACCACCTGCGTGAAGCTCCATAAATACAACTTCAACCGCTGGTGTTCCTGTTTCTGGATGAATATCAATTGGTATTCCTCTTCCATTATCTTCAACTGAAATGCTATTATCCTTATGAATTACTACTTTTACATAATTTGCAAATCCTGCAAGAACTTCATCAATGGCATTATCTATTATTTCAAATGCTAAATGATGAAATCCCTTCTTACCAACATCTCCAATGTACATCGCTGGTCTTTTTCTAACACCTTCAAGTCCCTTCAATCGTTTTATACTTTCAGCAGTATATTCAAACATTTGCATATATTAAAAGTTTAAAGGACATAGAAATAATAATTTGTTTTTTTTGCAGAGGGTTTTAATCTTCTTGGCCAAATATAAATTTTAAATAAATAATTAAGGTTTTTATCCATCTTAATAAGAATAATATCAGGATAAAAATCAGTTCTCATCTGGGCTTGTACATAAAGTATATTCCCATCACTATCCTCAATAAATGTACCTTCTTCTCCAATTATAATAGGAAAGCTTCCTACTTTTATTGTATTAAAATCATCATCAAATAGCCAAAATAAATCTCCTATAAAGAAACCTCCAACATGCACAATATTCAAATTATTTGAAAGTTTAAGAATATAAGAAGACAAAGGCGAATCATCATAAGCATTAAATATCTCACTTAAATTGGCAATTTTTAAAACATTACCATTATCATCTATCTTATAAATAAATCCTCTTACAAATGGTGAAATTTTTAATAACCAAGCAGTTCCTATTAAATAACCTCCATTTATCTTAGTAATTGCATTAACATAACTAACATTTCCATCTTGAAAATATTCCCTAAATGTTAATTGTTTTGTCCATAATGTTTCAAGCTCCGTATTAAGCTTAATTAAAAGATGCCTATTTATTGCTTTGTCTAATAAATAGTGTTAAATAATTGACTATCAATAACTTATAAAAATTTTAAGAAATTACTAAATTTATTGGGGGTTCATTTAAGGGGGCGAAAGCCCCCTGCCGAAAAATGGGTATTTATAAGGCGAAAGCCTTATTTTCAGGGTGGGTGAGGAAAGTATAATAAAATAAATAATTCTAGAATTATTGGACAAGGCTCCTATTTATTGAATCTTTGCTATATAGAGCAGCTAATAAAATTTGATTATTTATTTCATCCTTCTCAATCATAGCATTCCATACAATTCCACCATTAATTTTATAAATAAAACTATCAACAATTTGACCATTAACATTTATTTTATAAACTCCTACCAAGGGATTTGAACGATAGGAAACATAAGCAGAAACAAAATAATATCCTCCAAATGATATTAAAGCATGGTTGTCAAATCGACTTGCTCTCCCTACTGGAATTTTTACATACCAATTCCAAATGAAATTCTCATCAATTTTTAAAAGATAATCCTCAATTCTTACAACATAACCATTATCTATTCCTTTTATTATTTGACCACAAGACTTATAAGAGAAATTAAATACAAGTCTTTTTAGGACATTTCCATTTTTATCTACTTTCATAAGTAGGCAATCATGATAATCAATACCTCTTTCAGTAGTATATCCACTTATTATATATCCATTCTTGTCATTTGTTTCAACTAAACCATGTGCATTCTGTGTCCAAGGTGCTCTATAAATAATCGCCGGCACTTCATATGGCTCCTTCTTCTTCTCCTTACAAGATATTAAAAATATAATAAGCATAATAAGAAACCTCATTTTACTAATACCTTTTTCTATTAGCTTCATAAAGCTCTATAATTATAAGGCATAAATTTTTTGGCTTGTCCAATAATTCTGAAATTACGATTATTACCCTATTTTCTCACTCACCCTGAAATCAAGCCTTTGGCTTTAAAAAACCCTATTTTTGACTTGGAGGCTTTGTCCCCTATATTCCCCCTTAAAATAAATAATTTCCTAAAATTTTAAAGGGCTTTAACTTTTTAAATACAATTTTTTCTCTATAATATATTCATAAACACCACAAGGAACAAGGAATCTAAACTCTTTATTTTCTCTAATCCTTTCCCTAATTTCTGATGATGAAATTTCAATAAGTCTGTTATTTAAAATTTGAACTTTATTTATTAAATCTTTTGGATAATTGTAATTTTTTGAAGGTCTTTGAACAACAACAACATTAACCATATTAATAATTTCTTCATAATTATACCAATTTTTGAAGTTTTCAAATTGGTCTGAACCTATGACAAAATACAAATCATTATAACCCATTCTTAAAATCTCTTTTAGCACTAAAAAACTATAACTTTTTTCTAAATTCATTTTTCTTTCAATATCCCAAACTTCAAACTTCCTATATTTATTGATAGCTATTTTTATCATATTAAATCTATCTTCAAAACTTGAATAAACAATTTTATGTGGTGGATTATGACTTAAAAGAAATACAACTTTTTCAACATTTAAAATCTCTAATAAGTCTTCTGCTATTATAAGGTGTCCAATATGAATTGGGTCAAATCTACCTCCTATCAGAGCGATAGCCATACTTATCTCGTTTTTCAAGTGCAATTTTTTTTATCCAAGAAGAAAAATTATCATTTTTAAGTATTAAGTCGGTTAAACTCAAAATTTTTTCCTTCTCATTTAAAACTTCATATATTTCAAGCAATCTATATGCTACTGAATCAGGTTGAATATCGATATAATTATTCAAATAGTATTCAAGATAAATTGCTTCTGCTTTTGGTTTTTCTATATTTCTATAAACATTAGCAGAGATTAGGATTTTTTGAGCAAATTTTTTTCTAATTAGTAGCATAATACTATCAGCTGATTGATTGTAATTTGGATATAGATTTTTAACTCTATTTAAAATTTCAATTGCTTTGTTAAGCTGTGATATATCTTTATGTGGATTTGGTGATAATTTATAATAAATTTTGGCAAGTAAAATTAGTCCATCTGGATAAAATTCACTATATTTGAAATTATTTACAAAGAATTCAGCTTCAATTTTCGCAAGTTCATAATTTTTCTTTTCGTAATATAAAAGTGCTAAATAAAATTGTGCTTTATCTGTCCATTCATTAGGAGGAAATGAATATATAATTCTTTTTAAAACTTTTTCAGTTTGTTTGTAATTTTTATTTTTAAATTCATTTATAGCAATTTCATATAATGTTTTAGGGTCATTTGGCAAATCAAATAAGAGGAAAATTATCAATAGTTGAAAGTTTAAAGGTAATTATCTTGTGCCTTGTGCATTGTCCAATAATTCTGAAATATAGATTATTTCTTATTTCTCCCACCCACCCTGAAATCAAGCCTTCGGCTTTAAAAAACCCCATTTTTTGACTTGGGGGGCTTCGCCCCCCTTAAATTCCCCCCAAAAAACAATAATTTCCTGAAATTTTTAAAAGTCCTTGATTATCAATCACTTAACACTATTTATTGGACAAAGCATGTGCCTTGTCCAATAATTCTGAAATTATTTATT
>Ga0326762_1000753_pt1 | contig 13379 bp, 8 predicted proteins | sample NORPS_S_FD_207669 | JGI IMG/M metagenome (GOLD analysis project Ga0326762, IMG submission 207669) | Hot spring sediment microbial communities from Norris Geyser Basin, Yellowstone National Park, WY, United States - NOR.PS_S | ecosystem: Environmental > Aquatic > Thermal springs > Near-boiling...
GCCTGCGGGGGTCACCTTACTCGATTATTACCCGCCAGCGTCGGTTCGGTTCGAAATCCCCTCAGCGGTCAATGCTTTACAGGCATTAGGTTATTACAGCCTCGCTTCGCTTGGCGACGCCGCTCTTAACCCTCACCAGTGGACATTTCAGTTTCCACTCTTTCTTAACACCAAAGCCAAATCGTTCCTCACATTTGCTTTAAATTACCTTCTCCTTTCTTACCCAGTCGCAATCTGGGCGATCGCGCGGTCGCCTGACGGACAAGAATATACCCATTTTATTTCCCGCATTGCAGTGCTGACTGAAGTCAACGTGCAAATTCCGAACAATGGGTATGCCACAATTTCGCTGACCTTTTCCTCGCCGTTTTCCCATGTTTTCCAAGATAATGAGCCCGCTCTAAACGTCATTTACCCCGCCGCAGCCAACGAGCGGGGGATACTCATTAGAGATTTGAGAATTACGGCGAAGATAGGGGCGCAGCAATCCGAAAAGGAAATCATGAGTCTCAATCTCAGCGCTCGGCGGCAAATTACCTGGGCGTGGACGACTATCGATACTTCCCGCCACTCGCTCGGCGCAAAGCGCGCAGCCACAATGTTCGCTGTTTCGGCAGTCACGCCACGAGGGAACTTAACTTTAGGCTACCCCTTCAACTTTTCCCTTCTCCAAGATGCCTCTCTGCAGCCCCTACAAGAAGTGAATATTTACGTTAGGGACTTAATGACTTGGACATTGCTTGGCTTCAAAATCAACTCATGGACACAGGACTTCTCGACAGGAGCGGCAGGGTTAAATATCGCTTTTTCCTTTATAAATTGGCTCGTCTCATGAAATTGCGGGTAAAATATATCTGGAAGGTGAAGGTAAACATGGTATGCCCAAAATGCCACCGACAAGTCAGGGACAATGCAAGATACTGTCACCGTTGCGGTGCCCAGCTGCCCCCACCGCCACGCGAGCGAGCAGTGAACGACATATACCTCGTGGCTAAGGCTGCGGGGATAACTATCATTCTGAACCTTTTCCTTGTTTCCTTCTTGGCGGCTACGGGCGACCCGTTCCTCCTTCTTTTCGGAAGTCTTCTCGGCCCATTTATGGGCGGCATTCTATTTGGACTTGCCTTTCTCTTATTCCTTGAGTTCTTAGGAAATCGTTTCCATTCTTTTAACAAAGATTGGACGCTCATTATGGCTTGGAAGAGAGCATGGGAGAACAGGAGATACTTGCGGGGGATTTTCCTTAGCTTCGCCTTAGGTTGGTGGTGGTTCTCTATTGTAGGTTTCTTGATTTTCGGCTTCACTTGGGGCTTCGCCTTTATCCTTCTCGGCGCCCTTATCCTTGCACCTATCTTCGGTCTCGCCAACTGGGTGTTGGGCTGGATCTATGCCTTTCTCACCGCAATCCTTAACCGCTTCTTTGTGCTTATTCCTTATATCCCCACTGAGGAAGACCGTCAGCGGGCAGAGCAGTTCCTCAGAAACGCCTACAATAGTCTTCAGCAGCGAATGAAGCGGCGTTCTTAAAATCTCTCTTGGTGAGTGCGGATGTTCACTCTGACCGATAGCCTTTTCTACCAAAACCCGCCGAAGGTCAAAATGAAGCATATTTTACCCCAAATAGGTGAAGTGGAGGATTTCGATATTGAATGGGAGTTTCAGCAGGCTGATATAGGGGACATATTTGACATTATAAATACATTGCTCGGTGGAGGCGTGGGAGGAGGTGCTGGTGGGGCAGGTGGAGCAGGCGCTGGCGGAGCAGGCGCTGGTGGGGCAGATGGAGCAGGCGCCGACGGTATTGATTTGGATAAAATGATCAGAAATTACGAGGAATACTTGCGACGGCGTAAGGAATTAGAGAGTAGGGAGCGGGAAATTATTGAAAACTTGATTAAGACTTTCACTGACCTCCACCGCGCTGGCTTAGAATTCGGCGAAATGCTGGGGAATATGACAAAAACCTTGGGAAATATCGTATATACGACTTCACCCACTTTGGGTGCCCTCGGTGAAGGCTTAGCCAGCTTTGCTCGGGAAGCTTCGTCCGTAAGTAAAGCTCTCGGTGCTATCCCGAGCAACATTGTAGGGATTATAGATAGTTTTCAAAAAGCCTCTTCAGCCTTAGAGAGCCTTCAGCTGAGGTTTCCTTTCGGCCCGCCCCCTCTCCCGCCCGTAGCGGGCTTTGGGTTTGGCTTCCCCGCTCCACAGCGGCCGGCACCACAACAGCCGGCACCACAGCCACCAGGTGCAACTCGCCCCTTACCACCGGCTGTAACTCAACGACTTCCAATGCCAGGTCCTGGCCAAACAATGCAATTGCCTTCCGGGCTCCCAACACAAATCTTGGGTGGGGTGGGGATACCTACCCAACTTCTTCCTCAATTAGGACAGATAACTACTTCGATAGGACGGTTTGCTGCTGCATTAGGACCTCTCGCTACTGTCTTGGCGGCAGTAGTTGCAGCGGTCATTATCTTCGCCCAGTCACTGCAAATGCTCTTGTCTATCTTAGGAACTCTTGTAGGTATCTTGAACAACATCATTCAGACCATTGAGCGCGGGACACAAGTAATGTCAATATGGGAGCGCTGGCGCCTCGCATTCTCTCAATTTATGGAAGGGGCAGCAGCGGGCGAGCAGGCATGGAGCCGCTTTGTGAACATGTTCTCACAATTTGGCACAACTTTGGACGAGCTCGCTCAATCGCTTAGAACTGCTCTCGGCGATATCAGCATAATGGCGGCGCAAGGCCGTGTCTCCTTAGAGGCATGGGCTCAAATGCTTGGCGAGATCGGACGGTTGGGAGTGAGAGCAGGTCAGCAAGCTGAGGTGTTAAGGGCTGCTTTGGAAGGAAGAATTCGGGAAGCGGGCGGCCTCGGTTTGCCTACAGGGACGGCAGAAGCTATAGCAATGCTCCAATATGGAGTTGCGGGTATGGGCGAGACCGCTGCACGGGCAGCCACGGCAATGAGCGTCCTTCAAATGCAAATTGATTATTTGAGCCAGCAGACGACAAGAGCGGGGCAAGCTATTTATGCATACAATCAAATTGTCGGTCGGCTGCAGACACTATACGAAGAAGCAGGGCGGGAAATATTGGAACGGTTAGCAGCCCCCCTTCAATTATTTGCCCGCATTATACAGTCAACTAGAGTTGAGGAAGCTCTTCAAACAATTGCTGCTGGTATTGGGAACTTCGCTGCGGCATTTGTAGGTTTCTTCGAGCCTTTCTTTGTAGATATAGTGAACCTTATTAACGAGCGGGCTGCTTCCATTAGAGCGGCATTATCTTACATAGGCGCAGCGTTGGGCGAAGCTTTGGGCGTTGGTTTGAAAGCGATAGTGGATTTCCTGACGAGCCCCCGCACATTGGCTGGGTTCGCTGGGTTCGCAACATTCCTCAACGGGCTGGTCGAGACGCTTAGCGGGATCGTTAGGGTTCTAGGCCCTGGTCTTGTCGCTATATTTGGGCTCCTCGCTCATGCTTTGGGGATTATCCTAAAAGTTATCGGTCTCTTCCTCAACCTCATTGCTGAAATAGGGCGTATTTTCGATTTTTTCTACAACCTCATAGTAGATCGATTTTTGCAGGTTATCAACATAATTCGTGAGAAAATTGAAGGGTTCCTCAACTGGCTGAGAGAAAGGTGGGAGCGTGCTCGCCAGTTACCTATCGTGGGGCGCATAATTAGGGCGGGAGAGGAGTTGTGGGCGGGGATGTCAGCGGTAGCGCGAGGGGTAGGAAATTTCCTGATTTCCCTCTTCCAACAGTTGAATACCGCACAACAGCTCAACGCTTTCAACCGGGCTTTAGAAGATTTGAAGCAAACTTTGAACGATAACCAACAGGCTGCCCTCCTTGCAAAACGAGCCCTTGAAGCACTCTCGCAAGAAGCAGGAGCAATGGCAGAGAACTATCGTAAAATTCAGCAAACAATGCAAGAACTAAGCGCCCTCTTTACCCCAGCGGGGGTAGGCGCTATATGGGCTCCCTTCCGAGAAGTCTTTCGGGCGCTCACGCAGGCTACCGCCCTCACGCCCACAGCAGCGGCTCAACTGCGACAGGCAGGAATACTGACGGGCGGACCTGCATTGGAGCAAGCATTAGAGTTTAGAATTCCCACTTTGCAGCCGATCCCTGTGGGGTTCGCAGAGTGGGCGGGCGTTCAAGTTCAAGCCGCTTTGCGAGAAATAGACGCCAGAATAGTTCAACTCGCGACGAGTTTAGCGACCCTCAACCGACAAATGGCACAAACGGGGTATACTATCAATGCTACCCTTCTCCAATATTATCAACAGCTCGCTCAAGCAATCAGGAACTTGGTTACGCAATTAGAAAATATTAACCGTCAGATGCAAGAAATGGTTCGCGGGCTGCGCGAGGCATACGAGATCACCGAAACTTGGCTGCGCCTGCGCTGGGGTCTCGAAGACCTTATGACTGCTGGTAGGTATCTTGAGAATGTAGCAAATATTTCCGAAAGGCTTTTGGTCATTACTAGAGCACGTGTGGAAGCACAAATGATCGAAGCGCAGCGGGCAGCCCAGTTCTTGGGTCTTGTGACAGCGACGGTGAGGCAGCAACTTGTGTCACTTAGGCGTGCCGGTGTGGATATAGGTATTGAGCCTGAGCAGTTTGACCCGTTGAGGATGGTGCCCGTCCGAGTCGCTCAAATTATGCAAGCACTCGGGATGCCTTACCCCCTAATCAATTTAACTATTCAGGCTATACGACAGCTTCAGCAGGCGTGGGTAGAGGTAATTGAGGCTTGGCGAAGAGGTGGAGAGGAGATAGCGAACACTGCTTCCACGTTCCGCCAATTCCACGAAGAGGTAATGAAGACATCTGCTCGGTTTGGCGATACAGTGAGAACCTTTCAAGCTGGAATTCAGGTGTTGGCCTCCTTCGATAGGGAGCTGCAAGGGTTAGCGATGAGGGCAGCAGCGGCGTTGGCAGCAGGGCGGATGGAAGAATATATCCGGACGCTTCAGGAAGGCTGGCGCAGGTTCGTGGAGCGGTTCGATGCGACTATCGAAGTTATCCGTCGCGGGATCGAAGCGGCATTTCAGCCGCTCAACCTTTATATCGATCGCTTCGAAATGATGAGTAGAGCGCTCGAAAGGGTTGGAGCCCAAGCGTTGCTTATTCCTCAACTTCTCACCCAAATCATTCCTATCGGTCTGCAGTATCTCAGGATATTGGAGCAGATGGCTCAGCAGTATCGTGAGCACCCGCTCATGCTCCAAGCGATCTTTCAAACGTGGGAACAATGGTTTAACCGTATCATGGGCTTGCTCGGGCAAGCCGCTGGCGGAATTTTGCCTGCTATCCCGCTTTCAGAGTTAGCTCGGATTTCCCAAATGCCGACATTCTCCCCGAGAGAAATGGCTCGGTGGGCTCGGGAAGGAGGACCAGTGCCATTCGCTCCAGAGGTTAGAATGATGGGGATTCCCATTACCCCCGCTTATTTGCTTGCTTGGCCATTCCATTTAGGAGCAAGAACTTATTTGGCTGAAAGCGACATAGCTCAGTTTTTGTTATCTCCTATGAGAATGCTACCGCTTATACAAGAATTCAGCGTTCAGGATATAAGAGAGCAATTGCGGCGGGATTTCTTGCGGTTTATTGTGACGCCTTTTGAAGCGTGGAGAAGAGTAGAAATCCCGTGGCAGGGGTTTCAATTGAGGCAAGAGTTAGATCGTCGTATTTTCGAGGCTTTCCAGCAAGGCATTATGGGTGGAAGGGCTGGATTAATGCGTGAGCGCGTTCCCTTACCTGGTTTCGAAGGTGTCGCCCCGTGGCAGCCAGCGCTTGAAATTCCGCCACAAGCGATGGAAGTGCCAGTAAGGTTAAGGCTCCAGCTTGATAACAACAAAATTCCTCTCGAAATTCAGATTAAGAGGCCCGACGGAACTTATGAAGTCATTCCTAAAGTAATAGAAGTTACACCTATCACTCCTGAGGATATTGCCCGCCGCAATCCGCCAACTACTGGCACTCAATAATTTCCACTGCTAAAATTTAATTGCGGGTGAAAGGTATGGGTGAGAAATATCGCACGAAAGACGATATTATGGCAGCTATTTTCATGGCGCTCGGGATAAAATTCCTGAGCACCCAAATTGACAAGAACAAAAGGAAAGTTTACTTCGTCTTTGACATTGACGACACTCGAGGTAAAGCACTGGAAGTCCTTATCCGCAGCAATGACCCCCGAATTAAAGTCTGCGCGGGCTCAATTCACCACGCAATGGAATTCATGCGAAGCTGGCTTTACCTTACCCGCCTGCGCCTCAGCGGCGTCTCCGCCGAGGAGATTGAAGAGCAAATTAGGAGCACATTCCCGCAGTTAATGGACGAGAGTGCGCCGACGACAATTGAAGATATTGCCGACGAGATTGAAAAGATTGCGTCAGAATATAACCAGCAAGAAGACATTTAAAGGAGGGATAACTGATGGAAGGGGAAACCCGAGCAAACGACGTTCTAGAGCAAACGCTGCGCCAACTCGAGGAAGACCTCCAATCACTTGAATTCGTCTCAGTGTCGAAAGCTGGCACGAAGAGGTTAGTTCTGCCTGCTAACTTGGGCTGGGTTGAATACCGGCCGCTTACTGGCTTAGAGATTGAACTTTTTGAAGAAAAGCGGGTGAAATCTAAGTGGCGCCAAGTGTCCCCGCGAGAGCCCGCAGGTGAAATCGAGTTAATCTCTGACTGGGCGTCAGCATTTCGGTTCCTTTTCGCTACCGCCATTGTCGACTTTGAAATCCGAGTGTCGCCTGAAGAGGTCGTAAAGCGGTCAGACTTCAGAAGCCAACAAGAAGTGGCGGATTTCTTCGCTGACTTACATTACCTGCTGCAGCGATATATCGCCTTCACAATCTTGAAAGTTAGCGGCTGGCGACCACCTACTATTGGCGGCTAAAACTAAAGGGGTCTTTCTCACATGCGCCTTACAGACATACTGGGCGAAGTCGAAAAACTTCGGGGCGAAGATATCCACACTTTGCTTCTTTGGGCAGTAGACGCTGAATTCACTCCCCTTGTCCTCGAAACTCGCTTGGGGAAAGATAACCTCGTAATTCACTTCAAGCCCGTTTCCTATCGGAAGGTCGTAAGGTTTTACACTGCACAAGAACTTTACAGCCGCTCGCAAATCTACGCCCGCCTTTATCTCCAAGTTCCTTTCAGAGAAATTTTCTACGACCTTCTCTACGACGGTATCTCCAGCATTAGGCTCAACGACGAATTGAGAAGCCACGAATTTATCCGCAGCCACCCAACTTTGGAAAGAACTATCACTCGGATTGTAACGATTGTTAACGGTCTCGACCCTGCCATTACTCCCGAATTTCAAAGGCAGCTGAAACTTCTCGAAGATATCGCTTACGCTTATTTTGCTGAAGTGAAAGTCGCCCCACCATGGGCGTCAATCTTGATCCTCTCCTACCAAATCTTCAAAGAGGGCGGAATTTGGAGTAAGCCGACACCCATAGACGAGCCCTACCTGCTCTGGCAGGCGTGGCTCTCTATCGCTCGCGGAGAAAAAAGATACTACGACACCAAATATTCGAGTTCTTCCTCAGCCTCCGCTATTTCCCTCTCCAGCGAAATTTCAGCTACCACCTCCACTTCTGCCCCCGTGCAAGCCGTATCGTCCCTCAGGGACGCTATCGACGTGGACGGGTTAATGCAAGTCCTGAAAGAACTCGAAGCGGGCAAATAAAAAAATCCCCTGCGGGGCGAAGCCCGCAGGGGTTCAGGCTCAATTTACAACCTCATTACGAGCCCTGAGGACCGAGGACGACGCCCTTCAACACTCCGATAAATTGAGGTGCCCTCGGCGCCAGAACCGTAGAGGTCATTGCCAAGATTCGGTGAGCAGCAGTGAGCGGTGCCAAGAAGACGACCTGAGGCGGGATCAGGTCGATCATGAATGCACCGGCGTTGCGAGGCTCGTTCCCAGCGACAGCAGCGGGAAGCTCAACTTGGTCGTCCATGATAATGATGTCGGTGACCGTCACAGGTTGGCCGCCAATGGTAATGTTATAGACCGGTGCGAAACGGGTCAGCACCAATTCCGTCGTAACATCCCGCCAGAACAGCGGGAAGCCACGGAGAATGGTGCCGGAGTAGTCAACGCCCGCCTCGACACCGACAGCGGTGCGGTAGAGCGATACCCACATGCGGGTCAGTTCAAACTGGAGCCTCGGGTGCGCGATCATGACGCGAGGCAACGCACCGAAGTTGGTGTAGAGCGTCATGATCAAGTCATAAATATCGTTGAGCGTGAGATACCTAACAGAAGAATCCCCGTTCTGGTTAATAGTCTTAACAACACCATACTGAGTAGCCCACTTGATCAGCCCGTCGAACTGGTTGGGGCTAGTAGTAGTATCGCCGTTCAAAACGAGCCACTCTTGCCGCAAATGCAAGGCAATCATGGCGTTAGCGATTTCCAACGAAATCAAGTTGGTGAAGTTAGCAGCAGCTGCCACAGCTTGGAACGACACGGACTTCAGAACGTGGAGGAACTTGTAAGGAGCAGTGTGCTCACGATAAGTGGTGTCGATCTCGGTCAAGGTCGAAGGAGCTTCACCAGCCTCGAAGGTGTTGGTCATTTCGTCCTGCCGACCGAAACCGACTTTCTCGACGACCTTCCAGCGAGCGTCAGGCGCTTGCCCGGGAATGCGAGGCAAGCGGTTCAGAACTGGAGTGTCCTGAGGGTGAACCCTCGTAACTTCGGGCAAAACAAAGTAGAAGAACGGCAATCCGGGTGTCGTGGACAAGATCGTCTTCAGCAAGTCGTCCATGTTCCCGCCGCCAGCGGCGACCTCTTGGAACGCCTTGGCAAGAACCTCGAAGTGAGAGCGGTAAGTAACCTCGGCGCCCTTAATTTCGTCCACGTCAACCTTCTTCTTCCCCTCGCCACCCAAAGCGTCGTCGACACGCTGCCTCACTTCTTCGAAAATTTGCTCCTTCTCTTCTTGAGACAAGTTTCCTTGAATGTGTTGAAGCAATTCTGCCATGTCCTATCTTCCTAACCGATGTATACCGTATTTGCTTCTACCTTGCTCAACCATTTATTATTTTAGGATTTCAGTTTTAGGATTTCAGCTCTCGCTTTTTGCGATCTCGGTTAAGTTGACAGTGTTTCGCTGTGAGCCCTCATTTTGTTTGCGTATCTGCCTTTCCACGTGCGGGGCAAGTAATTGAGAGAACATTAAGCCCATGAGCAACATTTGCGCAAGGAACGGGTTGTTGGCACGTAGGGCGTTTTCCACGGACTTTTGAAGAGCCTGCATTTCTTCGTCTGGTAACCCTTTGGACTTTCCCTCCTGAGCGCCCGTGACTTTCAGCCGCCTAAGAGCTTCCTCGGTAATTCTGTCTCTCACAATCAATCACCTGCCTTTTCCTTAGCAACCTTTTCGGCTTCCTCAAGGTGCTTGCGAACGGCTTCGTCCTTAGCAGCGCCCTTGATCTGCTCGGCGACATTTGCGCCTTCGCCTTCTGGTGCAGCTGCAGTCTTAACAGGCGCAGTCAGGTCGGTTTCGACCTTGCCTTTAGTCTGCTGGGACTTGCGCAGCGTCGAGGCGATTACATCAGCAATCTCGAAAGCACTTTGTGGCTTTACTGCAGAAGGCTCATTCTGAGATTTCCTTGTTTGAGTATCAATAATTTCCTTCGTCATTTGGGACAAGTGGCGAGCAAAGGCTGCCAAGAATTGCGGTGAGAAGAGAGCTGCCGTAACTTCAGGAGTAGTGGCAACAGACTTGGCTTCTTTTTCTTCTTCAGCGGGAGGCGGTGTAGGAACTTCCTCGCCAGCACCGACTTCAGCAGGAGCTGCTTCCTCTTCGGCAGGCGGTGCGGCTTCCTCAGCAGCAGGCGGCACTTCCTCAACTGGCGGCACTTCAGGCAAAGCTTCAGGGAGAGGAGTTTCAGCAGCGCCTTCAGGCAACTTCTCGGCGACAGCCCCAAGCTTCTCGCTGACGTCAGCGAGCTTCTCGCCGAGTTTTTCCTGAGCCTCAGCCATGCGCTCAGCGACCTCGGAAATTGTTCTAAAGAGACCCTCGGCGACGGTGGAAACCCACTCCGCCAATTTCGCTGCGAACTCCTCAAGTAAAGGAGAAAGTTGACCCACAATCGCCTCAATCAAACTGCCAACAGCAATCTGCTGGGCAGCCGCCTGGGCCTGAGGCACACCACTCAACCAGCTAGGAACATTGGGAGCGGCAACGATCCCGCTGGAAGCTTGGACGCTGCCAGTGCGAACCCCAGCACCAATGGGGAGCACCGGTGAGTAAGGCGAAGTGGCGTCGCCAGCGCCGACAAATTGCTTCCGCAGCTCCTTCCGAGCCTTGTTGAGAATCTGTGAGCGCCCAGCAGCGAGCCACTCCTCGAGCTCCTTCAGCAAAACCTCCGCGTCTTTCTCGTCAACTTCTGGCTCAAGTTCAGGCTCAAGGGAATTTGCAAGTTCCTCGTCTTCAACATGAACCTTAACGCCCTTAATCTCGAAAGTCTTCATTGCTCTTCCTCTTCCTCGGCGGGCATACCTTCTTCAACCATACCTTCTTCACTATCGATTAAGCCTTCAACGAAGTTGCGCCAATCGTCACTCGCCTTCTCACGTAAGGCGTTATAGATTATAGCAAGGAGTTGCTCTTCATTATCGCGCCCTTCAGGCACGAAAGTCTCCATGGCTGGAACACGGGCGTCCCACTCAACCCTAATTTCGCCCTCAGGCGTAATCCAGTAAGGAACGAGGAAGTAACCTTCTTCAGTGACGACTCCAGCGTAACCAGTGCCGATAACGACGACGCCGCAACGCTCGCCTTCTTCACCGCAAGCGCTGCGAATTGCCTCAATCAGGTTAAGGTGAGCAAGGTCGTCCTTTTGCAGGAACATAGGTCTGGAGGGGATTTCAATTTGGGTGAGCAGCACGAACTCCTCGCCTTCGGGGCGCAACATGAATTTCCTGAGCACCTTCTCGTCTTTCACCAACTCAAACTCGACACTATCTTCCGCTTTCTTAACTTTCAACTCTCCACCCAACTTCTGGAACTTGTCCGCAATAAATTCAATCGCTTTCTTAGTGACAGCAGCGATCGGCTGGCTCAAATCAGTAACGGGATAACGGCTGACCCCGCGAGGGAACTTAGCAACTGGGCAAACGAAGGTGATAGGTGGGACGCGAACACCGGCGCGCCGGCTCGCAGCGTCCTGTCCAATAACCCAGTATGGGAAGATACCTCGGTCGCCGGAAGCGAGAGTGCCCTCGACAGTCAGCGTCTTCGCCAAGTAGTCTGGGCTCTGACGGAGTATCATGGCTTTCATAATTTCAACTGCCTGAACAGCATAATCGGGCGCATTTTCCTTGAGGAATTCAAGGTGCTCGGCTTCAAGCTGACGCTCAATTTCCGCTGCCTTCTCGTCGAGAACGACTGGAGCTTTCTCGAGCAGGTCGGTGCTCTCAGCAGCAATTATGTAATCCAGCGGATTTTCAGGATCGAACTCTTTCGGCTGCCCAAACTCCTTAGCCTTCTGCAGCAACCGCCTATAAATGAACACTTGAGCGTGAGGTGGGTAATGTCTCCTGTTGGCAAGGAAATCTTCAATCGAAAGCTGAACTTCTTCCGCTGTAGTCATGGGATAAAGGTAAGAGACGGGGTCAGCGTAATCGTCGGCAGTATAGCCTTCGTCGGGCGGCACCAAATTCCCGTTAGGAGCAATGTAATACTTGTAAAGTTCTTCTCGGCGGAAGAGGTCAGCAAGAACGTCGAACCCGTGCTCGAGAACTTGGTAGAGAATGTTGCTGTAGGGCAAGTCAATATGGGATTTCCGAATTTGCTTCCTTCCCTTATTGTATTCCCTATACTCGCGCTCAAGCCTCCGCTCCATTTCCTCCCGCTTCTCCGGCGTGTCCTCGTCTTCATACTTTTCGTAGCCCACCATCCACCGCTTGAGCGACTGAGGCATGAGCCAGTCGAGCGGGTTATCGGGGTTGAAGCGGTGCTTGTGCCCATATTTCTTCATTGCCCGCAAGATACGCTCGTAAATAATCTTCTGAGCCTTCGGGTCGTAAACGTTGCGGTTCTTGGGCTTCAAGAAATACCTAATGGCTGCCAGAACATGCTCCTTGTCGATTGGATAGTTGTATCCCACGGGGTCGGCGAACTGGCTCTCGGGGATATGGGCATACTCCGCAGGCTTAGTGAGGTGAGCGTTAGGAGCAGCTTGATAACCATATTTCTTTTCACGCTCGCGGAGCTTGCGCTCAAGCTGCTCGTCCCGAGCCTTCTCCAAGCTCCAAGAAATGGCGCCGGTTATTTTCCATTCCTCGAGATTTTCTGACATTTCAAGGGCGCTGACTATATGCTTGTGAAGCTCCTCGTTAATCTCGTCGCCTGCTACTTGCTTGGCGATCTCGGTGTCGACGAACCACAAGATCGAGGAATGCGAGGGGATAGGAACATTGAACTCTTTAGCCTTAAGGCAAATTTGGCCGAGCACTTTCCTGAGGCTCGCCAAGTCGGGGTAAATGCTCTTCATTAACATTGGCTTCTGCTCCCACAACTTAAGGTAAACCTCAATATCCTCCGCTGACTGGACGGGGAAGAGATAGTTTACGGGGTCAATGAAGTTTTCGTCGGGAATGCCAGCGAAAATGGCGGGCTTTACGGCAAAGCCGAGCGGCGAGATAGAAATTCCGTATTGGCTGCTCCGCTCGACCTGCTTCTCCAAATCCTCAGGCGTAAACTGCAATTGACGCCGCTCAGCCTCAAGGCGGTCAAACAACTGAATTGCTTTCTTGAGAGTATCCTTCGGTTTGAGCTTCATTTCAACCTCCTCCACTTCAAATACACCTGCGTCTTCTAAAACGACAACTGGCTTCTTACCTTCCTCGTCTTCTTCTTCGTCTTCGTCCTTTTCCTTAGCAAGTATCATTCCAGACTTCCTCATTCGCTCCTCCCAAGCATAGAGGGCTTTAAGGATAGCCTGAACGAAGCCAGTGCGCGGGTTGACCGCCATGCCCTTCCAAGTGACCGCAACATGGTTCACTTCCGCCTTCGTAATAACCCTAACCAACCCTTGCTTCGGGTCGGACTTATACATGTAATCCAGCACTTTTCCGCCAATTGAAACCTGATAGCGGTCACCTTGCCCATTGACGATAGCGTTAAAGAGGTCATCAGATTCACCATAATTGTCCTTCAGCTTGAACATAATGTAGAGGGCAACAAGACCGTCGTCCTCCGCCTTCGTCCACGCGTCAACGGACACGCCGAAACCGAATGGAGTAAAGTGCGAAGAAGTTAACAAGATTTTCCCTTCCTTCGCGTCCTTAATCACCGACTCATAAACTTGCGGAGCAATGA
>Ga0326762_1000765_pt1 | contig 13188 bp, 10 predicted proteins | sample NORPS_S_FD_207669 | JGI IMG/M metagenome (GOLD analysis project Ga0326762, IMG submission 207669) | Hot spring sediment microbial communities from Norris Geyser Basin, Yellowstone National Park, WY, United States - NOR.PS_S | ecosystem: Environmental > Aquatic > Thermal springs > Near-boiling...
AGAGATTATCGATGCCAGCCTCTTCTGGAACTCGAAAAGCACGTCCAGGTTAACCCTTCCTATCAACCTAACCATCATATCCGCTGTCATCCCTACGAGTATGAGGTATCTCGTCTTACCCTTCTTTATAACATCCTCGTATATTGTTGAGTAGAGTAGCCAGCTTCTATTAAACTCTATCCACACATCAGCCTCCATGAGCGCGGCCCTTATAGACCTAACAGCTATATCCTTCTCAGCCTCCATAGCAACACCTCTAGCCATGTTAAACCAGAGAACAAGTGGCTTACCACCAGCTAGCTTAACAGCTTGAGCGGTAGCCGAAACCACCCTCCAGTCAGACCCTGAGTCAGCAGTGATAACAACCTCCTCGCCAGGCTTTACATGCAGAATCCTATTAACAAGCTTTTTAGAAGCCTCCGCTAGCTCAAATTCAAACCCGGCACTCAACAACCTCACCTTCCCATCCCTAAGAGCTCCTCCACAGGTTTATATTCAAAGTTGAAACCAAAATGCCTTGGGCCGAAGAGCTCTAACCCCTTCACGCTTCTCCAAATATCCGGGGCTCTAGCGGCTATAACTGAAACCCTCATGCCCTCTCTCACCATATTCGATAGAACCGGGTACCCTGATTCATCGAGCAGTACGATCAAATCAGGACATAGCACTATAGGTTTGTCGTTAAGTGTTGCTATTAGATACTCGTTCTTAACATAAATCTTAAGCTTTCCCCCCGCACCCTGAATCTCTATGAAACCTTCCAAGAACCTACCAGTATCCATTAGGTTTACAGTTGAAATTGTGCCATCGAAGACCCTCCAATCATCTAAGGCTTTAACTAGCTCTTCTACTACATTAAGGTGTTTAGCTCTAGCCTCCTTAACGACTCTACCTAGTTTCATGGAGAAACTTAGAGTACCTTTGACAACAGCCTTCGCAGCATCCCTTAGCGTGAGAGGCGTGTCTATAACGAGACTCCACCCACCCGATATGTAGGCTACATGCCTTGCGATACTTTCATAGTCATCTACACTAGCTACATTCTTCAACAACACCACTGAACCTGTAGGGGAGATCACCACAGATGGAGTGACCTTTAAACCGAATATGTGAGCCGTAGATTGATGAAGCTCAGGGCCAGCTCTACCCATTAAATCTCCGTCAACCACGGGTAAATTCACGAGAGCGGAAGCGTAGAGGGGGACAGCAGTGTTAGATCCGCCTAACTCTGAAGCTACAAATCCAATAACCTTTCTATCCAACTCCCTCTCTAAGACACTTAAAGCCCTTAATAGCATATCCCTAACTATCTCTTCACGCCTCTCACCTAGAGAACCCATAGAGCCTATGAAATAGGGGGAAACTAAGACTCCATCTTCATTCTCGGGAAACTCGCTTAAATCGAGGATTTGAACTATTCCACCTAATTCCAGAACACTTCTAAGTAATTCCAACCCAAACCTTAAAGAACCACCTCCCCCAGTAGCTAGGATAGAAGCACCCAGTAATAGGTCCTCTGCTTCTTCCAAACTTTCTAACCTTATCATCTTTAAGCCCTTATTGAACTCGTACTTTACAGAAGACTTAAATACTATACCGGTTACCCCTAAAAACCCCCTAAGGCGCCACATATTAAAAGTTAAGATATTTAACTGCCAGACTGAATCGAGTAGACGGGTCGTAAATATGAGGGGAGTTAGTAGAACAGTAATAATTGTCGTAGTAGGATTGCTTATACTTGCTCTTATCCTTGGGCTCCTCTATTATAGAACGACTCGGGTTGAGACCCCTAAGAGGGTTGTAATTTATGCCTCATTGTCCGAGATGACGTCAGCTGATCCCAGTACAGAGTTTTCCAACTCAATAATGTGGATGGCAGTAGTATACGAGAGGCTACTTATGTATGATCCTCTAACCGATAAATTCATACCCGAGCTTGCCATAAAGTGGGAGAGGAGCCCGGATAACCTAACGTGGACTTTCTATCTAAGGAGAAATGCTAAATTCCACGATGGAACCCCGGTGACAGCGGATGCCGTCATCTTCTCCATAACTAGAACTAAGGAGCTCGGAATGGGTGCAGCATTTCTATGGGATGCTGTGGATAGGATAGAGAAGGTTGATGATTATACTGTTAGGTTCCATCTAAAATACCCTGCTCCACTAGATCTAATAGCATCAGCTAGCTATGGAGCCTACATATTCAGCCCTAAGGTCATAGAATACGCTAAAGCCACCAATGCTACGGATCCTAAGGTAGCTGAGTGGTTCAATAAAGGAAATGATGTTGGTTCAGGCCCCTACAGGCTTGTTAAATGGGACCCTGAGAGTGAAATCGTTCTGGAGAAGTTCAAGGATTGGTGGGGCTGGACTGATCCTAATCATCCATTGAAATCTGATAAGGCACCAGATATCTTCATAATAAAAATCGTTAAGGATGCCGTAGCCCAAGCTAGGATGTTACAAGCAGGTGAGATAACGATAGCACAACAGGTTCCCTTAGAGGACTTAGAGTCGTTCAAGAAAGATCCTCGCTTCGTTGTAGTGACTAAGCCTAGCTTCCAGCAACTCATACTACTCTTGAATACTAAGAAGCCTCCATTGGATAACGTCCTAGTTAGAAGAGCTATAGCACATGCAATACCATACGATGACATCGTGGTGGTAGCCCGAGCGGGGTTAGCGAGGGTAGCTAGCGGCCCTGTCCCATATGGTATGTGGGGTCACTCTGAGGAGTTTAGGTTTAAGTACGACCTCGATCTCGCTAAGAAGCTATTAGAGCAAGCCGGATACCCTAAGGGTATAGATAGACCCTTGATACTGACATACACAGCAGGTGATATCTATGAGAAGCGAACTGCCGAGTTAATTCAAGCTTCACTAGCTAAAATAGGTATAAGAATAGAGATAAGGCCTATGAGTTGGGAAGAGCAATGGGCTATGGCTAAGAAGGGCTGGGAAGACCCGAATGCCGCTCAAGATATTCTAATGTTCTACTGGTGGCCTACTTACATATCACCTTTCGATTTCCTCTACAACATGTTCCATAGCGACAGTAAGATCTTTAACCTAGCTTATTACACTAATAAAGAGTTTGAGAGTGTGCTAATGAGAGCTGTTACATATGAGGGATCAAATAGAGGTGAAGCTGTAAGGCTATACATTGAAGCTCAGAGAATCCTTTACAACGATGTACCAGGCATACCGTTATGGGATATGGTGGATGTGAGGGTGGCCTTAGCTAAAGTTAAGAACCTGGAGAAGGCAATTAACCCAGCATACCCAACTGTAATCTTCCCACAAGTTTTAGAGGTAGAAGGGTAAAGTAGGAGATGCCTGCCTCGCCAGGATACATTATTAGAAGGCTGATTACGACCTTTATCGTAGTACTTGGCGTGATAACAATAGTCTTTATAGCTACTAGGGTAATACCAGCACACCCAGAGTTCCTATGGGCCGGGCCTCATGCAACAGAAGAACAACTAGCTGAAGCAAGGAGGATACTACATCTCGATAAACCCCTAATAGTACAATACTATTATTTTATCACCTCGCTCTTTAAAGGAGATCTAGGTGTATCCTGGAGAACTAAGAACCCGGTTCTCGAAGATATAAAAACAGCATTACCTGCAACCTTGGAATTAGCTATCACCGGATTTATTATAGGAGTTTCCTTAGGATTACCGCTAGGAATAATCTCCGCCCTCAAGTACGGAGGGGCTGTAGATAAGTTAGTAAGAGTAATCTCCGTCTCTGGATCTGCAATCCCTGTATTCTGGATAGCCTTACTCTTTCAACTAATCTTCTCGATCAAACTAGGCATACTGCCTGGTGGTTACAGAATTGACCCAAGCTTAGCCGTAGCATACGGATTTAAACCACTTACAGGTTTCTACATAATAGATACCTTAGTAACTGGGCATATTGATCTCTTCTTTGACGTCTTAAGAAGACTTCTTATGCCAGCTTTAGTAGTCTCGATATACCCCTTATGTTTAACAGCTAGGATGTCGAGAGCCCTGGCACTTGAAACTCTTCAAGAGGATTACATAAGAAACCTTAGAAGTTGGGGTGTACCAGATGATGTAATAGCACGTAGATACCTATTAAAAGCGATTACACCACCCCTAATAGCCTCCTTAGGTCTCTCCTTTGGATACACACTTATAGGTGCTTTCATAATTGAAGTTGTATTCTCATGGAATGGTCTTGGCATGTATGCTGTGCTCTCACTACTAAGCTTTGATTACCCAGCCGTGATTGGTAGTATAATGGTGGTAGCCATATTCTATACCATGATTAATCTAATCGTTGACATAATGCATGCTTATGTAGATCCGAGGGTGAAGCTATGATAATATCACCTGCCTTAATGAAAGACTTTATGGCTTTCCTGAGAAAGGACAAGCTAGGTCTACTAGGTCTGCTATTAGTTTTAGGATTCATTATATTAGGCGTAATATCGCCATATATTGTGCCGTATCCTGAGGACGCCTGGGGGCTCACCTATAATGTTGAGAAAAGACTTCAACCACCTTCAAGAGAGCACCTGTTTGGAACAGATGAGTATGGTCGAGATGTTTTCAGCAGAGTCGTACTTGCGAGTAGATTCTCGCTAATAATAGCCATTAGTGTTGTATCACTATCGTTATTCATTGGGGTAACTATCGGGCTAATAGCCGGGTATGTAGGTGGGTGGTTTGGATCAATACTAATGAGAGTGACAGACATGTTCCTTGCGTTTCCACCACTCCTCCTGGCTATAGCGTTCGCCTCAGTCTTGGGAAGAGGACTTGAAAATGTAATCATAGCTTTAAGCCTCTCCTGGTGGCCCTGGTATGCTAGGTTAACGTTTGTCCAGGTATCTAGTGTTAAGACCATGCCTTACGTTGATGCAGCTAAGGTAGCTGGGATATCTCCTCTAGGAATCTTGACCAGGTACATTCTTCCAAACTCTTTAACCCCTGTAACAATACAGGCATTCCTAGACATGGGAGCAGCAGTCCTAGAAGCTGCAGCTTTAAGCTTCATAGGTATCGGTGTTAAACCACCAACCCCGGAATGGGGGTTGTTAATTAGCGAGGGCTGGATCTTGATAGGCAAGGCCTGGTGGATTAGCTTATTCCCCGGTATGGCCTTGTTTATTACAGTCCTCGGATTCAATCTGCTAGGTGACGCCTATAGAGAGTATAGTAACCCTAAGATAAGAAGGTTGGTTGAGGCTAAGGTGTAGGAACCATGAGTAAAAGGCTACTTGTAATTAGGGATCTCCACGTAGATTACATAGTTCGAGGTGAAGTTATAAAAGCTGTAAGAGGTGTTAGCCTAGAACTAGATTTTGGAGAAACCCTATGCATAGTGGGGGAGTCAGGGTCGGGGAAAACAACACTAGCTATGGCGATTGCCGGCACTCTTCCACCAAACGCTATCATTAGAAGTGGTGAGATTATTCTAAATGGGGTCAACATCCTACATGATAAGCGGTACTCTAGAAAGTTTGTCTCCATGATCCCCCAAGAGGTCGGCTCGGCACTAAGCCCTTTTCATACTGTAGAACAGGTATTCATAGACGTCTTAATGTCGAAAGGTGTTTTTGACAGAGAGGAAGCCTTGAAAGTGGCTAGGTTTACGCTAAACTTGGTAGGTTTTAATGATGTTAATAGAGTTCTTAAATCCTACCCACACGAGCTAAGTGGTGGTATGCTTCAAAGAGTTCTAATAGCTTTAGCTATATCGAGAAAACCGTTAGTACTCATAGCTGATGAACCAACCTCCATGATCGATGCCTCTTTAAAAAGGGATGTCGTGGATCTTTTGAAGAACATAGTACTAACTCAAAAAGTCTCCATAATTGTTGTTACCCACGATATAGCCTTAGCACCGCATCTTTGCAGTAAAATCGCTATCATGTACTCGGGTGAAATTATAGAGGATGGTTTAACGGAAGAAGTCCTAGCTAACCCTATGCACCCCTACACCATGATGTTACTGGAGAGCATACCCCGGATACTATCTCCTAGAAAGCTTAAAGCTATACCGGGTCTACCTCCCGATCCGAGAAGCACTCTTACCGGCTGTAGTTTTGAGCCGAGATGCCCTAAAGCTATCAAAGGCTTATGCGATAAGATTAAACCCCCTCTTACCACCATAGAGTCTACTAGGAGGGTCTCATGTCATCTGACTCAGGGGAAGGAGGTTACCTTAGATGAAGACTCCTCTTCTTGAGGCTGTTAACATAACAGTATTGTTTCCTTTAAGACGAGGCCTGCTAGGCAATGTTGTAGAAAGCGTTAAGGCACTCGATAGTGTTAGTTTAAGCGTTGCCGAAGGGGAGGTTCTAGGAGTAGTAGGTGAATCTGGGTCGGGTAAAACTACCCTAGCTAGGTGCTTAGTAGGCCTTATAAAGCCTGATTCGGGGCGAGTCCTGTACATGGGCTACGATATATTCAAGCTGAGAGGAGCCCTCTACAGGAGGTTCCGTAGAGAAGTTCAAATGGTGTTCCAAAACCCATACACATCCCTAAACCCAACTATGAAGGTCAAAGATATAATCAAAGACGTTCTTAAAGCCTCAGGTAACTGGGATGCCCGGGGGGAGGAGCGCGTAAAGGACCTGCTGAAAGCCGTAGGTCTTGGAGAAGATGTGCTATACAAGTACCCCTCAGAGCTTAGCGGAGGACAAGCTCAGAGAGTAGCAATAGCAAGAGCCCTAGCAACAAAACCAAAAATCATAATACTCGACGAGCCCACATCAGCCCTAGACGTATCCCTACAAGCACAAATACTAGAACTACTCTCAGACCTTAAAAGACGGGAGAACCTAACATACATAATCATATCCCACGACATCTCAGTAATCAGATACATAAGCACACGAGTAGTAGTATTATATAAGGGGAGAATAGTCGAAGAAGGATCCCCAGGGGAGATCATAAACAACCCTAAGAACCCGTACACCAGAAAACTCGTAGAAGACGTTCTATACCTGTATGAGTTCATAGAGAAAAGGTAACTATATGGCAGATCAACTTATTCGCCATGAAAGATAGGTAATTTGCCCCGCACAAATAGCTAGACTTTAAGCTACATCGAAGGCTTATAATCTTATAAAATCAGCTCCCTACTAGCATTAAAGAGGAGCTTCCATTCGTTGATAAATAAACGATAAACGTAAAGCTTATTAACCCCTCTTCAATAACGGTTTCATGTAGATAAGGAGGTGGGGTTAGTGCGGTCTAAAAACACTATTCCAAGTTTAATAATAACTTTAATAGCACCCCTTCTCATCCTCATGCTAGTATCTTCTACAGCTTTTAGTGTTACAAGCCAGAGAGCCGTGGAATCCATCTATGTTGATATTAGCGGGTATATTAAAAGAGAGCCGTGGATGAGGCCTGGTGGTACTGTTAGAGTTCCTATGATGGGTGAAGCTAATACGTTAAACCCATTTACACTGACGACTAGCTGGGAGTTCATGATAATAGACTTAATCTATGACACCCTAGTTATTGTAACTCCCGATTTAAAGTTCGCTGGGAGGCTTGCTAAGAGTTGGTCCGTCTCTCCTGATGGTTTAACGTGGACGTTTAGACTCTACGAGAATGCAAAATGGCATGATGGTTACCCTGTTACCGCAGATGATGTAGTCTACACGTTTGAAACCCTTAAGAAGTTTGCTAATGTTACCAGGTTTGCTACCTTAGCGCCGCTTATCGAAAGCATAAGAGCTGTTGATAAATATACCGTTGAGATAAAGCTGTCGAAACCGTACGCGCCATTCCTCTACATGATAGCCTCACAGGTGTACATAGTTCCTAAACATCTTTGGGAGACATTTGGGATAAGAACATCATCTGATATGGCTAACTTCGGGAACCCCGTACCTATAGGAAGCGGGCCTTTCGTCTTAGCCGAGAGGAAGCTACAGCAGTATACAAAGCTTGTAGCTAACCCCAACTACCATCTAGGGAGACCTCTCATAGACGAAATAGTATTCCCCGTGATCTCAAACCCTGAAGCTATGTTACTAGCATTCCAGAAGGGCGAGATAGACGTCATGACCTGGAGTATCCCATACGCTAGTATAGATAAGGTTAAAAATATTCCCAATGTTGTATTACATGCTGTAACAGAGCTGGGAGCCAGATTCATGTACTTTAACTGCCAGAGATGGCCAATGAGCGATGTTAACTTCAGAAAAGCAGTACACCACGTGATAGATTTAAACTATGTAGCGGCAACCATATACCAGGGTTATGCGCTTCCAGGAGCTCCTGGCAGGCTACCACCATTCCTAACACCCTGGTACAATAATAAGATCCCAGATAAAGAAACCCTCTATCCCTTTGACCTTAGGAAGGCATCAGAACTCCTAGATAAGATAGGTTTTATCGACAGGGACGGAGATGGGTGGAGAGATGCGCCAGACGGTAAAAGGATTAAGCTAATCATATACTCCCCGGTATACGATCCACTAAGGGTGAGATGGGGAGACATACTTGCTGATAACCTTAAGAAGATAGGTGTTAACGTGGAACACAGACCTTTAGAGTGGACAGCTTTAGTAGCTCAGCTGAAGAGCGGAGATTGGGACATGCTAATAATCGGTGGTTTGGGTTCGCTAGACCCAGACCTACTCTATGATATATTCCACAGTAAGGGATCCTGGAACATGGGTAGGTGCACCATACCAGGGCTTGACGAGCTTCTGGAGAAGCAGAGATTTGAAACAGATGTAACAAAGAGGATAGAACTTATACACCGGATACAGGAGATAATAGCTGAAAACGTTCCACTTCTCAACGCAGTCCATCAGCAATTCGTGTTTGCCTACAGGGTTGATAGATTTAGAGGCTGGGTTACAGGACCAGTACTATCACCCGACAACTGGTTTAGCTATATGAACCTATATAGCGTTGAGCTAAGTAAACCGCCAGCAGAGGTCGTAACAACACCTCCTAAGACAGAAATAGCCCCTATATTCACACCAACGACCCAGCCACCAACTATAACAACCCCCTTAACACTTGCTACAAGCCCAGTAGCAGGGGCCGAGAGAACGTGGATGACGATTATAGCTCTCCTAGCAGTAGTTGTTGTGGCTATAGTAGTAGTCATGCTACTAAGGAGAGGTAAATGAGTTTAATAAGGTTTTTGGTAAGAAAGATAACATCTAGAGTTCTTGTTTTCTATCTACTCTTGACTTTAACATTCATAATACCTAGATTAATGCCTGGCGGAGCGTTCGCATACCTCATTGAAAACCCTAATGTAACGCCTGAAATGAGGGAGGCCTTAATTAAAGCTTATGGACTAGATCAACCTCTTTACGTGCAATACTACATCTTCCTTAGGAAGCTACTCCTCGACGGCGATCTAGGCGTATCCTATACGTACAAGAGACCAGTCTTAGATGTAATCCTTGAAGCACTACCCTGGACTTTAGCTCTTGTTACAACATCTATAATCCTGTCATTTTCTATAGGCGTCCCCCTAGGAGTGTGGCTTGCATTTAATAGAGCCTCCAGAACTGGAGTTTCTGTTTCAGGGCTTCTATTTATTATCAGAAGTATCCCCGGATTCTGGCTTGGCCTTCTAATGCTTATAATATTCGGTTACTACATGGGGGTAGCTCCTTTATATGGAGCATACACCTACGGGGTTACATACAGCAATCTATACGAGTGGCTTGCAGACGTGATATCCCATATGTGGCTTCCCATCTTAACCTTAGTACTCCTCATACTACCATTCCCTACTATATACACTAGAAATGCTGTAGTAGACGTTATAGAAGAGGATTTCGTGAAAACAGCTAAAGCAAAGGGTTTACCTGAGACTATGGTAATGCTTAAGCACGCTCTAAGACCTGCATCCCTTCCCATTGTAACACTGTTTGCACTGGAACTAGGCACTTCCGTGGGAGGAGCTCTCTTAATTGAAATAGTGTTCTCTCTTCCTGGTATGGGTAAACTCTTCTATGACTCCATTTACACCAGCGACTATCCACTATTACTTGGCATAGTTATATTCGTGTCCGCTGTAACTCTAGCTCTTATAACAACGGTTGAAATACTCTACGCCATAATAGATCCGAGGGTTAGGATAAGATGAGAAAGGTTTTAAGTCGTAGCATTACAATTCAACCGATTAGTTTAATCATCGAGTATATAGGCATATTGAAATTCGTAGTAAGCGATTTTAAAGGAGCTTTAGGTTTAACATTACTTATAATACCGACTGTTATGGCGTTATTCCCAGGTCTAATAGCTCCCTATGACCCGTGGATTCCCACAGGTAAGCCCTTTGAACCTCCATCATTTTCCCATCCATTAGGGACAAACGATGTAGGTCAAGATATTTTTAGTGAGTTGGTTTACGGAGCTCGAATATCATTATTAGTTGGGGTTGCCTCAGCGCTTCTAACCGTACTCATAGGTTTAACTCTCGGAGTTCTAGCAGGGTATAGGGGAGGTGTTTTAGACGAGCTGATAATGACTGTAACGGATGTAATGCTACTATTACCAGCACTTCCTCTCATGGCTTTACTAGCAGTGTTCCTAGGACCGGGATACCAGAACATAGTCATTATTATAGCACTTTTCTCGTGGCCCCCCGTAGCTAGAATGATCAGAGCGCAAACTCTATCCGTTAAAGAGAATCTCTACGTTGAAGCTGCAAGAGCGATAGGAGCTTCAAGTTTAAGGATAATACTGAAATATATAATACCACAGTTAACGCCTATGCTCATAGCACATACTGTATTGAGGGTTAGCGGGGCTATGATAGCGGAAGCCTCCTTAAGCTTCCTAGGCCTAGGAGATCCCAGGGCTAAAAGTTGGGGCTCCATGATATACTGGGCTCAAAGATCGGGTGCTATAACAGGCGGGGCTTTCTGGTGGATCCTAGCTCCAGGTATCATGATTACAATAACGGTACTAGGATTAGGTCTAATAGGTTATAAGCTAGAAGAGTGGGCCAATCCAAGGCTTAGAAGGTGACCTCTTAAAACGTTACATAATACCCTTATGGGGCGAAAAGCATATATTCGCTTCTACTCGACCTAAATCCCGGTGATGTTTATGAGAAGAGTTGAAGAGCTAGCTCGTATAGTCGAGTCTATAGTTTATACACCAACATACTTGCTCTTGGGCGTTGACTTAAGGGGTAGAATCGTATATCAAACAATGGAAGGAGGTTTTAACTCCATATGGTATCTCGATGCAACATGCGGTACTAGGAGGAGACTAACGGAGACCATGATACATTGGCCTGGGCTCGTTTCTCGCAATAGGCGTAGGGTTAGTTTTACAAGAGATGTAAGTGGAGGTAAGGAGTTACAGGTCATCGGTTATATTGATCTTGAGGCTGACAAGGAGGTTGTCTTCGAGCATATGGAGCCTGTTAGAGTGCTAGGTTTTGCTGATGATGGTGAGAAGATAGCGTTTGCCGGGGCTTCACAAAAGGACGTGGCTTTATATGTAGTTCGTAAAGATAGCGTTGAGAAATTAGTGAATCTTAACACGTATGCTATCGTAACGGACGTTTCTAAGGATTTCATAGTTGGATTTGGGAATCTAAGGAGGAATCCTCGGTCTAAGGAGCTTTTCATCCACAATATCTCAACAGGGGAAACTGAAATAATTACTCCAAGAGAGGGGAGTGTTAATGAGAATCCAATTATACTTCCTAATGGCGACATAATCTTTGAGAGCAACGCTCTCTCAGGAGATTCGAAAGAATTACTGGTATACGATTTTGCTGGAAGGAGGTTTAAAAAACTAGTCTTGCCATATAGGGATTACGAGAACTACAAGCCTGTAGAGAACATTTTCTATAGGGGGTTTGAGGGGAAGCTTGTTGTAGTTGGTAAAAGAGATGGGAGATCGAGGCTTTTCATAGACGGGAAGCTTGTTGAAACACCTGTTGGTAGCGTCTTAAACGCCTTTATCGCTGATGGCAAGATCTACTATACTTTTACCAGCTTGGCTAAGCCGACAAGCATTATGGTCTACGATGGTAATGTTAGTAGAGAGGTGTTATCAGCGGAGCTTCCAGAGGATATCAAAAGATCGTTTGGTGAAGTACTATTTACTAGGGTTAGGGCCCCTGACGGTGTGGAGGTTCCCACCTTTATTATAAAGAGTAGGAGGAACTCTGGTATTAACGCATTCGTGGTATTCATCCATGGGGGTCCGTGGTGGGAGGTAGCTGATGAGTGGAACGTACGTATTGCCCCGTTAGTTGCTTCAGGGTTCAACGTTGTAGCTCCAAACTTTAGAGGTTCCACCGGCTATGGGGAGTCGTTCAGGCAAATGGATATAGGTGATCCGGGTGGGGGAGACCTCTTGGATGTAGAAACTGTAACTAGATGGGCTCTTGAGAGTAATCTTGGTAGGAGAGCGTTCATATGGGGTTATAGTTATGGTGGCTACATGACACTATGGGCTATGGCTAGTAAGCCTGATCTCTACGAGTGTGGTGTAGCCGGAGCTCCTGTAGCCGACTGGGAGGAGATGTACGAGCTAAGCGATGCAGTATTCAGGGAGTTCATAGACATACTCTTCGCTGGAAAAAGGGAGTTGTGGAAGCAGCGATCTCCATCAACATACGCACATAACGTGATGAAACCCCTATGCATAATACAACCGCAAAACGATTCAAGGACACCACTAAAGCCGGTACTAAAATTCGTGGAAAGGCTAGCAGAGCATGGAAAGACATTCGAGCTACACGTAATACCGGGATCAGGGCACCTCATTACGGAGCCAGCAAAACTAGCTCAGCTACTCACCTACATGCTATTATTCTTCGAAAAATGCTCTCACGGAAGCATATGATAATAACCTATAATGAGGGTTAAAGCTAAGGTGGATAGACCTAACAGGTGGGAACACCCTAACGAACACCAACATTCAACATCCCCTAATGGCTCGTGAAGATACGGAGCCCTAGAGGGAGAGCTAGCGTGATCATGGTTGCTAGTTTACCAGTTGAACGCTACACCGGTTTAGAGTAACGTTTAAATATAACCTCTGTTGTAGAAGATTAGAGGGTGTCCGCGTTGAGTGTTACTGGTTTGGATTTAACCGTTATTGCCCTCTACATGCTAGCTTTACTCGCCATCGGTCTACTGTCTGAGAGGATTGCTATTAGGACTTTGGATAACTATCTTCTTGCTAACAGGCA
>Ga0326762_1000766_pt1 | contig 13144 bp, 16 predicted proteins | sample NORPS_S_FD_207669 | JGI IMG/M metagenome (GOLD analysis project Ga0326762, IMG submission 207669) | Hot spring sediment microbial communities from Norris Geyser Basin, Yellowstone National Park, WY, United States - NOR.PS_S | ecosystem: Environmental > Aquatic > Thermal springs > Near-boiling...
GCCATGAGCCTGTGTGGATAATCCCCGCCGCCCGCTCCAGCAGCTCGTGCATGACTACCGAAATGTTCTGCGGGGTCAACTTTTCGCTTAGGTCTTGCAAGGTTATTTTGAGCATATCATAGCGGGCAACATCACACAGGAAAGTGAGTGCGTCGGCTACTTGCTCGTAGGCGGTAGGTGAAAGAGAAAGTTGTATGGATTTGTCGCTCCAAAATCGGTAGCAGTCGGTAGAAAGGTGGGCGCGGAAATTGACCCCGACCCCGCTCAGCCCTGCCGCTGCTACTTGAAGTAACTCAGCAAAGTAGGGGCTGCGGGCTTTGTAATTCAGCGCCTTAAGGCTATAAGGCACATGCAGGGCTTCGGGGTGAAGGAAAAGATATGCGCCTACGACTTCCTCAGCATCAATTATTTCCTTCTCCTTCTCCCTCTTCGGCATTTGCCTCAGTCCCTTCCTCAATTAATTGTTGCAGAGAGACTACAGATTCTTCAGCTGCAACTTCGGCTGCAGGTTCAGCGGTCTCTTCGACTAAGGCAAATTGCCCAGACGACAACAGCCCCGCAGCGCAAGTCTCGCAGACATTCATTTCAAAACCCAAATCAACACGCCTGACTTTAATGAGTTTGACTTCGGCGTTCTGCATATCAGCACCAGCGGCTTCGTGTTGGTAGGAGAAGTAGCAATCTCGCAGCGTCGGCATCGCTATCAAACCTCCTTGTGCTTACCTTTTTCCCCTCTCCATATTTTATCCGCCCAGCACTTGGACGAGAATTTATGCGTATAAAATCTCTTTGCTACGCCTCTTACTCTGGCGGCTTGAGCAGGTCGGTAATGTCGGTCATTTTGAGCATCAGTTCGTCCCACTCTTTAGCCCACTTCGTTTCCCAGAGGTAATCTAAGACTTTTCGCAAGGTAGCGACCCATTCTCCGTCGGAAATTGCTCGCTTCAACTCCTTCTGGAGCGCTTCCTTTATTGCGATACCGAGGGCAATGCCTTCACGCCAATGGCTAACTTCGCCGCCAGCGACCATTGCGCGGGCGAAAATTTTAAGTGCAGTTTGAACTTCATTGCTAAACTTGCTCAGCTGGGTAGCCGTTAAGTCAGGCATTAGCGATTTCGCCAGACCGAGCAACCCTGCAAGACCGCCTGCCCCTCCGCCCCCGCCTCCGCCTCGTCCACCTGTCATCATAGCAGCACTTATCCCACCGACGGGCGGCGGCACCCAGAAGCCGACAGGTGAAGGAATACTTGGTAGCTCAACTTCTTTACCTTCAACGCCGACGGGCGGGGCTTTTCCGTGCAGCAGCAATGCTTGCCCCGCAACCGTGTAGGCGTGGTCAGGCAACCCGCCGACCAAAGGCGGGTAGCCCAGCCTATGCCTTGCTTCGTTGCGGGTGATAATTCCGCGCTCAACCAAGTTGGCGACTGCTTGAGATTCCTCACCGAAGTCGCCAATATCTTTGTTCACGAAACGGAAGATAGCGTCAACATTAGGAGTTAACTTGAAGCCACGCTGTAAGATATGGAAGTTAATAGCATTCTCCCAAGTAATGAAGCGCCCATAAATACCCGGTCTTTGTCTCAGCAGCCTGCGGGACGGCGTTCCGCCAGAGAGAATACCCAACTCCCACGGTTGTAATCCAAAGGCGATAGAGATTAGTCGGGAATACCATTCAAGCAATTGAATGTATTGGAGTTCTCGGTTGGTTTCGGCAAGGCGCTGAACGATAAGGTTACCCTGCGGTGGGATGGCGACGACAGCGATTGCTTCCTGTTTGCCCCGCGCAACTTCGTTTAAGTAAGCCCGAATTTCTGAAACATCTCCGCCGCCGACGACGCCGACAATTGCCGCTGGCACAGCGCCCGTAAGGAAGTATCTAAACTGAACATCGTGGGCGTAAAGCATTACATGGGCGACGATAATGACGCATTCAATTGGCGAAAGTCCGTAGAAGCTCCAAGTTCGTGGGTTTTCCTTCACATACATTAGCTCGTCACGCTGATAAGCCCGCAGGATGACCCCGTTCACCACTCGCAGGTAGGGGAAATATGGGTCTTCAATCATTAGGTAAATATCGCCTTGAAATTCAATTTGCTCGCCCGGCACTGGGATAAGCGCCAGAGGCAAATCCATTGGGTAAGGCAGAAGGCTCGGCTCGCTCACCCGCAGTGCTTTATTCAATTCTTCCTCAGAACCGCCGAAGGTCTTCCGCAGGACTGTCGGGCTCTCAGCGACCATTATCTCGTGCGCTTCCAACAAATCTCTCGCTTTAGAAAGTTTGTTGCACATAGCGTCTATGTAACGATAAATATCGCTTGTGGACTTGACGAGCCCGCACTCTTGCAGCCAGTCCAGCCTCTCCTTAATGACCAGCTCAGCCATACGCTTAGTGTGCATGAGCGACGACATCAATTCCTTACGCATCCTTCCTGCCAAACCGATAATTTCTTCCAGCTCGGGAATTGCTTGTTGTGCAGCTGGCATTTCAGGCTTCTTCTTTTCTTCAAGTTGCGGGAGCACCAGCTGCGGGTAAGTGATTGTAAATGGAATATATCTTGCTGTCCACACTTCAGTTGCAGCGGCGTCAATTGCGAGGCTATCTTCAACCATTTTGTCCAGCCATTCGCCCCACGACAGGAGCGGGTGCGGGTTCAGAAGTATTCTGTGGGCTAATAAAACCCGTCCTTTCGCCTCAGGCTTTAAGGCGACGACCTCCCATTTGAGCTGCCTCAATTCCTGCCTAATTAAGTTGATTGCGGGTCGGATAATGGGGTTGAGCCACGATAGTCGTCTGAGCAAGATGAAGTTAACATGCCAGCTTCGGCGAACCCGTGACGAGCGCCCCGCCAACATTAAGTTCCAGACTTGCTCAACCAATCTTCGGCTGGCTTCGTCCAACGAAGTTGAAACGAAAGTGGTAGGGATTGGTGGGACTGCCTTTTCAAGGAGCTGCATTGCAATAGCCTCGTTGGGCGTGGGCGCAACAGCGGCGTCCGCTATTGCTAGCTCTCTATCCCACGCAGGTGAGGTCATTAGTGCGTTTCTTAACCGCTCCATTGCTTCTACAAGGTCTTTCTCGTTCATATCCTATTCAGCCCTTCTTTATTACCTTTTTGGCGACTTCCAAAACTAAAGTATAGGGCGTCTCAAAGTCAATCTCAACGACCCGCAATGTCGGGCTGTCGGGCACGAAATCTCTGAAGACCACGAGCGCTCCGATATCCTCTTGGTTGAGCGACCCGCCGATAAGTGGTAGCCAACCATGCTCGTTTCCTTCCTCCAGATACTGGCAGGGGGTAAGCGACTGCAGAATATTGAGCCACCATTGGTAAGAGTTTGAAGGCGAAAATTCCGCTGGGAATAAGGGCTTGTCCAATGAGTGCTGGCGGACGCACCAGACCCGTCCAATGACGGCGGGGCGCAAGAACACCCCCATCGTGGGGCTATCTTGGTGAAAAGCCCCGAACCTATGCTGCAGCCTCAAAGCATCCCCCAATCTCACATGTCTCCAGCGCTGGCACTCCTCGTTCAAACCTTCCAAGCTTTGCCTTAATTGCGTGCTCAGGTAACTCTTTAGCACGGGGTTAGTAGTCAGCTGCAAAATCCACTTTAGCCCTGCCTCACCTTGCGGGACGAACACTCCGTCCAAAACCCCACACAGTATCGCCAAATACCAAGCCTTAACAAAAGTTTCCGTCCATTCTGGGAATTCATCAACCTTTGCGAGCGGAACAGGTTCTCCGTGCACAACGCCGACAATTTCCTCTGCGGTCAGGGGCACGAAGACGAGCGGCGGGTTTTGTGTAACTGGCAAAAGTGAAGCCTGCGGAATTAGCCTTTGATAGTCAGCTGTAAGGTTCTCCAGTGGAGCGATAACGAAGGGAGTAGGGAGGTTTATCAGAAGTTGGTCAATAGAAATTGGGAACTGCGGGGTCAAAATCGGGGCGAGGATAGTCAGCAAATCTACCTGCTGTTTCTTCAGAATTCCCGCCCGCTTGAGCCGACGGAGCATTTTCCGACCCTGCATTCGCTTGTAAACGCCTAAAACTAATGACCACCATTGCGCTGAGCCCCGCACTACTTTGTTTTTATACTCTTCTTCAACTATCTGTATCGCTTTCTCCCAATCCTTTTCTCGCATAAATAGCCACCGATTTCAATTTTAACCTCTATAGTGGCGTGCAAAGCGTGCCAATTTGCCGCTGCATCAACTCGGGCGGGAACGCTAAATTGCCCTTGCTCCACTTCGTGCTGTCATAGAATACATTGCTTGAGCAGTAATTCGTGCTGGAAAGCTAAAATGCTTTGGGACTAACTCGTGCTTTCAGCGCAATTTTGTCTTTTCGACAACTCATGCGCTCCTGCCACTTCGTCCGTTACTTAATTCGGGCTTTACGCTCACTTTTGCAGCGTAAACAACTCGTGCGGGGTGAGTATTGATGCTTTTCTATCCACTCAAGCTTCAGTGCTATTTCGGCTTGCCCCCAAGCTCGTGCTTTGCTACCATTAGCGCCCAACAACTAACTCATGCCAGCGCAACACTTCCTGCTTTTGATTTAATTCGTGCGTGCGACCTAATTTGCCTCCCTTTCTCCCCACTATAGCCCCCATCAAGCATGTAAGTGCTTGTTTGTTAACTTGTGCCCCGTTTTCAGTCTGCAACAGAATCAACTCAACCTTTTCCGAATTCCGATATTTCGTGCTTTCCGCTCGTAGTGCTTGCCCGTGATATAACTCGCCTTTCTTCCCACTATAGTCCCCTCAGGCTACTTAAATTATATGCTGCTTCATTCTCTCCACGATTTCTTTCATGACCTTGACCGCCTTTTGGTCTCTCTCTTCGTCAAGCATGTGTTCAACTTCTCGGATTGCTTTCGCTACCTGGGGCAACGCTTTGCGCGGGTGCATCATCATTTCGGGCGGGATTTTGACCTTGTGCCCCAAGTGTTCAATTGGGTAAATTTCCACAACGGGTAGCCCTTGCGTTCGTCTGGCGACTTCCCACAACATGGTGACGAAAATATTGGCAGCCTTTATTATCGCTGCCAAGTGGCAGTGACCTTTAGTCCAATCGGGGTGCTCCTGTTGATACTTCTCTTTGTAACTTGCATAAATCTCTGCCAGCAGGTTTGGTGAGCGGTTGTAAACCAAAAGCGACTGCTTGACGATAAGGTAGAGGACGCTTTTTGCGCGGGGATTGTAAGGTCTGACTTGACCTGGCTGAGGTTTAATGATTCTCCCGGTTTTACGGTCGGGCACTACCCCGCAGTGCTTCTGAAGGCAGCTGGGGTAGACCCGTGCGGCGGGGTTTCCAATGTATCCCAATAGCCTGCCGAATAATTGTTTGCCTATTCCAGGAATGTGGGCTGCCCATTCCTTCCATTCTGGTAGCTCTGAGACAACCCTGGCAATTTCATTCTCAGCCTTCTCACGCATAGCGAGCGCCGCCTCAATGTCGGAGAGAAGTATTTCCCTGTATCTCTCTGCAGCCTTTTTGAGTATCGGGGATTGTTCAAATCGGCGGAACGACATCAGGCGCTTCATGGAGTCGTCCCAGAGCCTCGTCCAAAACTTCAATTCGTTGTAAGGATACATCCAAAGGCGCTCCCTGTCTACTGTAAGTTCTGTTTTGTAGGTCATTTTTGTCTCCCCTCCTTAAACAATTTTTTGCCAAGTGTGAGTATGTCACTAAGGTGCGCCCCAAGCGCCGTCACGAGGTTCTTCCCGCAAGTTTTCGTGCAGTTAGAAATGCGGGGAACGGGGAAAAGTCAAACGGGTGCTCACCCAGTATCAAGACTTCCTTCGGTGCTGCAAGGACGGTATATCGGGCTGGGGTAATTGCCGAAGTCACCTGAAATGCGGCGACTTTTCCTATTCCGTCCATCCAGCTGCTGACCAGTAGGATTTCTTGTTTCCCCACCGCTACGCTCGCTATTCCCGTTTCGCAGAACACTCCGTTCAATTCGGAGGCGAGCTCCTCAATCAACATAGTTCTTACCTCCTTTTTTATTTTATCTGCTTCAGGTCAAAGAAGGTTACTTTCGCTGTCCATTCCTGAGTGTCGTCGCTCCACGAAAGAGCAATGTCATTGACGACGATATTGTCTTTTTCCTGACGCAGCCAGTCAAGTGTATTTTCCAAGACATTGATGAGCCCCTCAACTCTCGCATTGGGTAGTTTGTAAAAGGTCTTGCTTTGCGAAATGACCGCAAGGTTAACCTTAGTCTTTGCCACTGTCTGGTTCATTCTCGTATCGCCTCCTTTCTAGCTCGTCATAGTCAACCTTTATGCCCTTTTTGACGGGGATTTCCGCGATAATTTCGTGGCGATATTCAGGACTCGTCACTCCGTCCCCGAACTTTCGGGAAGCGAGCACGAGGATTGTCTTCTTTTTAATGTCAAAGAGGTAGAGCCACTCAAGGAAGAGCGGGTCGCATTTGGGCTCAGTTTTGCCCTCGTGACAATCGCAGCCCCACTTAAGCATGCTATTGAACCCGTCCCGCTTAATGAAATACTCCGAGTGGCAGTAACATTGGGGCATCTGAGCGTCTTTGTCGTAAGCCCAACCGTTTGGGTTGTTTGGGTCGGGAACGAGCATCCCGCTGCGAAAAAGGTGCGACCAACCGCCTGGGTGCTCCAAAATGACCTGCTCTATCACTTCCATTAAGTCCCAGTTGCAATCTGGTAGAACTTCCTCTATTAAAGTTTGCAGAAGCCCCGCAGGGTAGGAGTCGTAATGGTGGTAAACGCCAATCCAACGGAGCGGCTTGCGACTGATTAGCAAGCCGATAACGCCTCGTGTTGCCATTCTCAATCCCTCCTTTCCTGGGGTTTCTCTCTCCGCCACTTAATTATTCGGCGGGTCAATCTCAATTGTGGCAAGGGTAACCCGCGCGATAGACCTGATGACGATTTTCCCGCCGCCCGCTTCCAGCGCCATTTTTATTGCGTGCTTGAAGGCGCTGTCGGCGTAGCGAGGGATGGGGCTTACAGTCATTAGGACAACAGTCTTGTTTTCCTTGTCAAAAACATCAATGTATTCCGCTTCCTCTCTGACTGCTTCCCAAGCCTTCCGCCAGTGGCGTTGTTGTCTCATGGGGGAATCACCTCCCTTGCAAATTTTGGCATAATTTATACGAATAAATTCTGGTCACAGTGAGAGCAGGGCGAGTGGTCGGAGCAAGTATTCTCTTATGGCTGAGAAGTCGTTGTGGGTTTCTTCTGTGCTTATCAGCAAGCCCCGTGGGTCAAACATGTTGAAAATTAGCTTGAAGGAATCGTTTTCTGTGTTGTAGAAGGCAATAACCTCAAACTTGCCGACGGTGGGGCACGGGACGACTTCCAAGACATATGCCCTCGTTGGCGAGCTGGGGGCGGTATGAAATTTTGCGTTCACGGAGAAAATCCTTTTATCCCACACGAAATGCTCATAAAGAGCCTTCCACGCCAAAGCGAACCCCGTCTCCTTGCGGTAGTCTGGCTGCATGAAAAGCCTGGTAAGAGGGACGACATACACCTTGCAGTTGAAGTGGTCGTCAAAGGCATAAGCAGCGACGGGTCTGCCTTCAAACCGAACGGAGCTAATCGGCGTAGTAAACCTGCAAGAGATATAGCGTCTTAGGAAGTTGTCAGCCTCTCGCCTGTTGCCCCTTTCAAGTGGCGGGAGACCAATTTTTTCTAATAATCTATTGGCTCTGGTGAATGCTGATTTCATGTTGGTCACCCCCGTCAGAGAGCGCAATGATTATCTCGTTGGGAGCGCCCGCAGCGGGCGCTCCCGATGCTTTTAATCTTCAACTTCAACAACCTTTGCCCACTTGGGCATTTTGTCTTTGCTTTCGTGGTTTTTCCCGACAAGGCAAATGATAAGCGGAATAGGCGTCGGGTCTTGCGGGAATGGTGAATAACCGTCCGTCAAGACGACGATAGCGTGGTAGCGACGGCGACGGCGCTCCTGCAAGGCTCGGTTGATGCCTTCACCCATGTCTGTCCCGCCACGACCAACGATTTCCTTAACTTGAGAAAACGACTTGACATCACGCACAATCTTGTGCACCGCAGCGTCGCACATGTAGACATCAACTTTGATATTTCCCTGCCGTGCGATGCCCAGAATTTCTGCAAGTGCACGCTCAATTTCGTTCATAGACATGCTCCCGCTCGTGTCCAGAATGGTGGCGACAGCGTCATTCTCGTATTGCACCATTGCGGGGATGATAAATGGTCGGTAGGCTTCATCCCGTCGGTTCGGTTGAAGGAAGGTGTAGTCTTCTTTACCCCGTGCAGCGTTCGTCCGCGCCTTCCTGATGAGGTGGGCAAGGATTTGTCGCCAATTGAGTTTGGGATTGAGAATTTTCTCTGCCATTTCAACTAAATCTGCGGGAACTGTGCCCCTATTTTTGGCATACTCTTTTATCTGCCTTGCAGTTTCTTCCATTCGTGAGTTAACTTGCGCTTCACTTGCGCCCCTCTGCTGCGGGTCATTCGGGTCTAACTCATAGCCTTTGGGCACACCAGCCCCGCTGCCACCTTCATCTAACTTGTTTGGTAAGGTCGGGTATCTATGTCCGCCAACTTGAATGACTGTCCCCCCGCTTGCCTGCCCAAGTGCTTGAACCAGCTGGTCTGGGATTTTCTGATAGTATTCTTCAGCGCTCAACCCGTCAGGCAAACCCAGCTTTTTCGGGGTAAATATTAGCGGTTCAAGTTGTGGGCAATGAATATGTTGATTGATTTCTAAATCGCCTGCGATGTTCCATTTTTCCAGCTCGTCATTGTCCTTAAGACCAAGCAAATCAGCCCGCCTGAAGTGCTGGCGGAAAAGATGTTCAACTTCGTGTCGCAAGATTTCAACGAGCACATTGATGGGGTAGTCGCTGACATCGTAAGCGGTAAGGAACTGTCGCAGGGAATTTTCGCTAATGTCTTTAGGGAACTTCGGGTGAAACGACAGGACAAAGAATGGGTTGAAGTAAACCCGTGCCCACTTGTCCACTGCAACGGTGTCACAGCCGATAACCTTGACGAAACGCAGCAACGACACCAACGGGGCGAAATAGGGATAAGGTGACCGTCGTCGGCACATCCACGCCCGTGCCATTTTGAGCGTTTCCAGCGCCTTTTCAAACGCTAAGTCCAAAACCTCATTGCTAATTTGGACGAGATTGACTTGGGAGTTTTGCCTTGCTACTGACATTTCAATCACCTCCGTTCTGCGATTATTCGGCGGGGCTGCGACGGGACGGGGCGGGGCTGCGGTCGCCCCGCCCCGCTCACTTTTCAACCCTGTCTATTCCATTTCACGAGAGTGTCGCTAATTTCGTGTAGGAGTTGCCTGAATTGCGGCGGGACGAAATTCGGGAGACTGGCGTTAGGCAGGGCAAACTGGAACAAGTACCAAGTCCCTGTTTGCTCGCTGACTTCGTGCATGTAGGACAGGAGCATGAGCACCAAATCTCGGCGCTTCAGCTCATTCAACTTCAATGCAAAGTTAGCGACAAGGGTGAAGATTTTGGTGTCCTTCTTTTGTGCAGCGTCTCGGTAAATTTGAGCAATGTTTGAAATCAACAACAACTGAGTGTCCTCTCGGCTCGGCAGCGGCGCTTTGCCTTGCAGGACAGCCATTGGGTCTGGCATATCAAGGTTGTCCAACCAGTCAACGAAGGGAGTAGTAGCTCCGCTCCCAACGCAGCCGACCAACAGCGTGCTGTGGAGTTCAGTAGTTTCATGCTTCGTCGGCGGAATTCCCATGTAAAGGTCAGCAGCAGCCATCACTTTCATTACGAACTCCCAACTTCGTGGCGTGGGGAAGGCATAGCAATCTGGAAACTCCATCCCCTCTTTCGGAAGTTGGTGGGTGAGCGACGGGTTGACCCGCTCAAGGAAAGTGGCGATAATGCTACCCCACTTCCGCAGGTAAGGTGTCATGTCCTCATCCCAAATTGCCTTTACCCGCTCAATTATCTGCTTATCTTCATCAAAATCGCCAAAGCGGAAATAGTTTCCGAGCGCTTTGGGAGACGGCGGTTTGAATTCCAGATGGACGAATCGGTTTGCCATAGGCAGCGATAACTCAAATCCGAGCCCTGTCATTTCTGGCGGATTGCCCGCCCCTACAATCCTGCTTTGGGGGTGAAGCTTGAAATCGTCAATTGCCTTGTCCAAAATGAGGCGCAACAGCGCAGCCCAAATTGCTGGCGGGGCTGCGGTCAACTCGTCAAGGAAAATTAATGTGGGTCTTTCCGCAGCCACCTTCAAGAAGTATGGTCTCTCAAACTGAGTTCCACTCTCGGTTCGGTAAGGCAAGCCACGAATGTCCGTCGGGTCTAATGTTGACCCGATAATGGTGAAGACCTCAAAGCCAAGCTCCCGGCCAAGTTTTTCAATGAAGCGTGATTTCCCGACACCCGGATTGCCCCAAAGCAAAGTGGGAACATCCGCCTTCAACGCAATCGCAATGGCTTCCTTTGCAAGTTTTTGTTCGGTCAACGCCATCGTAGGTCACCTCCATCGGAATTTTTTCTGCCACCTGCCAATTATTCGGCGGACATTTTCAACTGCCTGCCTATCAACCCACCAATCTATTATTCAGCAGACGGGTGGTTCGGAATTTATACGAATAAATTCAGTTCAGAGGTTGCTCAAGGCGATTACCCGCTCAAGGCTTTGGACAACGGCGGGGTAGGTATCGTTCAGCCCTATCAGCATTTCGCTCCCTTTATTGTAGGCAAGAGCGGCATAAAACTCGTCAGGGTTTAGGCTCTTCGGAACTTGCACCGTCACTATCCCGCTCTCGTTGTAGTCGGGTCGCTTGATAATGTGGGTCGTGACGATAGCGATTTCGTCTGCCACAAGATAAATTTCGTTGCCTTTAGCATAGGGATTAATGGGCACGCCGAAGGGTTTGCGACCGAGTATGGGCTCTAAGACACGCTGCAGTAGGAGCAATGCATAAAAAGTGCAAAAGTCAGAGAGAAGCCACGCCGCTACCTCTTCTTTAGTCTGAGTTTCTATCGGTGTAGATGTGTGAGAAAAGAAATAGCAGAACGGCTTATCTTTTTGGGGGTCTATATCAATCCGAAACCACCATTTCCCAGTCCCCGTTTTGATGGAGATTTTTAGAGCGTCCTTGTCACGAGAGACCCGCTCCACCCTCCAGCCCAGATTGTGAAGGATTTCCAAGTTTTGTATGGTCTGAAAGAGTTGCTCTGCCAGCATTTTCAAAGCACCCCCCAAGCGTCGGCTTGCCTAAGCAACTGCTCCAGTTGGTCGAGGTCAAGTTTCTCCATGCGGACGGTAGCAATGGGTTCTTCGCTGTGCGGGAGATAAAAATCAACGAGTATGGTTTTTTTCCTCGTCAGATAGATAGCGACACTGATATAGTTGCCTTGTAGTCGCCCGTCAATGTCAAAATTAAGTCGCTTTGCGAGCTCTTCCTTCAATTGCTCTTGAAGGAATAGCAGCATTGTTTCTCTTGCGCTCTCGTAAGACCCGTCAAGGCTGGTAAAGTAATGCCAACCTTCATCAGGAATATAGACTTTTGTGACTAGCTTCCCTCCCCGCCTGTAAGCCAAGAACTTGAGCCCCAACCCCTTTATAATATCCTCAAACTCTTTCGTCAGTTTCTTTATTGTCTCCGACATCTCTGTCACCCCCTTCCCGCTTTGGCGGGTAAGGGAGCGCAAAGGTGGTGACAACAAGTGCCAAGATAGCAGCAGCCTCCATTCCTTTCCACAAAAGGACTGCTGCTACCGCTAACCCTGCAATAGACATTAGGACGCCGAGAACATCAGCGGCAAACTCATTATTGGCTTTCCTCAGCATTCTTACCGCCAGCGACAGCGTTACAAGGTAGTTGGCAGCGAAAGCAGTGAGCACGAGCACATTTTGAAGCACTGTGGCGTTGGCGATTTGGTAGAAAAACAGAGCGACCCCAACCGCCCCGACGAGCGGAAAGAGCGGGGTGAAAGTCTCATAATTCTCGTCGCTCCCCACGACATAGTAGGCTGTAGAGTAAAGGAAAACAAAGGTCAGGAGCGCCGCCACGACGAAGGCGGCGGATTGAAAGTGGATGCCGACAACGAGCGGCACGAGCGGAAACACGACTTCAGCAAATCCGAGTTTCACTTCTTTCATGTCTCTCACCCTCCTTTGCTAATTATTTTACCGCCAGCCCTTAATTATTCGGCGGGCGGAATTTAAAATTGGGATGGGAGGGATAGTTATGCTTACCTACTTGAGTTTACTTTGGAGCTGGCTAGTTAAATCAGACGAAATTCAGTCGGCGAAAAATCGGGCGGAAATTTTCGCCCAAGTCATGGTGGAGTATTTCGGTCTCCAACATTTCCTTGAGCACATGTTGCCTATTCAGGTTAGAGTTGGCTGGGTGCTCGGTCATTTTATTTATGTCTGGCTCGGAACTAACGAGACCGCTCCGACGGGGCTCAAGGCTATCAGAATCGCTAAGGTGACATTAAAATATAAGAGCGAGAAGGTAACTCTGAAATTGTGGCTCGTAGCGACCAAATCGCCAATTGATTAGGAGGTGTAAGTTGAAATGGCAGGAAAAGTTGTCGGCTACTCAATTGGCGGCATGATTTTGTGCCCGACTCATGCACAAGAATGGGCTAAGGAAAACAACACTGACTTGGAGACCGACGAGCGGGTTTCCCCTATTTTTGATGACTCTGAATGGGATTATATTCCCATCTGTGAGGAATGTGGCGACCCCTTAGATGTCTCTCCAACACCTGATGGGTTGCGCTGGGTTGTCGAAAAATTTGAAAGTGCTGAGGAAGCGGAAAAGGAACTCCCAGGCGTCGGCGGTCGCTGGTATGAAGTGGCTGAGGAGCGGGGATATACTCGCTCAGAGACCGAAGAAGAAGAAATTCTCGCCAAGATGCACCAACTTGACGAAATTCTGGAAAAGTTGTTTAGAGGTTAGAGAGTGCAATGAGGCGGTTGTAAGTCCTGAAAACTTCTATGATATTTCCCTGCAAGACGAGATTATCATTTACCCACAGGCTTGCCCTGTCAGCGCTCTCAATTTCCGCTCGGAAATGAATTCCTTCTCCTTCAGCTCTCGTGTCAACTATAAGAGAGGGCGGACTTTTTTCAAGATTGAGATGGGCGCAGTGAGATCTCA
>Ga0326762_1000770_pt1 | contig 13120 bp, 15 predicted proteins | sample NORPS_S_FD_207669 | JGI IMG/M metagenome (GOLD analysis project Ga0326762, IMG submission 207669) | Hot spring sediment microbial communities from Norris Geyser Basin, Yellowstone National Park, WY, United States - NOR.PS_S | ecosystem: Environmental > Aquatic > Thermal springs > Near-boiling...
AGCATCTCCCTATATGCATCTTCAATCTCTCTAAGTGCTTGCCTTCCAAACCTATTAACCCAGCCCTCCAGTATAACAGTTCTCCTGAGGATCTTTGTGAGCTTCTCCACCTCTAATCAAATAATTAAAGATAACCAGAGATATTTAAACTTATCGTCAGTTCTACAGCAGCCTACGATCAATGTGATAACATATACCCTTTTCAACACAGCGCCCCCAATACTTTGTTCCTTAGAAAAGATATTAATGGGGATTAGATAGCTGGCTAGATTATCTGGATCATCTGGATCTCTATTGCTGCTGCACCTTCCATTCTATAGCAGAATTACTACATCACTAACACTGTTCGAGCCCTCCCCAGTTTGTAGCCTTCCATTCTATAGTAGAATTGCTGATCTATTTGTTTTCTGTTTTGCTCAAAATATCATCTACCTTATCCGGCTTATAAGCGATGATCTAGTTTTTGATCCTTGTTTTTGATGTCGCTGACCTCCTCCCCGCCCTAAGGGGCGAGGCTTTCAGGTTGTAATTTCTCTGGACACGCTTTCAAAGAGTAGCGAGGCTGGTAGGGAGCTTGTTATTGAGGATAGGCTTGCTATTATTATTTAATTGGGGAAAGCGGTTATAGCATCTTCTTAGGAAATATAGATATGGGATGTGGTGATGATTCTCTCGGATTTTGATCTCAGGAGCTATATTGCTAGTGGTAGGCTATATATAGAGCCTTTCGACCCCTCTATTGTTAGGGAGAATGGTCTTGATCTCAGGCTTGGCTCTGGATATTGCGAGCTCCTGGAGGCTGGGGGGGTTCTAGATCCGTATGGTTTTGATGAGGAGGCTCTGGGGAGGTTCTATAGATGTGGTGAGGGCTCTGAGATCCTTTTGAAGCCCTGGGGTAGGTATCTCCTACACACCCTTGAATATATAAGGCTCCCTCCAGAGCTTGTGGGCTTCGTGGAGCTGAGATCAACACTTGCGAGGCTAGGACTCCTCATACCCCCAACAATCGTTGACGGAGGCTTCGAGGGAGAGCTAACGATAGAGGTTCAGGCACCACCATTCCCAATAAGGCTTAGGCAGGGCACGAGATTCCTCCACGTAATACTAGCCAAGGTATCAACACCAATAGAGAAGCCATACAGAGGAACATACCAGGGTCAAAGAGGTGTGAGACTACCAAAAAAACTAGAGCCCCCGTAAGCATTACAACCTGAAAGCCTCGCCCCTTAGGGCGGGGAGGAGGTCAGCGACATCAAAAACAAGGATCAAAAACTAGATCATCGCTTATAAGCCGGATAAGGTAGATGATATTTTGAGCAAAACAGAAAACAAATAGATCAGCAATTCTACTATAGAATGGAAGGAAGAAAAAGCTATAAACACTATGGACTATAAAATCCCTAATTCTATAGAATAGAGAGATCATCCATTATTTAAGGCTCAACCCTCTAGAGCAAGAAGAAACCACAAATAATTGTCCTAACAAATGACAACAGGGCAAGCCTCGCCCTTTAGATCGGGGTTTTTAAGGCTTCTAGGTAGATATCTATGGTTGTGATGATGTGTATGGTTTTGAGGGCTTGGGGGTTGATGTCTCGGATGGGCACTTCGTTAGAGAGACCCGATGTCCCTAGGGGGGAGATCCGAGCCGTGCTCCCAGCCCGATGATCTTGGGATAGAAGCATTGATCCCTCACCAGGGGGCTAACACCCGAGACTCCAGTATAGAAAAGATGATCTACTATAGAATTTAAAGTAGAATTAAAAGGGGAGGCGAAAGCATCATATATAACTATATACAATTATGATCCCGATGGAATTGGGAGAAAGCTAACAGCTCGATCCCCAAACCCGATGTTGAAGAATAAAAGGATATCTACTATAGAATTTAAAGGTAACTCCTACCCAGTACGAGTACTATGCCCAGCTCCTCCACCCTTTTTCTGAGATGCTCTGTCACATCTTCTGGCGCTATCTCTACGGCTAGTATCTTTGCATAGTGCTTGGTTCCCCATGCCTTCTCTATATATGTGACGTTGTCTAATAGCTTTTTAATCTCCTTCTCAGCCTCATCAACGGATCTAAGGGTTGTCGTTACCTCACCTACTACAAGAGGATCTACACATAGAAGATCGATCTCTCGTACACCATCGATAAGGACAGTGACCCTGGTCTTAACCTCGCATCTATATCCCCTCTCTTCAAGCCATTTGGACAGCCACACGGCGGTGTAATCTTCCATAGTTGCTCCCAAAGCTGTTTTAATTTCGTTCACAGCGTTCATTAGGTATTTAACGTTACTCTCTAGAGAAGATAGTCTTTTGTCTATTTGCTCGAATCTTGTGTTTATTTGTTTGAATCTTCTGTCGATCCTCTTGAATCTATTGTCGATCTGTTCGAATCTCTTGTCTATTTGCTCGAATCTTGTGTTTATTTGTTTGAATCTTCTGTCGATCCTCTTGAATCTATTGTCGATCTGTTCGAATCTCTTGTCTATTTGCTCGAATCTTGTGTCGAACCTCTCGAGCCTCGTATTTATTTGCTCGAACCTCGTGTCTATATCGCTGAGCCTCTCATTAAATAGCCTAAACCCCTCCCTTATATAATCTGCTAAGATCTTTATAGCCTCTGCTAAGATCTTTAGATCCTCTCCTCTAGCCTCTGCAAGGGCCTTCTTAACAGCTCTCTCAACAGCCTCTTCGATCCCTTTAAGATCTACTGACAAGTCGTATCCTAATTCTATGTAGTATATAGAAACTTATATATCGCATCTCCACAATATATCCTATCTAAACCCTGATGACCTCCAGCATCTCTAGGAGGCTTTGTTTTCCAAGCTCCCGGGCTGTTTGTCGGCTCTCCGCCCGGATGCTTTCTCATTACTTCTCAGTTTCTCAATTTTAGGGGTATTATTTTTCGGGGCTGGGCTATGGCCCCTGTGGAATCATTGGAATTCCTCCTACTCCGGGTTTCTTTCTGCTATTCTATTTATTTATTTTATAGTTTATAAATCTCAATTTCCATTCCCACTTTAAAGGATGAGGCTTTCACTTGTAAGGGGATATTGGGTTCATAAAAATGAATTAGCCTAGGGTGCAGGGTCTGCCTTATTGCTATTTCCATCCGTGTAGAATGTGTAGCCTTGGGGATAGCTTGAAGCCTTTTTCACTACATATTCTCTCTATAAGGGGGAGCCTCTCCAGATACTCCTCCCTAGTCTTCGACTCGGGCATTAGATATACCCTTTCCCTAGGCAATGGCACATTGTTAACCTGCCAAAGAACCTCCTCAATGTCTTCCTCACTTACTATGACGTACTTAAATATCGCTTTACCGCTCTCTGCAAAGGATTTGAGAACCTCTCTCCTATATCTCAGGATCAAAGGGATCTCTGAGTTTGAGAGTTTTGGAGACACGTTGAACTGATCCACGAGCTCCACGAGCTCTCTCATAGGCTCCACAGTCCCGTTAGTCTCGATCTCTATCCTGGGTTTAAAGCCGTATCTCATTATAAACAATCTCAATAGATTCACAATAGGTCTCTGCCTCAGAAGAGGCTCTCCCCCCGTTATTACCAGCATATACCCATTAGCTAGATCCTCGACCCACCCGCGAGACCCCCATATCCCTAGGATCTCCTCAACACTATATATCTCCCCCCTCACCCAAGTATCTATCGTATCACACCAGATACACCACAGATTACACCCCTGGAGCCTGAGGAATATAGCTGGCAATCCAGCCGTGGGCCCCTCACCCTGTCGGCTCCTGAACATCTCCGAGACGGCTAGCTCAGAGTCGGAGGTTCTAATAAATCTATAGCCTGTGAGAGCTGCCTCTCTCCTCACAACCATGATTAGCTACCCTCTATCCTATGCTTTGAACCTAAGCCTCTTAGATCCACGAGGATCTCGGATTCGCAAGCCCTGATAACCATAGCATTTAGAGAGCCTCCAAGCCTTATCCTGCTATATATAATCAAAATCTCTCATCAAACATATTACCGGTGGACTTGGTATATAAGCATAGATCTAGGCGAGGATCTGTATGAACACCAATAGACCTGGAGTAGATGGCTAGCAATGAAAAACATCCCAGCCCGGTAGTAGATCACACCCAGAGCGAATCATTTCTAGAAGACCCTGACCCCTTTGGGACGCATTAAAAGAATCTATTCTCCCAATAGCCATTGAACCCCACCTCCCTCCCCAACCCCCTTTCCCTCGCCTTATCATAGACCAGCTTTGCTACAGCAACATCCCAGAGGGCAATACCGTGGGATTTGAAGATCGTTATATCTCTCTCAGATACCCTGCCAACCCTCCCAGAGAGAATCTCCCACAGCTCGAAAACCCTGTCCCAGGATATGTATCCAGAGCTCACAGCATTTATTATGTCTCCAGACTCACGTTGGGCCTGCTCCTTGTTATCTGTAACCACTAGATTTGCTCTCTGGAATAGCTCGGGATGAGCTTCGGATCTCGATGGATGGTTCGAGCCTACGAGGTTTATGTGAGTTCCCTCCCCAACCCACTCAGCCCTTACAAAGGGTTCTCTAGAGTTTGTTGCTGTTGCAATGACATCGCTTGAGCTGATAACATCTCTATACCCCTGGGAGACCTCTGCTTTCAAGCCCTTTTCTAAGAGCTTCTTGGCCATGGATTCTGCGTGCTCTCTATTGAGGGAGTATATGCGGATCCTCTCCGGCTTCATGACACTAGCTATTGCAAGGGCCTGTGTATAGGCCTGTCTCCCAGAGCCTATGATACCCAGTATAGACGCCCCTCTCCTAGCAAGGTACTTGGTTGCTAGGGCGCTCGCAGCCCCTGTCCTTATCCTACTGAGTACATCGCCTTCTATGATGGCCAAGAGCCTCGATCCTTCAATGCTATATAGGAGGATCACGAAGACCGTCCTGCTAGGAGTGGATAGATAGGCTTTAACACCGCTAACACCTAGAGGCTCTATAGTAGATGACATTACATGGAGCACAGAGGATCTCGAATAAACCCTGCTCCTAGGATTAACATGTGCCAGCCCCTCAGCCTGCATGCGGGTGGCCTTCTCAATAGCGTCAAGAGCCTCTTCATAGTCTAAGAGCCTCTGGACATCCAGCTCAGAGAGGATAAGAACCATCTAGACACCAGGTAGAATTATGCAGAAACCCTTTTAAGATAATGCACTCAGATGAGGGATCTAAATTGCAATGCCGCAGTGAAACTGCTTTGAGTTTCATATATGCTTATAATAGTTAATAATATCTCTTTTATTTGGAGTGAGGATGCCGAGGTCATAAGAATGTGCTTGAGGGTGCAAGAAGACTTACTGAAGATTCTCGAGCTTGTGAGGGTATATAGAGTGCCTATTAGTGATAGGAGGGCCTCTGAGCTGGTAACATGATATGTTAAGGCTCTCCAGAGGGCTATAGATATAATCTGGATAATATTGAGTGGGGATACCGCTTCCCAGAGCTCGTTAGAAGGGGTGGAAAGCTGGTCGTGATCAGAGGTTTGAAGATGATGATCCCAAATACCGAAGGATAGGCTTTTAAGAAACGCCTTAGGGATGAGCTTATGAAGGACAATCCCTACGCTGTACACTGGGTAGGCTCTGTTATTAGGAAGGCGTACTCTATTATGAAATCCTGGAAGAAGAGATATCTGAGAGGGAGGGCAAGAAAGGTTAAGCCAAAGATCAGGAGAAGGTTCGCTAAATGCAAGGTAACACTCATGAAGATTGATTATGAGGCTAAAGCCATTAGGATAACCCTGAGGCAAGGAGAATACCTCTATGTATCGTGGAGATCGACGTGGTTTGAGAAAAGGGTTAGGGGATGGGGTGGGGTGTTGGCGAGGTTATAATCAAGGATAACAGGATAATAATACCATTAATAGCTCTAAGGAGATCGATGTTAGGAGGGTTACCGGCTGGGATGGTAATGAGCTATCCCTAGATGGCTACGAGCCCTCATAGGATTTATCCACGTCGATCTCAGACCCCTTTAGAGCATAAAAATCGTGTATGAGCGTAAGAAGACCATTGCATAGAGTAAGGGTAAGAGGGATCTCTATGAGAGGTATGTGGCTAGAGAGAAATAGAGAAAAAGACTTCATGAACAAGCTGGTAGCCAGCTTGAGGATGCTATTACCAAACTCTATTTATGTTTTCGAGGATCTTGATAAGGAGGATCTTGTTAGTAGGAAAAGGACTAAGAAGAGTAGGAAGAGGAACGCTAGAACACCATGGAGAGACATACATAGAAGAGTGTCAGAGGCGGCTTTAACAGCTTATGTGGATCCGAGGAACATCTTGAGGGAATGCCCCAGATGTGGATTAAAGATGAGTAGGCATAAGGTAGCATCTATAAATATTAGGAGGAGATATTTAGAGGGAGGTAGGAGAAAGAAGAAGAGAGTCAGGAGGCGAGGTTCCCCACAGCGATGAACCAGAGGCTTCTGTAATGGTGGGGCTTTGGGTTGGGGTCACTCTGAGCGGATGGAGCCCAGCGATATGGATCCTGGTGAAGAGGGATTCTGGGAGTTTGAAGTTAAGGGGAGAGGGCTCGATCAAAGATATCAAGCCCTATGAAGCCAGAACCCCTACCACTCTTCAGAACCTATTATAGTGATCTGCTGTTAATAAGCTTAATAATAGCTAGAGCTCTGTCCAAACCACATCTAGTTCTATGCATATCGCCTCAGTCCTAAGGATCTCGGAGAAGCTCGGCCTGGTTCTTCCGCCATCGCCGCTCACTAGCTCCTTTATATATAGCCCTCCCGAGGCCTCTAATAAGCACTCGAGGAGGTTCCCAGCTATTTTAACGCATCTCACTTCATATACATGCTTAATCCTCTCTTTATCGCTTCTTCTATATAGAGCCCTACTCGGTGTTCTCTGCAATATATCCCTATCCCTGAGCTCATCTTCTAACCTCCTGATATCCTCTTCCCTAATTTCTCTCCCAACTAGTGCGAGGATCCTGTAGATCTTCCTAGCCTCGTTAGACCTCTTCTTATTCACCCTCACATCCCACCTACTGCTGTACCCCAGCACCTTGAACTCGACTAAATCTCTGAATCTATTGAGGAACTCCTCAACCTCTCCCAAACTGGCACGTCTTCTTCGGGGTGATTTAACCTCGATCACTACCCCTCTTCCGGTTCCTAGCATCCTGGCATCTATATCCTCTCTCCCGAAGGCATGTACAACGGTTCCCGCTCCCATGAATAGATCTGCCAGGGGTCTGGATGCTTCTTGAATGGAGAAGTGTTTAGGTTTTCCATTCCTTATAATGATTGACTGGCTTATCATTCTCCACTTCTTCCAATACCTAGCTCTTATCAATATACTCCTAGCCTCTATATTGATCTCGCCGCTGGGATATCCCACTAGTATTGTTGCCTCGGGATCCCTGAGATCGGCTGTAAAGCCCCCATACTCTTCGATCTTCTTTCCAAGCTCCCTGCTTATTTCGTCCTTAAGCTCTTCATAATACTTTGTACCAGAGATCTTTATAACCTCTGCCTCAACGGTTCTTATGGTGTTCTCAACGATCACACCAACGAGGAATCTTGAGATACCCCAGGATCTCAGGAGATCTATGGCCTTTCTGGCTAGGGCTTCTAGGAAGAGATCTAGAGATCCGTTGCAAATAGCACATGGAACCGAGGCTAGATCGGAGCCTGCTATTCTCTTATAGAGGCCTGAGGCTATATAGCCGATCCTAGGAGCGATCTCTAGAAACTCCCTCTCAGCGTCTCTATCCCCAAGCATGATGGCTGAGTGGTACTTCATTACAAGCATGGTCTTAACTGCAGACCCCCTTTTAAGGTTATCCCAGCCATGTCCTAGTCTCGCGTATAGCCTTCCCAAGCATCTATCGCATAGGGCATATCTCTTAAGGGCCCTCCTCGAGATCTCTAGTAGTTCCTCCAGCTCCATCCCATAGTATATCTTAGATCTGGAGAATATTTCTCAAAGCCATATATAGCTCTCTGATCTATAGTATATGATGCTAAAGCTTGTAAACAGCTACTTCAACGGGCTATCCAGGATCCTAGTTCTTGAAGGAGGCTCTACAAGGCTCTATATCATAGATCACTATCAGCTTCTACCTAAACACCCTAGTCTGGAGAGGTGCACAAGGGTCTTAGAGGTGGGGGCTTCCAAACTATGCTACATGGATCTTGAGGGACGGTGTCAATTACTGATCCTAATAATAGATGGGAGGGCTGAGATAATCAGCGTCAGACTGATAACTACCACTGAGAAGGACCCTGCTGAAGGATCTCCGAAACGTGCTAAGGAATACTGCCTCGCATCGTTAAGCAACGTGCTCAATAAGGAGCTCTAGATCCCATTTAGGCAGGATCTTAAATACCGATCCCTAGACATGGGATTAGTGAGGGGGTGCGGTTAGCCCATAGCAAATATAGACGCCTCACACAGATCACCTAGTGTGAGATCAAAGGGGCTGGGAAAGGCACGTCAGAGAGTGAAGAGGTCAAGGCTATTTAGAAGTGGCTGGGGCGAGCTATATGCTGAGCAATACGTGTTCAGATCTATATAGAGAGGTGGAGAAAGCTCTAACAGGCTTAGCCGGGATAGGCTATGGATATAGCTATTTAGAAGCAAGCTTAGGCAGTAGGAAGCTCGTTATCTGGTGCGCAGATCATCCGCTAAACATTGTTGCAGACATCTATAGGATAGAGGAGAGGGAGGGAGCTCCTTACGAGGTTTTTATACAGAGGATAGAGTTTGGAGAGCATGTGCAGAGGGCTATAGAGATGCTCACGAATATAGTGGGTTTAGAGAAGATCTTGTGGAACATAAGGAAGCATATAAAGATAATATCGAGTAAAATTGATTTGAGGCATAATCAAGATCCTTAGACCATGGTGAAGGAAAAACTATAGGGCCCTCCTATACCTAGTTCTAGCCTCTTAAGGCATATAGCACGGCAAAGAATGTTAGTAACACGATCTCGAATGCCTCTAGAGATGCTGCCGAGGGCCACCTAGCAATAGAGCCTGCGAGGGCTATCACGAATGTTGCGAAGACAGCTATGGAGAGGGATCTATCTTCTCTGAACATCGCTGCTCCATATAGAAACGCTCCTAAGAAAGCTTGGATAAAGAACCATGTTGAGATAAACACATGGGGCCTCGTGCCGGAAGGAAATATGGCTATCATCGCTAAAAATATTCCTGCTATAGAGAAATATGATCCCGCTACAACCCCTAACTTAGATCTAGAGCTTGAAATCATGTGGATCGATAGGAGTTCGATAAATATAGATGATACTACGAGACCCGCATTATAGATCCATGGATTATTTGCCCTGGAACCCCCAAGATCGCTAAACGCGTCTCTATAGAAATCAAACCAGGGATTGAGGTTTATTGAGATAAGCGTGAAGATCCAGAATACAGCTGAGGCCGCAACACCGCTGAACCTAAACCAAGTTAAAACCAACTCCCCATTCCTGGGAACAAATATCCACAAGCCATAATATTTCTATTCACTCTATCTATATTTATCAATATTTCCTTAAGCAAAAGCCATGGGAATTATTAGGGGAGCGCTGAGAATCTGTTCCACCTTATAGGATGAGGATTTCCCTCTGCATTAATTCTATATTTAGTATCTCTATACCAGCGGTATAAAAGATCTCGTGATATTCATAGCCTTGCTATAGGATAAAAGCTTATAAGTTTCTTTATACTGATCAAGGCTGTGGCAGGTATATATTATTGAAGCTAGGGACCCTAGCAGGGCCATTGTTTGGAATAAAAATAACAGATGTTTGGGCTAGCATGTCTCTTCACAGAAGAATAATCCTAATGGTGTTGAGGATGATCAGGCGATTCGATTCTTGTGCCTAGTGATATTAGATAAAAGGGTGTCCTCGCTCTTCAGAGCGGTGGGAGGGTCGATATATTCGATGATCTACTATGGAGTTGGAAGAGATTATTGCTAGGCTATGCTTTTCTATAACATCCTGAGGTCTTCTCATATATAATTCCTTCCTTTAATAGCTGGCTGAGCATTTTTTCGGCTGTCTCTTCATCTATACCCGTTTCCTTTGCTCTGCTAAGTATCTCTTTAACGCTTGCGCATCCCAGCTGGCTTGTGTTTGTTAGTTCCTTTATTATGTCTTCTAATATGATCATTTTCTCTCTTCTGCTCTTTGGTTTTCCGGTCATTATGGTATCTATGTCTAGGGATCCGCTCTCTATGTCTATGCCAACGTTTTCCAGCATTGTCTTCATAAGCCTTATAGCCTCTGCAGCATCCTCTTCAGTTGCTATGCTGCTTAGCCTCATCCTGGCATGGGCCTCTGTGAGCCTTATGAGGGCCTCGAGCTGCCTAGCGGTAATTGCTATCGGTGTCTCCCTATTTTCTGCAGATGCTTTTCTCATTTCGACGAAGAACTCTGAGATCATTCTCCTAGCCTCCTCGCTTAGCCTGGGCTTCACATGCCTCTTAGCATAGGCTATATACTTCCTAAGCATCCCAGGGTCTATTGGGGGCCTTATCTCCTCGAAGCTTGAGTGCACACTGGTTATGTGCTCAGCCAGGAGCATGTCGTCCTCCAAAGATGGCTGGTCCTTGAGCACAAATATGAGATCAAACCTTGATAGGATGGTTACTGGTAGATTTATATTGTCTATTAGTGGTCTATTATCGATATACCTCCCATATCTCGGGTTCCCCGCTGCAAGCACAGATGCCCTGGCGTTGAGCGTGGCATGTATCCCGGCCTTCGATATAGAGACTGTCTGCTGCTCGAGGGCCTCGTGTATAGCGGATCTATCCTCCTCCCTCATCTTATCAATCTCATCTATACATACAACACCCATATCGCCTAGAACCATGGCCCCAGCTTCTAGATAGTATTCCCCAGTATTCTTGTCCCTAACAACTGCTGCGGTTAAGCCCGCAGCTGTGGATCCCTTGCCGGTAGTATATATACCCCTAGGAGCCACTTTAGAGGTGAACTGAAGTAGCTGGGACTTAGCCGTGCCAGGATCACCTATTATCAGCACATGTATATCCCCCCTTATCCTGGTCCCATCGCTCCTCTGCTTGGGGACGCCGCCGAAGAGTAGAAGGGCTATGGCTTCCTTCACATCCCAGTGTCCATGTATTGCTGGAGCTACACTAGCAACTATTTTTCTCGATATGAGGGGATCCCTTGCCAGCTTTCTTATCTCCTCTATATCGTCCTCAGATAGCTCTATCTCCTCAACACCTTTCACCCCCGTCTCAATATTATTGGCGTAGATCTCGACCTCATATATACCTCTAATAACCCTTCTCTGTCCACTCCCCGCGGAGGCTAGCCTAACTATCCCTATTACCTGGACCTTGTCCCCTGGACGGACTTTATCGACTATATCTCCCTCGAGAATCACTTGGATCTGTCTGGGCATCTGGCCTGAGGGGATATTCTCTGGAGCCTCTCCAACCGAGATCCTCTGGTGATCTATGTATATACTCTCGTTCTCCAAGAACTTGAATATCCCAGAGGCTAGGCCGCACCTAGGGCAGTATGGGGGCTTCTCAAGGGCTTCTGAGGCGATATCCACATAGAACTTCTCACCACACTCAGGGTTTAGGTGGTGCCACGCCGCCTTCACAACCCTCTGCTTTGGCGGTGTCATTTTCACTACGATTCCATCGATCTGGATCAGTTTGCCCACATGCTCATTCCTGATCTCTCTTATCGCGATGGTATGGGGCAGCCCCCTGAACCTGGGGGTCAGCTCCCCAATGAATAATATATACTCTGTCTTTGCTGCCTGTGTAAGGGCCTCCGACAGGATCTTTATAGATTCCCCTGGGCTCTCTATTACTTTTCTAGCCAGCTCCTCGTCAAAGCTTATCAAGTCTATATAGTCGATCAAGACACTTCTCAGACCGCTTGCGATGGTCTCTCTAATCCTCTTCCTATACTTTATAGAGCCATCACTATCCCTCACGCTATCGATGAACTCGAGGAACCTGCTAAGAAGATCCTCTACCCTCTCGCTAAGAGTCGCCTCCACCCCTCCCACCCAGCACATATTTTAGCCAGTATTTCACATCCTCGTCTATGATCCTGTAGAAAGCTCTCTCCTCCGCGCTGAGGTTCTTCTCGAGCTCTGATGATCTCTCACTATATAGGATAGAGGCTAGCAATATCTTCTGCATCCTGATCTGGGCTATCTTGCTTATAGCCTTGTGGATAGCCTCAAGCTCCCTGAGATCCTCGGCAGACCCTCCCCTCCTAATCCTCTCCTCTAAGAGCCTAACGATCTTACCGATCTCTATATAGAAGTCAGGGGAGACCTTAGAAACCGTGAGGCCTCCTCTCTTAGCGATATCTTCCTCTGCGAACCTAACCCTGTTTATATCACTCAAACCCTTTACATCTCTCCTAGTTTCCACATAACCCCTAGCCTCAAGGATCTCTGCAAGCCATCTCGGAAGCTCTACTTCAACACCCCTCACAAGCTCGATATCAGCAAAGGGAGTTCTACCTATGTTTCTAAGTATGGCTACAGTCACATACATAAGATCCCTGGAAGCCCTAGCCGCCTCAATATATAGCTCACCCTGCATCTATACCCATCTAATTAATATATAACATGGGGGGCTTTAACATTAAGCTTCCATTTCAATAGGAGATCATATAAGTAGCTAATCTGCAGATCTTCAACCCGCTTGTCCCTCGATGGTTATTGATTATTGCTGATATTAATTTGTTTGGTGTTGCTTTACCTCTTGATCCACAGGGTTTTTAGCCCTGTGGCATCGGGGACTTCCACCCCCCAAAGAGATCTTGGGATCTCTATGGGCTCATTGGTGGCTGTTGAGCCCAGCGGCACCGGGCTCCCATCTAGACTTAAAACCCCGAAGCCCTTCTGGGCATTGCTCTCATAAAGGGCTTCGAGGGCCTTAAGATAGATGTTTATCAAGGCAACTACCTCCCTATGCCATCTCTCACCACCCTTGCTACATATCCCTATCCTATCCTCCCCATACTCTATTACAGCCTTGTGTATCGGGCAGATCTTAGATGTATTCCTGGGATCAACCATGAGCACCGGTACTCCGTATTCTCTAGCCTTATCTAT
>Ga0326762_1000771_pt1 | contig 13096 bp, 11 predicted proteins | sample NORPS_S_FD_207669 | JGI IMG/M metagenome (GOLD analysis project Ga0326762, IMG submission 207669) | Hot spring sediment microbial communities from Norris Geyser Basin, Yellowstone National Park, WY, United States - NOR.PS_S | ecosystem: Environmental > Aquatic > Thermal springs > Near-boiling...
AGCTTACTATGAAAAAGTAGACTATGGCAAAGCTATTGAAGACTTTACAAAAGCTATTAAGTTGAAACCTGATGAGGCTGGTTTTTATTACCTGCGTGGCAACGCTTACTATTGGAAAGAAGAATATGAAAAAGCTATTAAGGATTTTAACAAAGTTCTTGAACTTAATCCGAGCTATAAGGAAGCACGGGAAGCAAAGAAGGAAGTTGAGAACTTAATAGAATATAAAAAGAAAAGTTTAGTAAAATCTGGAAACGGATCAAGCTATGAAGAAGCACGGAAAGCGAAGAAAGAAGTTGAGAGCTTAATAGAATCTAAAAAGAAAAGCTTGATAAAGTCTGAAGACGGGAGAAAAGCTTTTAAAGTCTCTTTTCTGCTCATGCTATTTCTGACATCAGTTCCAATGTTGGTAATTTTGGGCACTAAAGATGATTGGCAACAGAGATTTATAGAGACTATCAAAGAAAATCAGGAGAAGATTAGAATTTCGCAATTGCCAGATAATCTATCTTCTCTGGATGAGGTAATAGATTATGTTATATATCAGCTTCCGGATCACAAGATCAAGGGAGCTGCGCTTCCGCGCGATACTAATGCTCATTTTATTATAGCTCTTGTATCTTGGTGGTGTTGGATGGTATTTTTTAGTATATTTCTTTCGTCAAGTAGCAATGAAGAGAACTGGGCTATTCTATCTTCGCTGTTTACAGCTATTTCGGGAATTCTTATTCTTCTTGTTATCCAATTGCTTGTACTCGAGATATATAAAAGTGGGATTTGGAAAACATTAAAAATCTTTAGGGGAAGATACTCTATTTTTGGCCTTATTCTTTATTTCATTGGTTTTTCATATTATGGTGCGCTGGACCCAGAATCTGGGTTTATCAAAAGCTTTATCGGTTTTACCTTTGGAGTAGGGCTGTGTGAGGAACTTGTGAAACTTATACCAGTAGTTTGGTTAATGAAAAAGGCTTTCAAAAGAGAAGAAATATCTCATTTGCCTGGGATATTGCTGGTTGGTTTAGCAAGTGGAGTTGGTTTTGGAGTAGCAGAAGGAATTATGTATAGCGCTCAATTCTACAATGGTATACATGGTTGGGATGTTTATTGGGTCCGTTTTGTCACATGTGTTGCCCTTCATTCAACTTGGACAGGAATTGCAGTTCTTAGTTTTTTTTTGTTTTTATTCAGGGAGGAAGAAACAACTAAAAACGAAAAGGCGAAAGATGAGAAGAATAAAGAAGATGAGAAGAAAGAAAAATCTCATATATCAATAGAGGAACAGTCTGATATGGGATTCAAGGAGATTATGTTTATGTTAGCAATTTTTTCTGTTGTAGCTATTATTTTGCATGGTTTATATGATACCCTTTTGAAAAAAGGTGAAGATTTTTTGGCTTTTGTTGTTGCTATCACTACTTTTGTGGTGTTTTATTACTTATTGAGTAAAATGTATGAGAAAGAAAATCAAATTTAGGAATTAAGAAAAAAAGAAAAAACAGGTTAGTTCCGCTTTTTAGTAAAGCTTTCATTAATTTTTTTTCAGGGGTTTAAACTTAAAATATTGGTATGAGAAAAGTTGAAGAAATACTTAAAGACCTTCCTGAAAATATAAGGGGACCGATATTTGAGGCATTTATTGCTTTCAGAGATGATGTCATACTCAAAGAAATAAGTGAGGTAAAGCAGGAAATAAATAGGGTATGGAAAGCAATAGAAGAACTTGCATTGGCGCAAAAGAGAACTGAACAAATAATTCAAAGACTTGTGGAAGAACATGAGAAATTAAAAGAGGAGGTCAGGAAGCTTGCGGAGGCTCAGGCGAGGACCGAGCAGCAGATTCAAAGGCTTGCTGAGGAGCAAGAGAGGTTGAGGGATGAGGTTAGAAAACTTGCCGAAGCTCAGATGAGAACCGAGCAACAGGTTCAAAAGCTTGCGGAGGCTCAGGCAAGGACCGAGCAACAGGTTCAAAAACTTACAGAAGCCCAAGCAAGAACAGAGCAACAGCTTCAAAGACTTGCAGAAGAACATGAGAAGTTAAAGGTTGAAGTTAGAAAACTTGCTGAGGCACAAGCGAGGACCGAGCAGCAACTTCAGAAGCTCGTGGAAGACCATGAGAAGCTAAAAGAAGAGGTTAGAAAGCTCACTGAAGCTCAGATGAAAACAGAGCAACAGGTTCAAAAACTTGCGGAGGAACACGAAAAACTGCGAGAGGAAGTTAGGAAGCTTGTTGAAGCTCAATCAGAAACTGAAAGGAGACTCCAAATGCTTATTAAAGAGCACGAGAAAACGAGAGAAAATTTGGCTGGACTTTCTCATACCGTGGGTCATTTGCTTGAAGATAGAGCTATAAAATCTTTGCCTAAAATTCTTAAAAAATATGGAATTGAAGTTGTTGGAGAACTTTCAAGAGATTATATTGAAGTTGGTGGAGAATATATTGAAGTAAATATTTACGGTAAAGCAATTAAGGATGGCAAAGAATATATATTGTTGGGAGAAGCGAAAACGAGGGTTTCAATAAAAGCAATTGATGAATTTATTGAAAAGTGTGATCTCATATCAAAGGAAGCAATCAAGGTCTTTATCTCTTACATTTTCCCACCTCATATTAAAGAATATGCAAAAGAAAAACGAATAATTTTGATCCCTTCATATCAACTTGAACTTTAAAAATTAGAATGAAAAAAGTAAAGGTAATTTAAGATGAAAAAGAATCTTGAAAAATTATGTCATTTTTTGAAATAATAATAATAATAAGGAGATAACTATGAAGAATTCACTAAAATTGTTAGATAGCTTAGCGTCTTATTTAATTTCACGAGTTCTTTACAGAACAATATTATTTGCAACAATTCTTTTATTTACTGGTTTGGGTTGTGGAAGGAAAGTTGATAATGATTTCATATTAGTAATAGCCGATAAAAATTCTTCTGATATTATTGAGAAGTTTATAGATGATTTGTCAGAAAAGGTTAAGCTTAAAGTATGTGATAAGCAATCAGAATGTGTTGAGGATGGAGCGATAAATGTTATCATAGAAAAATTAGATTGCAAAGAGTGTTATCAAATAACAGAAAGAGACGGAAGTTTTGTAGTGAAAGGAGGCTTCCCGGCTGGAATAATTTACGGACTTACTCATTTCCTTGAACTTGCAGGTTTTCGTTTCCCACATCCGTTTTATAGTATTATCCCTCAAAAAATAAATAATTTGAAACAAGAGGTTTCTCGGATCAATTCAAAAGTTTTTGAACCTATTGTTGAGCAGAGGGGACTTCAATTACATATCTTACATCCAATAGAGGCTCTATTTTCTTTCTGGATACCTTCTCCTGAGGGCGAAAAAGAAGCATTTAAAATTGTAAAGTGGATAGCAAGACAAAGAGGCAATTATATTCAGCTGACAGCTCTTGATAATATAAAAAAAGATGAAGAGTATACCAGATGGAAAGAACATATGAAAAAGATTTTAGATTACGCGCACAAAATAGGTGTAAAAGTTGGAATTAATATTCAGATTTTTTCTGTATCAAGCTTTCAGAGAGCTTATGTGGTCAGTACGAAACAAGATTTGGAAAAGATTTTATCTCTTCCGTTTGATGCTGTGAATATTTCTTTTGGTGAATTTATAGGAACTAATCCTGACGAATTCATACAAAAAGTAAATGAGGTGTATGAATGGATAAAAAGTTTCAACAAAAATATTGAGGTTTCTGCTACTATACATGTTGGAAATTTTGAAAATCTTTGGGTAGAATATAAAGGTGAAAGGCTACTTTATTACTTCCTTGTAAAGTATGCAAATGAAGATATAGTTCCTTGGGTTCATACAGTAATGTTTTACAATCTCTTTGATGATGCTGGCGGAGCATATAATCATGATAATTTTTCTCTTCACAGGGAGTTTTTGTTTGAAAGAATAAAGCAAGAAAAAAAAGTTAATTACTTCCCAGAAACAGCTTATTGGATAGCCTTTGATAATTCCGTCCCGCTTTATCTGCCCATTTATATTGTTTCAAGGTGGATTGATATCAAGAACATAACAGAAGCAGGTAAGCTTTATTCTCATGTCATATTTTCGTCTGGTTGGGAATGGGGTTATTGGCTTTTTGACTATTTATCTTTACGATTTTCTTGGTCTGTTCCTGCTACCTGGGTTGAACCATTATCTGAACTATTTCCGAATTGGGGAAAAGATATAATAAAAAAACTCGGAGAAATTCAGTATGATTATCTGATAAGAAAAAGGCTAACTCCTTATATTGTTGGTGAGGATTTCTATGTTCATCTTGGATGTCAAAGCAAAGTTTTCTTTTCTCAACCTTGTAGGATAACATTTGAAGAATTAGTCAAAATGTCTGATGCTGAAAAGCAGAGATTTGAAAAAAATGTTCTTGAACCCCTTGCTAATATGGAAAAAGAAATTGGAACTCTTTTGGGAAATTTCCCTGCTGATTCAAAATCTGATCCTCTTATTTTGGAGTTAAAAGATGGATTAGATATAACATATTTGAGAGTAAAATTTATGAGAAACCTTTATGAAGCTATATTTTTGCACTCTTATGGTAAAGAATTTTCTGAAAAGCTTGATACTTCTGTGCAGATTCTCAATAAAGCAGATGAAGTTGTAAAAAGGCGAGCTAAGAATTTCTTTTATCCTCGTCCAGAGCTTCTTATAGAAAATGTAGAAAATCCAACTATATACCAGTTTGGCTATTTGAAACAGGCTCATAATTTGTGTTTTTGGAGAAGGGAGCTTGGGCAGGCTAAGTTAGCTTTGGGTTTATCAGCAGAAACTATTCCAAGTTGCATAGATTAATGGAATATATAAGTTTCAGATGGATTAACTATATATTGAAGGGAGAGCAACAAATCTGAGATTTGCAATTTAAGCTTTGACATTCTTCATCTTTTGTGCAGCTTTCTCCTTTTGGTTTCCTATTTTTTGTATCTGATGGTTTTTTGCATACTTTTTCTTCTTTGTCGCATATAAGTCCGAGATCGCATACATAATCATTTCCACATTTTTCTCCTTCTTTTTTTAATTTTTTGCATACTCCTTCATCTAGGGAGCAATATGATCCTATATCACAGCTATCACCTTCTTTACAATTTTCACCTTCTTTTTTTCTTGGAGAGCAGATGAAATTTTGAGCTGTTTGCTTTCCTCCCTCTTTTTCTTTCATTTCTTTGCAGTATAATCCTACATTACATATTTTATATATTCTGTTTCCTGCAAATATTCCACAACTTTCACCTTCCTCTGATGTAGCTAATATTGTACATAATTTATCAGCGCTACAAAGAATTTCACAATCCGATGAATCTACGCAACTTTCTCCCTCTTGTTTTAGTCTTGTGCATTTATATCTTATGCATGCAAGATCCTCCTTACATTGGAAATCATTATTACAAAATTTTCCCTCGTCCCCGGGTTCAGTACAAATACCATTCAGGCATACAAGATTAGGGCTGCATTCTCTATCTTCTTGGCAAACCTCTTCCTTTTGTTTGGTTATTTTGCATGTTCCTGGACATCCTCCATCACATATAAGTCCCGGTGAGCATTCTAAATCGTGATAGCAAGTTTCCCCTTCTTTAAGTTTTCCATAAAATGAAGTTTGTAGTTCCATCAGATTTTTCTGGATTAGTATCAGAATTGACTTTGGTTTTTTTCTTATCTCTTTGCAATCTTGATTCAAGAGTTCTTCGGTTTTTTTTATTATTTCATATGCTTTTTTACCATCGTATTCTATTGTTTTTCTCTCGGTGATATATCTTGTAATCTCATAAACATAAGTCAAGCAGTTCTGATAAAATTCTGCAATCTTATTCCTCTCTGAATTGTATGCTTTTTCTATATTTTCACCAAAACACAGAGAGAATTTATTGATTCTGGTCTTGTGTATTTCCAGTGCTTGGTTGCAGAAATCTTCTAATTTTATTTCATTTCTTACTTCATTCTCTTTTGGTTTATTTTTATCTTTGCATACTATAAGAGATAAGAGTAGAGGTAAACATAAGAAATGCTTTAAGAATGCTCCATATTTTCTATTCGTCATAGATTTTTTCCTCATTTTACAATTTTTCGGATTTTTTTAATTTCTTAATCTCTGTTTTTCTTTTTTCTATACTTTTCTATTTTTTTCTATTTTATTTTATTTTTACTTATTTGCATTATTTTTTTTCTGTTTTTGTAAGGAGGTAAATTGGATGAATGAATTTTTAGCAAAGTTGGAGAATATTTTGAAGGAAAGTGAATTCAAAAAACTTGTGAAAATAAAAAACAAGGAAGTTCATAAATTTATTCTTGACGCAATTGAGCTGTGTTCTCCGAAAGATGTTTTTATATGCTCTGATACCCCTGATGAAATAGCTTATATAAAGAATATGGCTGTTGTGTCTGGTGAGGAAAAGATGCTTCTTACTCCGGGACATACATATCACTTTGACGGAATTTATGATCAAGGTAGAGATAGAGCTGTGACAAAATTTTTGGTTCCAAAAGGAGAGAAATTATCGCAAAAACTTAACCAAATAGATAGAGATGAAGGATTAGACGAAATACTAAATCTTTTCAGAGAATCTATGCAAGGAAAAACTATGATTGTTCTCTTTGCTTCTTTGGGACCTGTAAATTCTGTGTTTTCAATACCGTGCGTTGAGTGTACGGATAGTTGGTATGTTGCTCATTCAATAAATGTTCTATATCGTGGTGGATATGAGATGTTTGTGAATTTGCCAGAAAATGGAGTTGATATTTTCAAGTTCTTGCATTCAGCCGGAGAGCTTGATGAAAATCAAGTTTCAAAAAATTACGATAAAAAAAGAATCTATATTGATTACATAACCAACACAGTTTATTCTGTAAATACCCAGTATGCAGGAAATTCTGTTGGTTTCAAAAAACTTGCTTTAAGGCTTGCTATAAGAAAAGCTCACAAAGAAGGTTGGCTTGCAGAACATTTTATGCTGATAGGAGTTAATGGTCCTGGTGGTAGAAAAACCTATTTTGCCGGAGCTTTTCCATCAGGATGTGGTAAAACCTCTACTGCTATGCTTCCGGGAGAAAGCATATTATCTGATGATTTAGCTTTTGTAAGAAATATAGATGGTGTAGCGAGAGCTGTGAATGTTGAAAAAGGTATATTTGGTATAATACAAGATGTCAATCCAAAAGATGATCCTCTAATTTGGGAGGTTCTGAACTCCCCGGGCGAGATTATATTCAGTAATGTTTTAGTGAAAGACGGAAGAGCTTTGTGGCTTGGTATGGGGTGTGAATTGCCGAAAGAAGGAATAAACTTTTCAGGATACTGGTATGAGGGCAAAAAAGATAAGGATGGAAAAGAAATCCCTCCTGCTCATAAAAACGCAAGATATGCTGTTTCTCTAAAAGCTCTGAAAAACTGCGATGAAAACCTTGAAAATCCAGATGGAGTTGAACTCAAAGGTATTATGTTTGGCGGAAGAGATTACAGAGCTTATGTTCCGGTTCAGCAAAGTTTTGATTGGGCTCACGGTGTTGTGGCTTATGGAGCTTCTTTGGAAACAGAAACTACATTTGCTGTTGTGGGAGAGGAGGGAAAATACGAAATCAATATTATGAGCATACAAGATTTTGTCTCAATACCTCTTGGCACTTATGTGAAAAATTACATTGAATTTGGTAAAAAACTCAAAAAAGCCCCATTGATTTTTGGAGTTAATTACTTTCTTAAAGATTTAGATACAGGAGAATTTCTAAATTCAAAATTAGATAAACACGTTTGGGTAAAATGGATGGAGTTAAGAGTTCACGGTGAAGTTAAAGTAAGAAAAACCCCAACAGGACTTATTCCTCTCTACGAAGATTTAGCTTATCTTTTCAAATCAGTTTTGAAGAAAGATTACTCAAAGCAAGATTATATCAAACAATTTACGATAAGAGTTCAGGAAAATCTTGCGAAGATTGAAAGAGCGAAAAAATTCTGGGAAAATGAGGAGGATGTTCCCGGTGAAATTTTTGATGTTTTGGAGGAGCAAAAACAAAGGCTCATTTCGGCTCAAAAGAAATTTGGAAACTACATTTCTCCTGAAAATTTTGAAATAGTAGATTGAAGAATGGTACTTTTTGTTGTTGCAACTCCGATTGGGAATCTCAAAGATTTGAGTGAAAGAGCAAAGGAAGTAATAAAAGAAGCAGATTTAGTAGTTTGTGAATCAAGAGAAAGAGCTTTAAAGATTCTGAACTTTTTGGGCTTAAAAAAAAGATTGATCTATATGCCAGCTCCTCGGGAGAAAGATTTAGCTCGGAAAATAGCTGAGGAAATAAAAAATGAGAATTTGAAAGCTGTTCTTTTAGTGTCTGCTGGAACCCCTGGATTATCTGATCCCGGTTCTTTTCTTGTAAGGGAGTGTAGGGAAATAGGAGTTCCTGTTATTCCAGTTCCAGGACCTTCTGCACTTTCTTCGGCAGTTTCTGTTTCGGGCATTCCTATTCAGCGGGTTTTGTTTTTAGGTTTTTTACCAAAAAAGGGAAGAAAAAGTTTCCTTTCAAAAGTAAAAGATGCATTAGATAAATTACCTTTTTCTTTATCTGTTGTTATTTTTGAATCTCCTCACAGAATATCTGAGACATTGAATGATATTCAAGACGTTTTCGGAGATATAAATTTGCTCTTGGCACGGGAGATGACAAAAGTTCATGAAGAATACATTTTCGGAAATGTTGATTTTGTGAAAAGAATGATTGAAAAAAAAGGAAAATTGAAAGGAGAGATAACTTTGGTCTTGGAACTTACTAAGTTCGGAGCTGATTGAATAGTAATTGTTTTATTATTGCCTATTTTGAGTTTTTATTTTTTTGAATTTGAGTTTTTGAGAAATTTGACGAAATCTTCCCAAGTTTTTGCTTTTATTGCCTCTGTTTCTATCTTTTTCAGATGATTTATATCTTCTACTTTTTCTAAAAGGCTTTTGATTTGCTTTGCTTTTGAGCTACTGAATTTTACTTGGACAATTCTCAAAATTGCTTCTTTAAGACCCTTTACAATCCCCTTTTTTCACCTTCTTTAAGACCTTTTACGAGACCTCTTTGTTCTCCTTCTTTTAACCCTTCTTCTTTTCCCCATTTGTAAAGGAAAGTTTTTCTTATGTCAACTTGTATTGGCATAGGTTTAACCTTTATTTCACTTGTGGTTTCTGAATGTTTTGATAAAATCATCCCAGTTCTTTGCTTCTATTATTTTCCTCTTTATTTTTTTGAGGTAATTTACATCGTCAACTTTTTCCAAGAGAGTTTTTACCTCTTTTGTCTTTGATTTGCCAAACTTGATTTGAACATCTAATAAAATTGCCTCCTTCAAGCCCTCTTGTTTCCCTTTTTCAAATCCTCTCTTTTCTCCTTCTTTCTCTCCCCACTTATAAAGAAAGGTTTTTCTAATATCAACTTGTATTGGCATAGGTTTAACCTTTATTTCAATATCAAATAAACCTGCTAAAAAGCTTATGCTATCTATATATTTTATGATATGATTTTTTCTTCGTTTTTCAAAATTTCTACAATTCTCTTTTTGACTTTCTTTATTATCTTGGGTTTATCTTTGAATTTCCCTGCCAAAATCCCTAAAATAACTTCTGCTGGTTTTTCGCTTTTTATGAAAACAGCCGGGGCTATTTTCTTCATGTCTAAAACTTTGTATTTCAAGGCAAGTTTAGGAGTTTTGTACTCTGATGGAGGAGGATTTCCTTTACCAACAAATAAAACTATTTGCGTTGGTTCTTTTTTATATTTTTCTGATATTGCATAGTAATAGCGAAACATCCTGAGTGGCAAAGTTTTATCTTGTTGAGCTTGGATTTCAACCTGAATTATCTCTCCGTCAGCCTCAACTAAAATATCAGGGCGAAAAGTCTTTACCAAACTTATTTCTGCAGATATAACTCTGACTTTTTTACCTATTTTTTTACCTATTGCTAAGTAATAAATCGTTCCTATTGCTTCGGAGAAAATCTCTTTTAAAATTGTATCAAACCTTTTTAACTCTTTTTTGTATTCCTTTCTCTTTTCTCTCTGTTGCTTTTTTATCTTTCTCTGTTGCTTTTTTATCTTCTTCATTATTCAAGTTTTGCAGTTTTACTTGAAGCTCAAAATTAAATTTTACTTATTTGGTGACTTGCAAGATTTCTTCTCTTAGAAATCTAATTCCTAATGATTGTGACAAAGTAAAGAGAGAAGTGTTTTCAGATTTTCAAATCAAGCGAAACAGGAAAGATAATGAAAAAAAGAAAGAGATTTTCTTAAGAAAAAAATAAAGATTTTCAGTCAATTTCTGCGAAAGCGTTCTTTAAGACTTCTTCTCCATTTTGGTTTATTGCAACTATATCAATTCTTCTTTTTCCTATTTCTGGTTTTTCTTTGCTCTCATAACCTATGAAGGTAAGTTCATCTTCCGGTAGGACTATTTTTGAGAACCTACATCTTACTCTTTTTATTTTTGTTGGATCTCCTTCACATACATTGTCTATTACAGATTTTGTAGCGAACGCCATCGTACACATACCGTGCAGTATTATTGTTGGAAATCCCATAGCTTTTGCGAAGTTTTCATCTGTGTGGATTGGGAACCTATCTCCTGAGCCTTCTGCATATTTTATAGGCTGATCTTTTGCTACTTTGATTTTCCACTCATAAAGCTTTTGACCAAACTCTTTCTTCTCTTCTTCTTTCTTCTTTTCTCCTCCGCCTTTTTTCTCTCCTCTTATAAAGTATAAATGATATCCTTCTCCTATTTTTTCACCTTTTGTTTTGTCATATTGTTCCGCTTTTACAAGAAAAATAGTTCCGGTTTCTTTCTGTTCTATCCCCAGAAATTTCGTCTTTATGCCTATCTTGTCTCCCGCCTTTATTAATCTAAAAATTCTTGAATCCTGCTCACCATGAACAACTCTCATAGGATTGACCCCTTGATTTACTTCATCATCAAAAAGAACTTTTCCTGTGAAAGGTATAGATAAAGCCGTTGCATAAAGTGGTGGAGCTTTTACCCCATCTTTTAAAAATACAGGATTGTTTTCACTTATACCTTCCATATATTTTTTTATACTCTCCTCCGTTACTTCCACAATTTCCTCTGGATATTCTTTTATTACATTTTCTGCCATTATACTAACCTCCTTATTATTATTTTATTTTTTTTATTTTTAACCTTTTAATCTGCAAGTTATATTTTAGCTTTTTGCAAGATTTCAGGCTATTTCAAAAGATATTCAAGGAAAACGCAGAAAGTAAAAAATTTCAATTTCATGGGTAAAGCCGCTACTGGCGAGTTAGCTTTACCAGGAGGTTTCACATCAGAAACGGCTCAAAATTTAGTAAAAGTTCTAAAAAACGGAAGAGAAAAATTTGATTACTCAAAAGAAGACAATGAAATTCATATTTCTGAAAGACCTGATAAATTTGATGTATCTAAAATTGTAAATTTTCCGGGGTTGTTCATGCCCACCAGAATAAAAGAAATTCCACTTCCTGATTTTGCGAAGATAGATGTTTGCAAATTTTTTGGAGCGAAAAAAATTCAACCAAAACCTATAAGAGATTTACTTTTACTGTATGAACTTGTTTAAGACGGAGTAGATGGTCTCCCTTATCTACTATCTGCGGCAGTTATATTTGAATCAGGAGCGACGACTATATCCATTAAGTTTTCTTCTTCTACTTATATTTTGAGCGCACCAAGTCAGTATCAAAGCATAATTATAGAACACAGAATTGCTGACTTTCTAAATTTCCCACTGCTACTTTTTGATTCCTCATCACCGAATAAATAAGGTTTTCTGGGAAAAACTATCGGTCGGTCTTTTGGTTTCAAAAAACTGGGTCAAAGGTGATTATGTTGTAAGAGCTAAGGGAAAAAGGTATTAGTTCATTTGCAATAGCATTCAAAGAATATGCAGAAAAATAGTTAGCATAGCTAATAAAAATTTCAAAACTCCATTTTCCATAACATACACTCAGGAATCCCTTGAATTTTCAAGCAGAGAAAAATGAGAAAAAACAAAAATCAAAAAGAATTGTTGATATTGCTAACAAAAGTCTGTTTTTTTTTCAGAAAAATTTGCTCAAAAATAACAAAACTCAAAAATTATGTTATATTATTAGATAAAAATTGTAAATTTATGATTGAGGAGGAGGGGAAAATATGCTGAAAGCAAAAAAATTGTGCGGAAGTTTATCTTATGGTTGTCTTTTTTTCACAATCTTTATCTTTGCATCCTTGATTTTTTCAAACTGTGCAATAAAAAAAGAAAAAGAAAAAAATCAACTTGTTGTTATAAAAGACGAATTTGAAAAAGTTGAAGAGTTTGTTTTATATGAGGAAACAGGTCAGGAGTTCGCAAAAAATCAGATTTTAATTTATATCGTAGGGAATAGCAAATCTGATGTAGAGAACAAGAAATCAAAAGTTTCTCAGATTATAACAGCAAGAAAAGGAGAATTCTCTATTTTGGGAGAGATAGAGTTTTTATCTGAAAAAGGAAAAATAGGAGTTTTACTGCAAGCGAAGGTTCCAGCCGGAACACCAGAGGAGATAAAGCAAATTGTTTCAGAGCTGCGGAATTTTGATGGGAGTATAAGAGCGTTTCCGAATATGAGAATGAAACCATCAGCGATTTTGGGTGGATATGTTCCTCTTGACCCTCTATTTGATAGCTGGGATGAAACCCCGGGAGGAAATAACTGGCATTTTGAAGCTGTTAATATGCCAAAACTTTGGAATCTGGAAACTCGTGGGAAAGTTCCAGTTGCGGTTATAGAATTTGGGATAAGAAAGCATGAGGATTTGGAATATGATTTGAGAAGGGGTGTTGATGGTGAAGGAGCAGACTGGGCGCAAAATCACGGAGTGAGCGTTTTGGAGTTTTAGGGGCAGTAGGGAACAACTCAAAAGGAATAGCAGGTGTAATTTGGAGAGGGGATATAAAGGTGTATGTTATAGATGGGAGTTTGAGCAGTTTGGTTCAGAGCATAGTTTTGGCTTTGCAAGACAAGGCGAAAGTAATATTATTTGCTGGGGGATTAGAATGGGGAAGTATAAGTCCCGAAGGAAATCCA
>Ga0326762_1000772_pt1 | contig 13093 bp, 17 predicted proteins | sample NORPS_S_FD_207669 | JGI IMG/M metagenome (GOLD analysis project Ga0326762, IMG submission 207669) | Hot spring sediment microbial communities from Norris Geyser Basin, Yellowstone National Park, WY, United States - NOR.PS_S | ecosystem: Environmental > Aquatic > Thermal springs > Near-boiling...
TGGAATTCCTCGAGGGCTCCGGCCTTCGAGGCAGGGGTCGGTGGGCGACCCCCGTGGCTGGTCCTCTGGCCTTGGGATAAAACCCAAGGCCACGACCGGAATGCGCAGGCAACTGCGTAAGTCCTAAGAGACGAATTGGCCCGGCTGGCTCCTCATCGAAAGGAGGCGACCATGGCTCTCATGATCTTGATCTTTGACCTGGACGGGACGCTCATCGAGCGTTACCCGTCCAGCGGCGACGACTTTGCCCCCCGCTCCCTGGCGGATCCGCTCCGGATCCGGGAGCTGGGGCTCCCGGTGGCGATCGCCTCCAACCAGGGAGGCATCGCCTGGGGGCTGGCGGGGGGTCGGGAGGGCCGGACCTACCCGGACTGGCCCGCGGTGCTGGAGCGGGTGCGGTTCGGGATGCGGCTGGCCGGGGTGCGGTGGGCATTTCTCGCCCTCCATCACCCCGAAGCGCGCCTTCCGGAGGGGGAGGCGCTGCTTCAGGCCGCCGCCCGGATCCGGCTGCCGGCCCCCATCGCCCTGGCGGCCCGGTCCCACCGGGTGGCGCCCATGATCCGGGTCCCGGAGGGCGTCGTTGTGGTCTCCTGGGACCCCCAGTGGCGCAAGCCCGCCCCGGGGATGCTGGCCTTCGCCCGGGGGATCCTGGGAGCCTTCGGCCTCGTCGCCGAGGAGTGGGCCTACGTCGGCGACGAGGCGGACGACCGCCTCGCCGCCGAGAAGGCCGAGATGATCTTCATCCCAGCCGAGCAGATCCGCTTGGCCGGGTAGGGGAGAGGATCCGCCGGGCGGGAAGCCTTCTTCCCGCCCGGCTTCTGTGCGCCGGATCAATCCGACGGACAGAAGCCGGGCGAGAGCCCGGGAGATCCCCTGGAGAGGACCTGGACCTTCTGCGGGAGATCGCCCGCCGGCTTTCCCGGGGCGAGCCGCTGGTCGAGGCCGGGGCGGACGGGGAGGGGGAGGCCGTCACCCTGGCCGGCATCATCCGGCCGATGGCGCCCGCGCCCATCCCGGCGCCGGCGGCCCCGCCGGCCGGAGCGGGCGGGCGGGAGAAGCCGGAGGAGGCCGTGGAGATTTTGCGGCTCCCGCCGGAGCTGGCGGGGCTGCCGCTCTTCCGGGCGGTCCCGGGAGGCGGCCGCGACGGGAGGAACGGGAAGGCGGCCGCCCCGGCGCCGGAGCCGGTGGATCTGTCCCGGGCCGTCCAGGGCCGGCTGTTCTGATCCCGGGGACGAATGGCCGCTTCTTCCGGGGATTCCGGGGGAGGAGGCCATCCGGCTGGGGCTGGGCTCTGCGGTCCGGAGCCTTTCCATCCTGCCGCGCCTTCAGAGGCGCGGCCTTCTCTGTGCGGGGGATGGATCCCCCGCACAGAGCCCTGCTGCGGCATCCCCGCCCCGGCGGGGCAATCAGGCTCTATATACAGCCCAATTGCCCCGGGCCGGGGACCGGGGCGGAAAGGAGGAGGACATGTGGAAGGCCATCGAACAGCTGAAGATGTCGCTGGAAGAAGCGCTGGGAGGGCCAGTTTTGCTGGTCCTTAAGAACCCGGCCAAAAGCGATTTCGAAAAGGCCATCTGCGGGAATGGCTGGCCGGTGACGGATCCCCGTCTGGAGGATCCATGCCTGCAGCCGCAAGGCCTGGAGGCAGGCATGGAGAGGGTGGTCCTGAGGGCAACCCTGTCGATGGGCATCAGGGGGTTTCCCCGGCAATCCCGCTGGTTCTGCCCGGTTGCCCTGGATCTGGCCCGCCGCGACAAGCGGTGGGTGGTTGTCGGGTGGGAATGGGAGGAGATCCCACCCTGGATCCACATGAAAGGCAACGCCTGGGCCTCCGATCGCTTCACTATCGTTCTTCCGGAGCGCATGGCGCCAACCGAGCGATCTCTTGATCGGATGGCCGGGCGGATCGCGGCCTGGCTGAACGAGGCCCTGGAGAGCCTGGCCGAACGGCTGCCGCCGGAGGCCCGGCGGCCTCGCTACCTGGCGGTGTGGGCGCCCCAGGCCAGGCTGTACGCCGAGATGGCCGGAGCCCGCCCCACCAGCCCGGCCGCCACCGTCTTCGCCCTCCGGCATATCCGGGAGGGCGGGGAGATCGTCGGCTGCGCGTCCTCTGAGCCCATCATCTTCCTGAACCGACAAGTTCTGGTGCGCCGCTCTCCGCGCGGGCGGGTAGAGGTGGCGCGCCATGAGCTGGTCCACGCCTCGCTGGCCCGCTGGAACGTCCCCTGGCGGCCCATCTGGCTGTCGGAGGGAGTCGCAGCCCTCTACGCCGGGGAGCGCCTCTGGCGAGAGCTGGCGGGGAAGGACGTCCTGGCGATCCGGAGCCTGGCGGAGCATGCGATGAAGGCTGTCTTCATAGATCCCTTTACGCCTCGCCAGGCCTTTCTGGAAATGGCCGCGTGCTCGGCGCTGGCAGAGTTCGCCCGGGAGCGCTACGGGGAAGGCAGGCTCTTATCTCTCTACAAAGCCTTCTCCGCGGTTCCCGCGGAAGTGGTGAGGCGACACGCGGGGGACCGCTTCACCTGGGCCCGCGCCGAGCAGATCGTGCGGGAAACCGCCCCGGCGCTCCTTCAGCGCCACCTGGGCGTCCCGGAAGAGGAATTCCTGGACGCCTTCGTGAACTGGGTTTTGTCCAGGCTGTCCGGGGCCCGGAAGCGCCTGGCGGGGCGCTGACCCGATTTCTTCTTGCGCGCCACATCCCCGCCCCGGCGGGGAATCTTCCATCCCATCGCCCCGGGCCGGGGACCGGGGCGGAAAGGAGGAGGACATGAAGGCGATTCGCATCACTGAAATTGAGTTTCGTGCCGAAACTCCCGCGTCGCTCGCGGCCCTGGCGCAGCTTTTGGCCACGGGCGTCCCGCTTCAGGTCCGAGCCGACCTGAGGGGACTCGCCCCGGAGCGGCGGGCGGAGCTCCTGGCGGCGCTGCGGGCCGTCGGGGGGATCCGCCCGGTCGGGATGCCCGGCCCGACCCGCGTCCTCGAGCGCTGGCTCTCCGGGGACGTCGAGGACGCGGAGGCGGAGCATCCCGTCGACTTCCGGGAGGCCTCCGAGCGGGCCGCCCAGCTCCTGGACGAGCACATCCGGGAGCACGGGGGCTCGCTCGCGGAGGAGGAGCGCCGGGCGATCCGCGAGGAGATCGCCTGGGCGCTGGAGCTGTCCGGGTTCCGGGGGGGACTCCTCTGGTCCCGGATATGCGACCGCTGCTGGGAGTATGAAGTCCTGGTCATCGTCGATTAGCCCCCAGGCGCCCGCCCCGGCGGGTCCAGCCTGAAACCCTTCCCCGGGCGCCGGGGAGCCCGGGGGAAAGGAGGAGACCATGAGCCGGAAGAACGGGAAGGACAAGATCCAGATCCTCCCGCTGGAGGAGGTCACCCACATTGTGGTGGCCTTCTCCGATGCCCTCTCGAGCGGCGGGGCGCCCATCGCCCTGCGGCTCCTGATGGAGGATCTGGGGGATCCGGAGCCGGTGAAGCTGCCCCGGGACGGCGTCGACGCCGTCGGGGCGGCCTACCCGGTCCACGGCCTCAGCCCGGAGCGCTACCAGGCCATCCTGGAGCTGCTCCGGGATTGGGGCTGGGAAGTTTGGCTGCGCAGGCCGGACGGAAGCCTGCGCCGCTTTTCGTGAGGGAAAAAGAGGGGATGGCCGCCCGGCCGTCCTCCTTTGATCCCATCCCAAAGGAGGTGAACGATGGCGAACGTGATCCTTATCTTCAACAACCGCCTCCTCGTCCGGATCCAGGACGTCCCGGACGAGGAGGCGGATCCGGCCCGGATCCTGGAGCGGGCCGAGCGGTCCGGCTTCCTCTCCGGGCTCGAGGAGGAGGCCGGGGCTTCCCGGGAGAATCTCCTCCGGGGCCTGGCGGTGGTCCGGGAGGATGGAGCGGCCTGGACCGTCCACTGGGAGGAGGTCTCCGGGGAGCGCCCCGGGAGCACGAGTCGCCGGAGGAGCCGGCCGCGGGAGATCTCGAGGCCATCCGCTCCCTTGTGGAGCGGGAGACGGATGGGGAATGGGAGTGTCCCTGCGGGCGGTTTCGCCTGCAGTGGGAAGTCGCCTGAGGGCCGCTCTGTAGCGGGGATGAATCCCCCGCGCAGAACGGCCCGGCGCAGGAAGCCGGATCCGATGGGGGAGGGAAGGGGAAGGAAAGCCCTTTCCCTCCCCCGTTTCTTTTTTTGTCCTCGCAAGGTTTGCAAAAGCTAATCTTTTTGCTCCCCCTGCGCCTCCTCCAGGGCCCGGCGGATCTCGTGGGGCTGGGCCCGGGCGTAGCGCAGGGTGGTGGCGGGGGAGCGGTGGCGCAGGACGGCCTGGACCTTCGCCAGGTCCACGCCCCGGCGCAGCAGCCGCCGGGCCAGCATCCGCCGCAGGTCGTGGGGGGAGGCGCGGAAGCCGGCCTCCCGGGCGGCGGAAGTCAGGATGTTCCAGGCCTGCTGGCGGCTGAGCCGCCCCAGGCGGTTGCGGCCCAGGGAGACGAAGACGAACGAAGCCCGTCGGGCCAGCCGGGGGTGCAGGTCCTGCAGGGCCTCGCGCCAGGCGGCCAGGGCCCGGCGGACGTCCTCGGGCAGGGGGAACCACTGCTCCTGGCGCCCCTTGGCCCGGATGCGGGCCTCCCGGCGGACGCCCCCGTCCTCGGCGAAGACGTCCTCCGTCCGCAGGGAGAGGGCCTCCGAGACCCGCAGGCCGGTCCGGGCCAGAAGGAGGGCCAGGGCGTAGTCCCGCATGGCCCGGGCGCGCCTTCGGGGCGGGCCGTCGATGCGCCGCCGCAGAACCTGAAGCAGCCGGCCCAGAAGATCCGGGTCCGGCCCCAGGGGCGGGGCGGCGGCTTCCTCCCGGGCGCGGCCCCGCATCGCCCGCTCGTACGCCCGCGCCCGGATCCAGGCCGGGGGCAGGGCCTCCCGCAGGTCCAGGTAGTCCAGGAACCGGCGGATCACGGTCATCTTGAAGGCGACCGTGCTCGGCCGAAGGCCCCGCTCCCGCAGGGCCTGGCGGACCCGCAGCAGCACCCCGGGGTCCTGGAAGAGATCGGGCCGGGCCTCGAGAAGGTCCAGGAAGTCCCGAAGGGCCGCGGCATACAGGGCCCGTCCTTCCTCGGTCACCTGGATGCCGGCCAGAAAGGCGTCCGCCATCTCCTCCAGGCGGTCCAGCTCCATGGGCGCCTCCTTCTTCTTTTTCCCGGAGTATTTGACAAAAGTATGCATTTTGTTAAATCACGCCATGGCCCCCGCCGTGCCCCCTCTCAGCGCGGAAGCCAGGCCAGGACCACGAGGGAGATCCCCAGGGCGTTGGACAGGGCGCCATACCGAAGCGCTTCCCCCGCCAGGCCGACCATCCCCAGGGACGCCCAGCCGAACGCCCGGGCCACCGTTCTGCAACTCATCGTCATTTATTTCACCCGCCTGGGGTGAAACAAATGACCGGCTGCTTCCTGCTTCATCGACCCATGGCTCGTAGACCGGGCCTCGCCCGTTCCGCCGCCAGAGGGATCTCCACAGGCGTCACTTCCCGGGGAACTCCCGGTAGGGCCTTTCAGGGCGGCCAGCCCATAGTTTCGCAGGTTGAGGGCCGCGTTGAGGTCCCGATCCACCTCCAGCCCGCACGCCTCGCACCGGAACACCCGCTGGGAAAGGGGGAGCGCGGGGCCGACCCAGCCGCATCGGGAGCACATCCGCGTGGACGGGAAATCCCGCGGCGCCACAACGAGGCGGCAGCCATACCAGGCGCACTTATACTCCAGCATCCGCCGGAAGGTCCCCCATCCCACATCCTGAATGGCCCGCGAGAGGCTCCCGTTCCGCGCCAGGCCCCGCACGTTCAGGTCTTCCACCACCAGAACCGGCTTGGCTTTCGCCAGCTCCGTGGTGACCTTGTGCAGGAAATCCCGGCGGATGTTCCGAACCCGGCGGTGCAGCCGGGCCAGACGCAGGGCCGCCTTCTCGTAATTGCGGGAGAAAACCGTCCGCTTCCGCTCCTTACCCGTCTCCGGGTCCTGTTCCACCACCGTCTGCTTCTGCTTGCGGGAAAGCTGCTTCGAGCGCCGCTTCAAAAGCCGCAAGGCCTTCTCCAGAGGCTTCGGGGCCTCCATCCGCGTTCCATCCGACAGCACGGCGAACGACTCCAGCCCCACGTCGATGCCCACGATGTCCTCCGGACCCCGGATCTCCCGGGGCTCGGGATCCGGGCGCTCCACCTCGCAGGTCAGGCTCACGAACCAGCGATCGGCTTCCCGGGAGATGGTCGCCGAGAGGATGCGGGCCTTCCCGGACTGAAGGAGCGCAAGGAGTTTATCCGTCCGCTCCCTGGCGCGGACCTTGCCGATGCGAGGGAGCTGCACGTGCCGGGGAGTGACCCGGATATGGCCGGTTAACCTCGCCTTGTTGTCCGCCAGGGCCTTCTTGCGCTTGAAGCGGGGGAAGCCGGCCCGGCCCTCCCGCCAGTTGCGGACAGCCCGCTCCAGATCCCGGAAGGCCTCCTGAGGAGCGCACTTGGACACCTCCACCCACCAGGGGGCGTGCTTCCGCTTCCACTCGTTCCAGTCCTTGTGGAGGTCCACCGCCGAGGGGATTCGCTCGCCGCGCGCTTTGGCCTCCAGACAGCGGGCCAGGCCCCAGTTGTAGGCGAAGCGGGCGGCGCCCACGTGCTTCGCCAGGGCGATCCGGGCCTCCCGGTTGGGGTCCAGCTCGAAGCGGAACGCCTGCCTCACCCGCATCCCATCGCCTCCAGCGCCCGCCCGGAACCCCCGCCGCCAGCGAGCCCGGTCCGAGCGCTTCGGGGTCGAAGCGAACGATAACCAAATCGCCAGCAGTTGTCAACCGTTCCGCCAGCGCAAACCGTCCCACCGCCTCCCGCCATCCGGCGATTCGCAAAATGTTCCCGGAGCGGAATTGCCGCTCCGGATCTGGGAAAATGTTCCCGATTCGGAACCGCCCCATCCCCGGCGCCGGAGAAAATCGCGCCTCTCTCCCCTACCCGAGCAGCCCGAGCAGCGCCAGCGCCCCTCCCAGGGCCAGGAAGGGGCCGTAGGGGATGGGAGTTTTGAACGTCCCCCGCCGTGAGAGCAGCAGCCCCAGGGCAAAGGCCCCGGCCATCAGAGCCCCCCACGACAGCGCCCGCAGGCCCCGCGGGAAGCCGGCGGTCAGCCCGATGAAGGCCGCCAGCGTCGCGTCCCCTCCCCCGATCCCGCCCCGGGTGACCACCGCCAGCCCGAAAAAGAAGACGAAGGCGGAAAGGCCCATCCCCCAGGCCCCGATGGCGCCCCCCTCCAGCCACGGGGAGACCGGGGCCGCCAGGGCCGAAAGCGCAATGGCCGGCAGCATCACCGCGTCGTAGATCCGCCGATGCTCCAGATCGGTGACGACCACGAGGGCCAGGATCCAGAGATACAGGGCGCAGAGGATCCCCCGGGGGGAGAGGCCGAAGCGTCCCAGGGCCAGCGCCCACAGCAGCGGCACCCCCGCCTCCAGGGCCAGCTCCCGGGCCCGCGGCCGCCGCCCGAAGCGAATCCACGCGATCCAGCCTCCCAGAGCCCGATTGTCCCCAGGGGGGCGATGAAGAGGAGGGAGAGCCCGAAGGCCAGGCCGCCCAGCCGCCGGTGGGTCGGCCCGCGGGCCAGATGGCGCAGGGCGAGGGGCCACCCCAGCATGGTCAGCCCGACGATCAGGCCGGCGAGGATCGCCATCCCCGCCCCTGCCCCGATCCGCCGCTGCGCCGCGGCGGCGAGAAGCCCCGCCCCCACCCGGAAGATCCGCTTTCCCCAGGGCATGGGAGCCTCCTTTCCACATTTCCGGCCTCAGTGCAGCCCCGGGACGGGATCGGCCCCGGCCAGCCGCAGCACCACGGCCAGGGTCTCCCGCTCCCCCGGGGCCCGCCCCAGGGGCAGCAGCCGGGCGCCCTCGGCGTCCCGCACCGCCGCCGCCGCCCGCTCGTCCCAGAGCTCGTGGCGGCCGTCCGGATACCGGACGACCACCAGCGCCCCGACCTGCGCCACGATCACGCCGGCCCGGTCCATTTCATCCCTCCTCCGCGCCCGGGCGGACGATCTCCCCCGCCGGCTGCTGCCAGCTCAGCCCGTAGCGGGGAGCGCAGCAGGCGCCGGCGATGGCGGCCGGCCCCTGGAAGCGCAGGGGCCAGAACACCTCGCCCGCCTCGGCCCACCCCCCCGCCGGACACTCCACCACCAGCAGGGCTATGCCCCGGCGGCGGGTGCGGTAGGCCCGGGCGTAGAGCCCGCCCCCCTCCTGAGACCAGATCGGGCGGCGGTTCCGGATCCGCCGCTCGATCGGCTTCCACTGCTCCCGGAGGTAGGCGATGTCCTCGCAGAGTCGGAGGACCTCCGCCCCCTCCGGGGCCTCCACATGTCCAAAGAAGGAGAAGTAGAGTGTCTTCGTCCCCATGGGTCCCTCCCGTTCGAGGTTCTGGCCGCATGGATTATGCCCCGCAGGCCCAGTTTGAGGCCCTCAGGCGGGCCAGCGCAGGGGGGTCGGGCGCAGCCAGGCGGGGGCGTCCGCCCATGGGAGGGCCCGGCCGGCCTCGCCGGGGGGAAGGGCGCTTTGAAGCGCCGGCTCCAGCAGCAGGATCCCGGCCGGGGCCAGCCGGGCCAGGCGACGGGCGGCCTCGGCGGCGGGGCCCATCACGGCATAAAACGCCCACTCCGGGCCCCCGTAGGGCCCCCGGAAGACCGGGCCTTCCCCCAGGCCCATGCCCGGTGGATCCCCCCGGCGCAGGCCTTCCCCCCGCAGGGCGGCGGCCGCCTCCAGGGCGGCCCCCGGATCCGGGAAGACGGCCAGCAGCGTCCCGTCGGGGGCGGCGGCCAGCTCGCCCCCCCTCGCGCGGGCCCCGAAGCGCCGCACCCAGAAGGCGTCGGGGATCTTCCCCCAGGCGGCGGCCAGCACCGTCCCCCGGCTCCATCCGGCCGGCCGCCCCAGGGCCTCCGGCCCCCGGCGCAGGACGGGAAGAAAAGCCTGCAGCCACGTCCAGAAGGCCTCCGCCCGCCGCCGCCAGGCCGCCGCCCCCTGCGCCCGCCGCCGCACGGCCTCCAGGCGGGCCAGGAGCTCCCGGGGGTCGTAGGGCTTCGTGAGGTAGTCCCAGGCCCCCCGGCGGAAGGCCTCCTCCAGGCTCCGCAGGTCCGTCCGGCCGGTGAGCACCAGGACCGGCGGGGGATCCGGCCGTCCGCTCAGGCGGGCCAGGAAGTCCAGCCCGTCCCCGTCGGGCAGCCCCAGGTCCAGGATCACCAGGTCCGGCCGGGGGGAAAGCCCCCGCCATGCCCCCCGGACGGTCCGGGCCCACCGCGCCGCCCACCCGTGCCCGGCCAGCAGCCTCCCCAGGAGCTCCGCCTCCTCCGGGACGTCCTCGACGATCAGCGCGCAAGGGGGCAACTCTTCTCCTCCCCCACTTCCCTACCGGATCCACCCCGCCTTCCGGGCGGCGGCCTCGAGGGCGTCCTGGACTTCCGCCCGGAAGTAGTCCTCGCCCACGCCCAGGCGGGCGGCGATGCCCTCCGGGGTTTCCCCCAGGGCCAGGGCCGCGGCGGCCCCGGTCCAGCGCAGGATCTCCGCCCCCAGCTCGGGGACGCCGGCCGTCGGCGCCCAGATGCCCAGCCCCTGGCTCAGCCGGCGGGCGGTCATGTAGAAGACCCGCCCCTCCCGGACCCGCTGGGAGGCCGCCCCGCGCAGCTGCACGGCCAGATCCGGGGCGGCTCAAGCCGGAACCGCAGCGCCGCCAGGGGACCGCCCAGGCCCCGGAAGCCCTTCGAACGCCGCCGCATCCGCATCCCTGCCTCCCGCCAAACCGATCTGCCTCCGCCAGATCCGCATCGCCGCCTGCCAGGATCACCCGGACCGGGCGGTAGGCCCGGAGCCCCACCGCGCCAATCCGGATCTATATAGATCCGGATTGAAAGGGGAACCCGGACGGCTCCGGGCCGACCCGGAAGCGGAGGAGCGGGGAGGGGCTCAGCCGGCCCGGAGCGCCGCCGCGGGCTCCGGCCGCTGCCGCCGCAGGGCCCGGTGGATCCGCCGGGCCGTCTCCGGGTCGGCCATCCGCCCGGCCTGCCAGCAGCGGCGCCAGAGCCGGAGCCCGTTCGCGTCGGCGAACGGACAGCCCGGCTCCTCGACGAGCCGGGCCAGCTCCGCATCCGGCGCGCGCATGAGGATCTCCCGGAACCGGCCCGGCCAGCCCCGGATCCAGCGCGGGATCATCCGCGCCCCCCGCGCCAGATCCTCCCGGGGGTAAAGAACCAGATCGTCCAGCAGCAGCACCGGGAAGCGCTGCTGGAAGTAGGCCCGGTGCACGGTGCCGGAGATCCCCGCCACCAGGACCTGGATCCCGGCCGCCCGGGCCGCCTGCAGCGGCGGGAGGAACCCGCCGTCCCCGGACAGCCACACGATCCCGCCGGGCGACTCCCGCATGTGCTCCTCCAGCAACGCCCGCAGGGCTTCGTCCTCCTCCTCCGGCCGCCCCACCGTCTGCAAGGCCCAGCCGGAGGCGGCCAGCGCGTTGGCCAGCTCGTCCGCCCCCGCGCCCGGGGGGGCCGCCAGGACGGCCACCGCCCGGCGGATCTCCCCCCCGGCCGCCAACCCTATCCCCAGAAGGGCGGTGAAGTCCGCCACCCGGCCATCCCGGGCGGGATGCCGGGCGGCGGCCCGCATCAAGTTCGACACATCCAGGAAAACGTCGACGGAAAGCGTCATCGCCCCCTCCTCCGGGAGAAGAACACTTCCGTCCCATCGGCCGCCGGGATCTCCGCCTCCGCCGCATCGGCTGTCGGGATCTCCGCCTCCGCCGCCCCATCGGCCGCCGGGATCTCCCGGCGCGGGCTCCCAAGCGCGCCCTGCAGCTGGTTCCAGGTCCGGACCATCCGCCCCACAATGTCTCCCACCATGGCCACGGCCAGGGGCAGGTCCCCCACCACCGGCGCCGCCGCCTGCAGCAGCAGCCCCAGCCCCATCTCCGGGAGGATGGGGAAGATGAGCCCGAAGACCAGCCCCAGGCCCATCGCCACCGGATCCGTCGGGTGGGGGAAGGCGATGAGGGCCGCCGCCGTCAGGATATCCGCCGCCAGGGCCAGCCCCAGCATCGTCATCCGCCCCGTCGGCACCCGCCGCAGGGAGGCCCGGTCCCACAGGATCCCCTGCAGCCCCGTGATGGTCAGGGCCACCCCCAGCCACCCCGCCAGCCCCGCCGCCGGCTCGTAGATCCGCTGCAGGGCCGCCACGGTGGTGTAGAGGTTGGCCCCCTCCAGGACCAGCAGCATCCCCAGGGCCGGACCCATCCCCAGGGCCGCCCAGGTCCCCAGGGCCGGCCGCCGCCGGCCGGTCCGCCGCCCCGCCGCCGCCAGGGCCACCCGCTCCGGGATCCGCAACAGCCCCCGCAGCCACCCGGCCAGCACCGCCCACAGCACGGCCAGGCGCTCGGCGCCGGCCTCGGCCACCCCCTCGTCCAGCAGCAGGCTCAGCCCCTCCTCGGGGCCCACCGCCACCAGCACCCCGCCCGCCACCCGGGCCAGGGCCACCAGCACGCCGTGGTCCAGGATCCGCCCCAGGGCCGCCAGCGGGGACAGATCCTCCAGGTGGATCCCCGACAGCCCGGCTGTAGTTAGGACGATGTCCACGGCCTGGAGGACCCGCAGCATCCCCAGGGTCGCCCAGGTTGCCCCCGCCGCCCGGGCCTCCCCGCCCTCCGGATCCGCGCCGGGATCCAGAAGGGGGCGGATCAGATGGGGGTGGCCCCGGGCCATCACCAGGAGGAACTCCGCCAGCTGCAGGCTCACGGCCACCCCCACCTGGACCGGGAAGTCCAGGTCCAGGGCGTGGCCGGAGAAGGAGAGGATCGACGCGATGTTGGTGTAGGCGAGCAAGCCTACACCCACCAACAACAGAATTGGGAACATGAGACACCTCCTTTCGGAAATGGAGCGGACCGCCGGGGCCCCGGACGCTTCCCGCCCCGGGCCTCAGCGGTCCGAAGAATCCGGCCGGATCCAGCGGACCCGACCTCCCGCCCGGATCTCCAGCACCGGCCCCTCCGCCCCTGGCCGGGGGGCCGCCCGCCACCGCCCCCCCTCCCACCACACCCGCAGGGACTCCCCGGCCACCGCCGGCGGCAGCAGCAGCACCGCCAGGACGCCCCACAGGCCGGCGAGGACCAGATACAGCCCCAGCAGGGCGTAGGGGGTGAGCTGCAGCAGCAGCAGCCCCACCCCGATCCCCACGGCGAAGGGGTAGCTATCGATTGCCTTCCGCATCCCGACCTCCCGGAGGCGTTCGTTCAGATTTTAGGACTTACGCAGTTGCCTGCGTATTCCAGTCGTGGCTTCGGGCTTTCAACCCGAGGCCAGAGGACCGGCCACCGGGGTCGCCCACCGACCCCTGCCCCAAGGGCCCAGGCCCTCGAGGAATTCCACCCCCCTGCGGGCGATGTTCACCGCCGCCGCCGCGTGACGGCCCATCCTCGCCCCGCAAGGGCACGCCAGAACGTGTCCCCTTAGCCTTTCATTCACTTTGCCGCATACCGGACACGCCCGGGACGTGTTCTGCGGATCCACCCAAATCACCGGAACCCCATAAAACCTCGCCTTGTGAACCAGAATGCGATGGAAAGTCATAATGCTCCAGAAGTTGAGCAGGCGCTGCCGCATCCTCCTGGACTTCCCCTTCCCGATCCGCTCCTTCATCCCCTTCAGCTCCTCCAGCACCAGGGCCGCCCGCATCCCCAGCGCCCAGGCGATCAGCGCCAGGGCCAAATGATGCCAGAAGTTCTCCGTCTTCTCCCGGCGAATCCGGCCGTGCTTGGAGGCGATCTTCTTTTTGGCCTTCGGATTCTGCTTCCCTCTTGTCCCTTTGATCTCTCGTCGCAGATGGTCCCGGTTGACCTTCCCCACATACCGGGTGTCGATCTCCCGGATCTCGCCGGTGGAGGTCACGAAGGCCGTCAGATTCCCCTCGTTGCTGTCGATCCCGATCACCCCCTCCGGCTTATAGGGGATGGGATCCGGGAACTTCAAGGGGATGGAGAGGGAGTGGGCCGTGAGCGTCGGCTCCCCCATCCTCGCCCGCCCCGCCTTCCACTCGTCCAGCAGCCGGCGATACTTGTGATGGGGACGG
>Ga0326762_1000780_pt1 | contig 13010 bp, 12 predicted proteins | sample NORPS_S_FD_207669 | JGI IMG/M metagenome (GOLD analysis project Ga0326762, IMG submission 207669) | Hot spring sediment microbial communities from Norris Geyser Basin, Yellowstone National Park, WY, United States - NOR.PS_S | ecosystem: Environmental > Aquatic > Thermal springs > Near-boiling...
TAGCTAGAGATCTGGATCTCGTGTTCCGAGAAGCAAGATACCCAGCCACATAGAGGATCGTGGAGAGCAGCCAAAGCGGCCCACTAATAAAGAAAGCCCCAGCAAGTGCAATACCACCGCCGAAAGACTCAATAGTTGGATTAAAAGCTATGTATATTATTGCATAGATGACTATCCCTATTGCTATGAGGAGAAACACCAAGCCCAGAGAAGAAAGGATCATCCCAGCAACCCGCCCCAAGTCTTCACCCCAGATCGTTTACAACAACATAAAATAAATGTACCGCATTGAGGAAACACAAATCCTGGGCAATGAATAGGTTCTCTACTTAAGTATTTTCTGCTATTTTTCGGAGGTTCTGTTGGTTTCCAGCTCCAGGGTTGCTGATAGTCTTGGGGTTCTCGATAAAGCGCTATGCAATAGGGAGAAGGTTGTTATCGCATATTCGGGTGGTAAGGATTCGACTGCACTGGCTCTTTTAGTTCTGGACTGGACTGTTTCGAGAAAAAGATCTCTTAATGTTGTTCTCCTACATGGGGACACATTGTCTGAGATCTTTGAGATGGAGCATTGGGCTAGGGGATTTGCTAAGGCATATATCGAGATGCTCTCGGAACAAGGCTCAGAGGGGGAGATCATTGTCTCAAGACCAGAACCCTGTGAATCCTTCTACTGGAGGGTTTTTGTGAGAGGTTACCCAGCATCTACGTTTAGCTGGAGGTGGTGTGTTGATCTTCTGAAGAGAAAGCCGAGCAACAGAATACTCAGGGAAATCAGCAGGGATGCTATAATGCTTCTGGGGCATAGGGATTCTGAGAGTTCTGCAAGAGCCAGATCGCTAAGCTCTAGAACAGGATCATGTAATCTTAGCCCTGGATCCTGCTACTCATACTACCTATCGCTTGATGGCGATATCGAGAAGATCTATCCGATCAGGGGGTGGAGCGATGAGGATGTGTGGAGCTATCTCAGGGCATGGAGGAATAGGCTTGGCATTCTGGATAATCTCTTCAGGCTATATGGCTATGGATTGATAAAGGCTAGATATGGTTGTTGGCATTGCACACTAGTGAAGATCCAGCTTGGTCATGAGGTATTAGGAGGAGGCTATATGTATTTCGAAGCGGTTAGGAAGATCTATAGAGCTGTAAGCGATATGGCGGAGCTAAGAGCAGCAAAGGATAGTGGTTATTCGAGACATGGTTTTCTCCTAGCGCCAGCAAGATCTCTGATCCTCAACTCCATCCTCGTAGCCGAAAGGCTCTCGGGCATCAGGCTATATGGCTTGGACGAGTCGAGGATAGATGGCTATAGCCTCAGAGAGATCTTTGTAGAGATGCCCAGCCAAGAAGCCGATAAGCTGGTGAAGAAGGTTGAGGAGGAGAATAGAGGAGATCTTAAGAGGGTTGTGAGCATGGAGGAGCTCAGGGATATAGATAGGCATAGGAAAGATCTTGAGAAGATCTGGAAGCACAGGCTAGTGAAAAACGATAAACACATCGAAGAAATAATAGATCTATTGCTGTGAAAAGCAGGTTACCCATGATGCTCGGAGACGCATCAAAGGTTAAACATGTTTTGTTTAGGGATCTCGTTAGGCTGCCTAGCACCACCTACGTTACTCACGGTCTCTATATGGGTCAGCATCATATCCTTGAGCATTCTAATTTTCATAGATATTGTTGGGATTTGGGTTGAGGTGTCTTGCGTATATCAGGGTATCCTCTGTCGAGCAGGATGAGGGTGTTCAGAGGGATGCTATTGGTAGGTTTGCCTCTGAGAGGGGTATAGAGATCCTTGGCTGGTATGTTGATAAGGGGGCTAGCGGTGTTAAGACATTCGCATCAAGACCTGCTGCTCAAGAGCTTCTCAAGAGTCTAGATAGTGCTAAACCCGATTGCATTATTGCGTGGAGCATTGACAGGCTTGGGAGGAACATGCTGGATATTATGAACACGGTGTTAGGGCTTGAGGAGAGGGGTGTGAAGGTATTAACTATTAAGGAGGATTTCATGCACAGCATGGATCCAACCCTCAGGAAGCTAGTCCTATCAGCATTCGCATGGGTGGCTGAATTCGAGAGAAAAAGGATCAGGGAGAGGATCGAGGAGGCATGGAGATCAGGAAAGCAGAAGGGAAGACCAAGGAAGATAGAAGATCGAGAGATAATAGCCTATCTCAAGAGATACCAGGGACTATCCCTAAGAGCAATATGGAAGATAATGAGAAGCGATGGGAAGGACATAAGCTACTCAAGACTAACAAGAAGAGTAAAAAAGCTCTCCCAACAATGAGGACAAAAGATGCAATATAACATGCATATGAGGATCTTGAGGAAGAGGCGCCTAAGCTGTGAGCAGCACGATCTACACAATAGGTTATATCGGGAGGAGTCCCGAGGAACTCGTTGAATTGTTGAAGAGACATGGAATCAGGGTTCTCGTGGATGTAAGGCATGGGAAAAGGGCTAGAAAAGGGTTTTCACCTGCAGAACTCAGGATGAAACTGGAGGAGCATGGCATAGTCTATATATCCATGCCATCCCTAGGTGTTCCGAGGATTGTTAGAGAGCCATACATAAATGGAAGGATATCTTTTGAGTGCTTCAGGCAATGGTATCTATGGTGGGTCGAAAAGAACAGAGGGGATTGGGAGGTCAGAATGAGAAAGATTAAGGAGATAGGGGCTATTGCGATTATGTGTGTCGAGAGATATCCCAAGCCAAGGGGAGAACAGAAGCATTACTGCCACAGAGATATACTGGCTGACTACCTGGTCGAGAGGGGTTTCTTCGAGAAGAGGTTTGATATTGAATAGCAGAACTGGATTGGTTTACTCCTCTGCGTATTCTTCCTCCACAGTATCTTCCTCTGTTTCTGGGGCTTTTCCGAGCTCGTTAAGCCATTTTCCGTATTCAACTAGCTCTCTATACTCTTCCTCATCTAGTCCGAGGCTCTGCATCAGCTCTTTCTCCATCTTCTTCTTCATATCTGCCTCTAATTTGTTTTTAGCTATTTCATTGAGATCTATGTTCTCTTTCTGCTGCTTTAATAGATCCTCTAGAAAGCCCCACAGCTTATTATCCACAAGATCTCTTGGCAAGGGTAGTATGCCCATACTATACGATGTGTGCCTATAGTATCCTCCACGAGCTGTCCAAGCCCACATCTTGATCATACTTCTAGCAAGATCTGAGTTCATGTATATGAGTAGTTTCAAAGCCTTCGAATGATTGCTCTCAACTATAAAGTATGTTGTCTGTAGAGGTATGAGTAGCTTTTTGTTCTCCTTATTATTGCTACAAATAGCAACATTAAGATACAGAGGCAGGTATGCAGCCTCGATATACATTGTCATCTCTTGCCAGGCTATTCTGTGTTCTTTGAATTTTTCCTTAGAGACCCTGAATATTGCCCAAGGCGGTAGAACAGCTCCTCTATCTTTATAATCATCTCTATTCACTAGCTCCTCAAACAGCTTTGTGAAATGATCAGTAGCTCTAGGAGCACCTGGGATTCTTAGCCCAGTAACGTTATAGATCAACCTGCATGTTTTGTTTGATTGAACCTCGATATTGATCATCAGCACAGGGTCTCCGCTGAGGTTTCTAACATCTAGACACATATACACGGAACATGGTTTGGCGAAATTCACTTGGTATCCCTTGTTCTGGAGGATCTTTATAGAGTCCTGCACATAGGCTATGCAATTAGCACCAGCATCCACTATGTATTTCAGAACCCCGCCGCTAGCCTCAATACGCACACCTCTCTTCAAGAGACCGAGGGTTTTGAGAACCTCTCTCTGATCACGATCCCACAGAGGCTTGAAAGATTCTGTATCGTGGGTGAATATTATATAATCTTTAGAGTCAAAGCCGTAGGGATCTATATCCTCCCCCCTCACTATCGGATAGACCAGGAACTCCTCTACCTCAGCTACAGAGCCACCTTCTAGATTAAGTCTAACAATGTTGCTTGATGTGCAGCCCGAGATAGTGCCTATATAGCTGCTGTTAAGAGAGGTCTTAACCCCCATCATGACTTCATATAGATCTCCGAGCCTGTAGCTATTATTTATGATCTTCTTAAGAGCATTGATCGCCTTAGGCGGTGCCAGCACCCAAGGAGATCTCATCTTATCTGGATAATTAGTTTCCGAATAGAGTGGGAGCATGTTCTGCTCTACATCAAAGCTCATACTATTTCCAACTGTGTTGAAGACAGTAACTTTAACAATGCTTCTAGTATTATTCTCATCTGTTGGAGGAGCCTTTCTGAGGGAGATTATGAGGGGGTAGTTCACAGCATCTTGGAAGAGCGGGACTGGGTATAGACTATAATCAATTATCTCAAGTATTTCGTGGTTCTTAACAAGATCCTCCCTCATCTTGCCAGCATAGCTAGCCCTAATAACCTTAGAAGTTATGACATAGGAGAGAACACCACCATCCCTCAGGAATTCAAGCCCTCTCTCGAAGAACGCTACTGAGTAGTCGAACTGCTCTAGGAAAGGTGTCTTTGTTTTCTTGAATCTCGGTGTGTATGATGAGCCGCTTTTAAGCCATTCATAGTTATTCCTTAGATAATTAACTATAGATCTGCTGATATTATGTATCCTTACCCAAGGAGGGTTGCCAACAACATAGCTACATCTGTTTACAAGAGATTGAACAGCTATGATGTTTCTGATCATTTCTACGATCCTGCTATTGCCGTTTTCATGTATGTCTCTAAGATCTTTGTAGAGTTCCCTAACACTCTGTGCTATGTTCTCTAGATGCTCTCGGGTTATAAGATCCTCTATGTCCATGCGGTTCTCAGCATATCTATTTACCTTATCAAAGATGTCCATAGGGTCTTTGCCTGCGATGTATGGTATTGTTAATGATTCTTTACCAATGATCTCTGTGAGCGATGGCATATAGATAGTTATCGCCTGATAGTCGAGCTTGTTCTGCCTCTTAACCCTTGCAAGGCTATCTGCCCAATAGATCCTCAGGCGGGTGGGTATGTAAGCCCCTCCAAGTCTCTGCATCTCATCAGCTATAGCCATGATCATGTTGAGCTTAGCCATCTCAACAGCGAAGGGATTTATATCTATCCCAACCACGTTCTCTTCTATGAACCTCACAATATCTCTTGGCGGTTTGTCGAAGGAGATGAAGATCCTTCTGATGATGGAGACTAGAAAGGATCCAGAGCCACATGCGGGATCCAGGATCAGGGTATCCCTCTCCCCCCTCCTCCACATATCGTAGAGGCTATTCACAGCATTTGCATCAAACCCAGCGGCATCTAGAACCCTCTTCACTATCTCTTCATTCGTGTAGAACTCTCCGAGGCTCTTTCTAACCTCTCTAGGCAGTATATTCTGATAGACCTCCCTGAACATGTCAAAGGATACTTGGAACATGTCTATGTTATATAGCACCATGAGCAAAAGATCTATGTTGCTCTGTAGCCGGATCCTCACATTCTGATCTAGATACTTATCGGTAAAGGCTTCGAAGATCCATTCGAAAACATTGGGCTCGAATATACCCCTCCTACTCATTATCTCGTTCATAAAAACCCCGTGATCCGAGATCGAGGCTCCGATCTTTGAGAGAGCTATCGCCCTCATAACAATGTTTAGATAGGTCTCCAGGGCATAGAGGAATAACCACTCCTCTTCATTTCTAGCATAGATGTTGAGATTTTTAGCCATGTTCCTAAGAGCCCTCCACCCCTCTTCAGAGATGTTTATGAATACTGCGTGCAAGCTCTTCCAGAGCGTGAAGAGCCTCAAAATCCTAGGGCTTGAAGGGGCACCCCTATTCCTATTATACCATGCTAGGACATTATAGAGGGATTTGATAACTTCGTGGGATAGTTTTGCCATGCTAGATACCCACTAAGCTTAACAACTCCTCAGGGGTAACGATCGGGATCTTCTGTGCGCAGAAGCTCGTTAAGAGCTTGCTCATCACATCTGAAAGCCCTCCCCTTATCACCAGCTTAAAACCAGCATCGTCAAGAACATAGTATTCCGCATCAACACCATCAGTAACCACGCCATGTATCACAAGCCCCTCTGCCCTAGATCTAAGATCCGCCATATATTGATATAGCTGCTGCCTACCCTGAGAAAGACCCCCAGGCTTCTTAACTTCGATAACGACATTGCTGAACACAATATCAGCTCTTCTCCTCCCCTCCACAACCCTCTCCAGCACAGGCTTGAATATATGTTCAACAACTACTGGGTTTTTCCCACAGTATCTGTTAATCTCGTTTTTCAATGCCTCAACCAATGCCTGGCGAAGATCTGGCTCGTTAGCAAATAACCCAGATCTAGCATCGCTCTCAACATCACCAAAAGAACTATATGTCCTGCCAGCCATGCAACCAACCTTCATCAAATAATTTAGTATTAACTAATAAATTTAACAGCTACTCTAATATCGAAACCCTGAGGATCTAGGCAAGTATCGATCTCTAGATCTTGTTGCGTTATCCGCTATGAACTTTTGATTACATGTTATAATCATAAACAGAACATAGGCAACAGAGTTGCTTAAGGGGACTTTCACAACTGATCAACTGCTTAGGGGATAACGAGCTTTAATATATTCCAAGCCATTGTTAATTAGAGAACATGGAGTGTCCTGATGGCTATATAACTAGGCTTGGAACATGCTTCCACGATAGAGTTGCTGAGCTAGGGGTGTTGGAGAGGGTATTTAAGAAGGAATATGATCCATCACTATTGATCGTATATGGATCTATAAGAGTTGGTAAGAGTGAGCTGCTTAGATATACACTCTCTAGAAGGGTTAGGGGGCTTGGAGATATCTACCCAGTTCTGGTTGATGCTAGGGCTGAGGCTGGTAGGAGGCTCTTTGAGAATGTTAATGTTAGTATAGAGCCTGTTTTCCAAACAACCTCTAGAGCTGTGTCCGAAACTGCTAGAACCCTTGTGGAGAGGCTGTCCAAGCTGGATCTACCGATGGTCTCTAAGGCAAGCTCCTTAGTACTCTTCATCTGGGATGCTATAGAGATCCTGATTAGACAGGGCAGGATCTCTGAGGACGAGAGGATCTATGTGGTTATCGATGAGTTCCACGAGCTTCCTGGATACACAGGCATTAGAGATAGGTTCAGAGATCTCCGCATATTAGCAGCAAACATACTGGATAACGAGAACAACCCGAGAAGCCCCTGGAGCAGAATCAGAGTAGTAGTAACGGTTAGCGAGGGGTATATATTTGCTAGGGATGAGGAGGGGAAGGATCTTGATAGTAGGCTCACAGGATATGGAGCAAGGTATCTACTAGTAAGAGAGATGGATCCAGAGAGCTTCAGCAAAACCCTGGAAGACTACTGCAGCTCAAAAGGCTATAGAGGGGATAGATGCCAAGAACTCGGGGAGATGGTGATCAGCATAGCTGGGAGGCTGCCAGGATGGATACCAGATATTGATGGATATATAGTGGAAGCAACACTTATGAAGGAAGTGAGGGAGAAGATAGAGAGGTTCAGAGCTATTTTGAAAAGGGTTTCGAGGGCTGAGGGTATCGAGCCTAGGGATTTGGCTAAGAGAATCTACAATGCCTTCAGATCTAAGGAGTATTGCTGGGAGCACGGCTTATCCTATGAGGTTGTTGAGGAGCTTGTGAAGAGCAACATAGCCTATAGATACGATGAGGACATATACTTCGGCACACCCAGCTTCATCCTAAGACCACAGATAAGGCTATATGAGGCTGCTGCCAAGCTGATAGCCGAAAACAGATCCATAAACATCTCCAGCAAAGAAGATCTCAAGAGGATACTAAGGGAACATGAGAAGGAAGATAGGGAGAAAGAAACCAGGCTACTGACCTCCTCCCCGCCCTAAAGGGCGGGGGTTCCCTTTGGGCGGTTCATTGGTTTGTGGTTTACCGCCTTCATTTTCATTGCTTCATAGCTGGTGGGGATTACCCACCCCGCTCCACTCATCCAGCGATAGACCACGGGCTGGGTCTTCAGCCCATTACCCCTATCCCTCACCACGGAGAGCCCCCATCCGTGGATCCAAGGGACTCGGGGATATGTGGAGCCCTTATGGGGCATCCCCTTGCGGGGACACTTTTACCCTATTTTATCTAAACATTCAGAGATTTAAAAGCTTTCACCCAACCCTAAAGAACGAGGCTTGTCGTTCATTTATTGTCAGAGCATAGCCGAGTTAGTGAGTTTCTTAGGTTCTTTAAGGTTTGAGTTTCCTTAAGTCCTCCTTAAGAAACCTTGTGAGCTACCCAGCCCAATGAAGCCTGAACCCCTAGCTACACAAACATAGCAGGTGGGATATACCGAGCAAGGATCTATCTCTAGCTGAATGGATATCCCGAGTGCTTTAATATGCACGAAGCTATAGAGCCAGGGATCTTGATCGGACTGTTCTTAGCTCTGCTAATAGCTAGCCCATAGCTTCTCTAATAACCTCTTCTGGCTCTATATCTGTGCTTCTCTTCCTAGCCATTATCTTTAGTGTGTGGTAGTGCGCTGGGACTGGGAATGCATAGCACTTCCCTACCCAGGGCTCTCTAGGGATCTCTGTGAGTCTGTTATATCTCTCGATCTTAGCTAGCATTCCAGCATCCCTCATCCTATCTGATAGCTCCTTTGGCGGGAATTCTGGGAGGCTCAATAGTTTCTCGACTTCTTTCCACATCTCATTCTCTCCATCTCTCCTTATAGATTCCATGAGCATGTGCCTGAGTCTTGATATCTCGAATTCTATCCACTCTCTGAGACCACGATCCCAAATCGCTACCAGAGCCTCGGGGTTTCCTCCTGTGAGGTTCCAGAGGAGGTCTGGATGATCTTTAAGCTCCAGGGTTTCTGCAAGGGCTTCGAAGTCCCTCCTGGGCAGGTTCCACATCATAGCATCCTCCACATAGATAGCCATACGAGGCACTATACTCCACGTTGCCATCGAGTCGCCCGATGTCATTATAACGATCTTGGCAGTCCCTCTTTTCAACCGATTGTGGAGGAGCTCATCATCCATCCCATCTAGCCATAGCCTATAGCTCTCTACCTCTTTTTTCACATAGAGATATACACCGTCTATGAATATGAATAGCCTCCCCTCCAACTCAGAGCCCTCAGCCGTCTTCACGATGTCATATACAAACCCCCTAACACTATCTCTGAGGTATCCTGAGACCATGTGGTCGTTTGATTCGCTTTTAACAAGCCTATACCCCTCCCTCTTCGAGGTTTCTTCAGCAAGTCTCCACGCACCCTTAGAAGCCCTTAGATACCCAGCCGTGTCTATGATCATCATGCACTCAGCCTCCCCACTCTCAGCAAGGGCACAAGAAAAAGCGTCTGCAAATGCAGACTTGCCACAGCCTCTTGCACATCCCACTACAAGTATATCTGCTACATTGAACTCCCACCTGAGAATCTTAGATGTCTCAGCATCCCTACCCACAAACCTCCAGCAGACCCTCCCCAAACACCCCCCAACATGCCTATGCATATACGTGATCACTCTGGATATGTCCAGCCCAGCCACCCCCACAAAAATATCTCAAAAATATATAGCAAAGCAGTGTTTCACAGCTTCAACAGGATGGGCATAGATCATCATCTATGACCCCTCTCCGCCCTGAAGGGCGGGGTTTCTATGCTGGGGTCTCGGGTGTTAGCCCTCTGGAGAGGGTTTAATGGTTTAACACCACTATGTGTTACATGGTAGCTCTCAATCTTTTTTGCTATTTTTATCCTGTATCCTAGTCTCCTTGCTATGTTTAGTGCTGCATTTATATCTGCGTTTATCTTCTTCCCAGTCTTACTGCATATATATAGTCCTCTATGTTTTCTTCCGTTTTTATGTTTATTTCCACATATTGAGCACTCCCTGCTTGTGTAATCCTCAGGGACGATCTCAACCTCTATGCCATACTCCATGAATATATCCACAATCCAAAGAACTATCTTTCTGAACCACCATATATTTGTATTATACTCGTTCCCATTGTTCTGTGAGAGCATGATCGGGTATCCTATGTATAGCTTTCTAACACCTCTATCATAGAGTTCATCTGCTAGGAATCTTATAGCTGTTATGTAGAGATGCCTGAGCCTCTTATCCCTTTTATACATAGCATCTAGATATTTCTCATGATAGTATATCCATGTTGATATGCCAAGCCTCCTCAGCACATCCCTTATAGATTGATATGTAGCTATCTCCCTCTTCCACCAATAATACTCAGACTTAATAGATCCGCCTTTAATGAGCATTACTGATCCATCCGAGATCACCGCGGCAAATAGGTTATTCAAACCCATGTCTATGAATGCCTCCTTATCCCCTATGGGGTCTCTCTGCTTAATGCTCTTCGGATTTGTGATCCTCTGTTTCTTCTTTTTCCCCTCATCAGCATTGTATATGGGCTTTACATAGCCCTTTGGATTTGATTTTGGTGGATCTACACCAACTTCTATTGGTAGGTGTGCGAACCACCTGCCATTAACATATATTATTTCAAGCCTTCCCTGCTTACCCTCCCACCTGATCCTACCAACATATCTTATCCTCAGATCGAAGTCTTCAAGGACTATGTATCACTCGTTCTTGCTAATAGGCTCAACATGATACCTATCGTTTCTAATCAATATATGTATCTTCTTCTCACCAGTCTCCCTATCCTTCCAATATCCTGGTGGAGATAGTTTCTTCATGAATGGTGGTAGTTTACCTTGTTTCCCAAGCTTTAGGAGCTCGAAGAATGCGTTCCAAGCCTCATCATTCTTATTAACAACCTGACCAGCATTAACACCAAGAACCCCCTTATATTTGTGGTAGTATCATTTGTGGTAGTATCTCTTATCGATCTCATCCCTCTTCCCAGGCGATAGCTCTCCATTGAAGAATGCCTGCCTCTTCTCATAGTTAAGCTCATTCCACAGCCTAGCACACGTCAATCCAATATCGAATAGCGTTTCTTCCTCATATCTATTAGGGAATAGAGCTACTCTATTGGTTCTCCGCTTGCTCTTTCTCCTTTTCTCTATCTCTTTTTTGAATGCTTCTAGGGGGTCGGAGTCTCTGGCGGACACGCCTCGGGATTCCCCCCGCCGGACATCTTACTAGCATATTTGCCCACCGAGATCCGACCCCCACTAAATAACAAGATGAAAACCCTATAAAAACATACCCCGCCCTAAAGAGCGAGGCTTGCTCTTTTATTTAATGTCATGGGGGTTCTCCAAAGGTTGTTAAACTGCTTATAAAGCGGTGTGGCTTAGAGAAGCTCTGTTGGTGCTGATAATGCCCATGCTGTGTCTGTCTTTATGCTTATCACTATCGCCCCTCTATATATTGCATTTAGTGCGCTTCTCGGCACCTCTATTATATATGTTCTTATTGTGTATCCAGCTTCTATCACATCTTTTCTTGGGTAGCAGCCTAGCTCTGTGATTGCTTTTGATGCTGCTTGGTAGCCTGCTATGCATATTGATGCCAACACCTTTTTCTCCGATATCACTCCTATCTCTATTCTTATTGATGCGTTTGGAGATCCTCCGAGGTCTCTAGCCTTTGCATATGTTATTGATATCAATGCTCTCTCTATGCTTGTCCTCATAGATTCTATTACTGCTATTGTAACGAGTGGTGCTAGCGATAGTGCTAGAGCTGCGATCAATATTGTTGCAACTATATTGCTAGCTCCTTTCCTTCTCACTGGTCATCGCCTTGAAGTATAGTATTTCGTCGTTTCTCCATATCATTATCTTCTCTGCGCCCAGCATACCCAGCATCTCATCTGCACTTCTGAATATCTTAGCTATCTCGCTGCCCTTTTTATCGCTGAACATGCTTTCTATGCATTTCCTACTCGCAGTATTGCCAGTATATGGTGGGAGCCCCTTCTCCTCCAAAATCTCTGCAATCGTTGATGCGTTATCGCTGGCCCTGCATCTACTTAGAATCTCTTGCTCTATGCATAGCTCTACTGCCGATGATATTTCCCTCCACCTCTGATTCGGAATATATATTGATCTTTTTCTCGATAGCCTCACGATATCTGCTAGCTGGTTCATCTCGATCATATCTCTAAAGCTCTTCTGATTTATCCCGAAGATCTTTCTAACCTGGTTCATGTAGAAGTACCCCTGCCTTGAGAAATATATGAGCGGTGCTATCCACCTCGGCTTCTGATCGAGAATCGCAAGTGCAAAAAACACCTTACCCCTGGCAAGGCACTCCCTGATCATGGCAACCATAGCTATGCAAGCAGATAAAAAGTTTAGCCTATTCTAAGCTCTCTCTGCAGTCTTTCAAGATATCTCGGGTAGTGCTGGTCGGCTTCGCTAAGCAGATCCTCATACCTGGCTTCAGAGATCTTAAGCTCTCCAAACCTTGATTGTATGAATCTAGCGACCTCTCTTGGCATAGCCTTTATCATCAACCTCCAAGAGATCTTCCTCATTGTTTTTGGTGGTAGTAGCCCGTGCTCCCTAGCATATTTCTGGATCACCTGCCTCCTCATCCTAGCCCCCGCTATCTCCCTTATCATATCTATGGTTTCTTTGGATAGATATGCCCATTCACATGGCTTCATGGTTTCCCTTATGCCTATGTAGTATCTGCAGAAGCTATCGAAGCACACGAGCCTCTTGGTAACTATTGCTGTGTTTGGTATCTCTATAACCTCTTCTGGGCTGAATGTGCTGATAAGATGGAGTGTGTGGCTAAGCCTTAGTCCCCCCCAAGCATAGCCCTATACACCACATAGTATTTTCTATGCCTCTCTCTCAGGAAATCCATAGTCCTTCTCAGATCCTCAATGTTGATGGGGTATGGTCTAACATCCATTTTATAGCTTCTGCTAGGCACAATCTCCATTATCCAGCCATATGTCTCTGGAGAGATCCTCCTAGTATAGTATAGATATTGGATATAATGCCTAAACACGTTTCTAAGCCATTTAACTGGGTGGCTGATCACATAGTCTATTAATTCTTGG